>QWBY01000686.1_pt1 | contig 53737 bp, 50 predicted proteins | sample 1972471 | NCBI WGS metagenome assembly QWBY01 (sample SAMN09866722, study PRJNA288562) | Human gut metagenome isolate term6_stool, whole genome shotgun sequencing...
AATCATTATGAGAACAAACAAACCATTGTTGTTAGTTGCCATCATACTGATGATGCCAGCTATCATACTAGCATTGAAAGTAGAGCCAACTAGTGATGAACAGATTACTGCTGTTGTATTTGGAATACTATCGGCTATTGTTAGTTATCTTAGTAGAGATTAATCTCTACTAGATGATGTTGCTCATTATCAACATTAAATACTTTGCAGTTGAAACGAAACAACTGTCAGTAATGCTACTGATTAGCGTAATTAAATACTTAATAGTCGTGCCAGACGTTAAAGATTTTGCACAAGCTGCACAAGGTGGTGCTGCTGCTGCTCCCGAGAATGTTAATGCAGATAATAAAACTGCTAGTGTTAACCAACCTGTTCAACCTACTGTTGATACAGATAACCAAAATTCTGCACAAGTGGAAACCATTGATGATGTTGTTAGACGCATCTGTACTGATGGTCATAGTTATGTAATGACTACTGTCATTACTAATATTGATTGTCAAGAACGTACAGGTCGTAATGGCAATTCTTATCTCAATGCGTTTGTTACTATTGCTAGTCCTGTCAAAGGTGCTCAAAGTATGCCTGATGGTACACATCGAATGGGTATGCTTGGTGCTGTTCAGATGCCATTCAATCAGATACTGCTTGTAATGCGCAAAGACAAGTTCTACGGTAGATTTGTCAACTATGTTGGCGAAGCTGCTGAAGCTGGTTTTGCTAGTATGTATCTGACTGGTGTTGCTGTCAAAGTTCTTTGTCAGTTTGTACCTGCTGGTGTACAAGACCGTAATCCATTTACTCGTAAAGATAATCTTTACAATGTTGTGGATTATGATAGATATGTATATCATATTGTAGGTATCGAACAGCCTGCTGACCCTGTTCTTGTTGGTGCATATAATGTACTTATCAAGCAGATTATGGAGGACGCTCGTGCTGTCATTGCTGCCAAGCGTGAAGCTAAAGCTAAAGCAGCTAGTTTTGTTGCTACTGTAATGAACGATGACGACGTACCGTACTAATGAACATGACGCTACTGACCTTCGGGTTGGTAGCGTTTGTGTTATCAACAATAGTTTTGCTGATGCTGTTGCTAGTGTTCAACATGGAAATGCTCATCATCAACATTAAATAGATTGCAGCAAACGAACTTAACAGTCTGATAAGTCTTATCAGTCATGAACTAGCTGCAAGTTCTGATAAGTCTTATCCTAATATTAAACATCATGAAAGTACATCGTATTATTACTACTATTGAAGTTGAGAATGATAATTCTATTACTTCTATTGAACTTATTAATCTTAATCCTGCTAATGCTGATATTCTTCTTGCTATTACTGATATTACTACTAATGGCAGTGCGAAGGATATAGAACAGATATATAAGGTTATTGATGATTATAGACTTGTTATTCGTGATAAACTAAAAAGTATCGCTCGTTCTATTAATGATGGTCTTGATGATTATGAATGTGGTATATTTGGTCGAGATTATAACGATAGTGAATGTAATGATGAAACTAAAGCTTATTAACTAGATAAATGCCATGTAAATTTTTTTCTATAATATATATATATATACGAAGTATATTATATATATATATTATATCCTAGAATCAGCGAAAAATATTGCTGGCAATATTGCTATTAATGATGATAAGACTAGTTATATTAGTGAACTTACAACAACTCATCTTGTGAAACAAGATGATGTTGGTATGACTGTCGTGACTGGTAATTGAATGTGGAGAAAGAGGATATGGAGATGAAAGTGGACATTGTAGAGTTCGTGGAGAATGAGATGGTGGAGTTGGATGTGGTTCAAATAGGGTCAAATTGAGGTTGAATGTGGAATTGGATGTGATTATGATGGAGATGGATGTGGAGATGAGTGTGGAGATGGTCATGCTGAATAAACTAATCCCGCTGCCATTCTTCCTAATCCTCTTCATCCTCCTAATAACACTCCTAATAATCAATCTAAACCTATTGTTCCAATTCCCTCCAATTCCCTCCAATTCCCTCCAATTCCCTCCTATAACTTTTCGTTATACCTCCTATAACTTCTCGTTATACTATCATAATCTCTAGTTCCAGCATTATAACCTCTATAACCTCTAGTTATATCACTATCAGTTTCAGTCATAGCATCATCATTATCATCTCATTGACGTTCGTCATGACTATTAGTCATACAATCGTTATTAAGACTAGCTCTAACAATACAATCGTCATTAAGACTAGCTCTAACAGTATTATCAAGTCTAATAAGACTATTAGTCATAATGGCCAATAGCATTAGTTCTAGCTAACAATAGCACTATTAATACTATCAATATTATAATGACTATTAATACTAGTCATGCTAATATTACTGGTGGTATTACTAATGATATTCTTAATATTCTTGATATTACTGATTCTCTTTATACTAATGATACTCTTGATACTATTGATATTTATTATACTCGTGGTAAGTTAATTCCTATTGCTATAATGATTTTAGTTATTTTAATATAGCTATTGATTATTAGTTAGAATTATAGTATAAATAAATTATAATATATTTGGAGTATTATATTTAATTATTATATTTGTCGTGTTGTTCAGTAGAATAATATTGCTACTGATAATAATATTAATCTTAAACTTATAAGTGTTATGGTAAATTTTGATAATGTTACTAGTAATGTTCAATCTAAGCCTAGAAAGAAAACTATGGCTGAAAGTTTAGAAGAAGCTAAACAAGAAGGTAAACTTGTTGTTCCTGAAGAAGATACACAAGTTAATGCTGTTGTTAGCAGTGAAACTGTTCAGCCTAAGAATAAAGCTAGGAAGAAGAAACAAAGTAAAGTTCGTAAACAGGAAGAACAAACTACTGTTGTTAGTCAAGCTAATGAAGATAATGATTTTAAAGATGCTAAGACTGATAAACGTGGTGTTCCTGTTGGGATTAATGTTCCTCAACATATTCTTGATGTAGTTTGTATTGTTAAATTCAATGCTGCATTTAGACGCCATACTTCTCTTAATATTCTTCACACTCTTGAAGATGATGGAAGAATATGTAATTCTAAAGGTGCTTATGTTGACTTCTTATGGAATAAGTTTAGAGTTACTGCTGATGGTGGACTTCGTAGAGAATATAGATATACAGATGATTTATTCATTGATGCTTTAGTTAAAGCTCATGCTGATGTTGCTAGTGATAGTCAACGAGTTATTGGTATTATGATTGATACTGAAACTGAACTTCATAAAAAGAATAAAGATTCTGAAGCTAGCTAAGTTTGTAGTATAGACTCCCCGTAGAGGATGGATAGTGCTGTTGAGCTTGTTAAAGCTAATTCTCATGTTCTTGCCATTTTTATCCATTTTGTTTATTGGGTTTGTTATAGTTAAAACGTTGATGATAACTATCCTCTACTCGGAGTTTATTTTATATATAAAGATATGGAAAGAACTGATATTTATTTTGTTGAAGATGATACATATTTCAATAATAATGTTGAAGGTGTTGAAATTCATGCAGAATGTCTAAGTCAAGATTTTGACGATATTGCTTGGGAACCAATAGTTGATGATAGTCCTATTGTTGACCCTGAAAATGATGTTTTTGGTTATTATAATTAAATAAATAAAATTATGGAAAATATTAATATTAAAGTTATTTTTGATGAAGTTTTTGGTAAATCTTGTGATAATATTACTTGTGATACTTGTAAATATAAAGAAAATTGCGAACTTATTAATAAATTCAGTAATGATATTAAAGATAAAGGTTTATCTCAAGACCAATATGTTAGAAGTTTAGCTTTATTTGTATATGTTCTTAAAGAACAACAATATCTTAATGATTTTGGTAAAACTCAAGAAGATATTATTAAACTTGCTACTAAAAATGGATTTGAAGTTGATTGGCTTATTAATCGTTGGGATAGTATAATTGAAGATAAAGATATTCTTAAACCTATTCTTGCTGTTTTTCCTAAATATGCTAAAGATATGATTATTAGCGTTGTTAACGCTAATACTGAAATTAATCATTTGATTGCTCAACATATTATTGATACTTCTAATGTAGAATATAAGGAAATGATTAAAATGGTTAATCAACCTGTTGATAATAATAAACAAGAGAATAAGTTTAAGAATTTTAGCGATGATGAAATTTATACTGAACTTAAACGTAGAAAAGCAAATAAATCTACTAAATAATCCCACATAAATTTTTGATTATATTTCTAACACTATTGTCTGTGAAGATAATAGTGTTATTTCACTTGCTGATGATGGAGGAATTGAACTCCGAAACTATGATATTGTTATTATCCGTTTTAATTTCTAATTGTAACTTTTGTAATAGTACGGTCTGTGAAGATAGTGCTATTAATATTTATCATAGTCCAAGTGTTATATGTCATATTTGATTTGGTGTTAATGATGTTATTATTGATTGTGAAATTAGTAATAACAATGTCTGTGTCAAACATTTCGTTTATATGATTTCGTATTTGTAGATTTGCCTAGTATTGTCTGTGAAGATAATGCTAGGCTTTTTAGTATGTATATTATTAACTTTAAATATATAATTAAAATGGATAATTATGATTCTTTTATTTTTGATGGTCTATTAGATAGATACATTGAAGAACAAGCTAAGTTTAAAAAAGGACAAGTAGTATATATGGAATATACTTATCAATATCATAATCAAACTAAGCTTGGTGTTTGTGTTGGTATTGTAACCGAAGTTGGAATTACTAAAATCGAACGTGCAGTAGGTAATAATAAATATATTAATTATCCTATTGTATATGCTGTAACTCACGCTAAAGGTGTTAGTCGTTGTGTTAGTGAATGTAAACTTGGTTCTGTATCTGAACATATTCTTAAAGAACGTCTTAAACGTGATGGTAAAAATAATGAACAGAATAATGAGCCTGCTACAAATGACTAGCTATTTATGTTCATAACATATTCATAGATATGATTCTTTTGCCCTCTGTTGAATTTTTATATATAATTTGATTAATCTATCACGATTAATATTGGGTTCAATACAGGGCAAAAGAACTAGCTAATAAATGTTAAACTAAAAATTTAATACAGTTTTATTATGAATTATATTACTTATAAACAAATTGATGGTACTATTACATCTGGGTTTAAAGTTAAACTTTATGATATAGTTACTTTGAATACTGGCTATTGGAAAGATAAACTTGCTATTGTTCTATATATTAATGAAGATAAAAAACAAATTAAAGTTCGTATTATTGAATGTGGTATGAACTTAACTCTTAAAGTTAAAGATGTTCAATTTGTTAATCATAATAATAGAACTGCTGCTCGTTCTTATATTGATTTATGTAATAAACTATCTAAAGCCTTTCGTGATAAATATACTGATAAACATTATATAAAAGATAATTGGTTTACTGATAAGTTTATTATTAATGATATAACTGCTGATACTATTGCTAAAGGTATTGGTCAATATATTACTAATACTGATAGTGATAGATATTCTGTTAGTGCTATTATGTGGCTTAGTGATATTAAAGATTATATAGATGCTTTACTTAAATATGGTGATTTTGATTTTGTTGCTAAAGCATTTAAAATTTATAATATTACTGATACTAGATTTAAACTTATTCGTAAACTTTATTATTATTTTTATGATTGAAAATGTTACTCAATATGTTCTTGGAGTTTGTATTGGATGTATTTTATATCTTATTTATGAAGTATTTAGTCTATATAAAAAGATTGAACGAATTAATATAGATATTAATAAACTTCAAATTAAAGATATAGAATTTCATCGTAATATTGAATTTATTATTAATGATAGTCAATATAATAAAGAAGTTCTTGAACATATTATTGATAAACTTAATAAACTTAATGATAGTATTAAAGCGAAAGTTGATGACTAGCTTGCTTCCATCCTCTACGGGGGGTCGCCACGGAGCGTAGCGTAGTGGCTCTACTAATCTTAGCTAAAAATAGTGCTATTGGTAATGGAACTAGTGGTAAGATTGATTTTCTTTCTCATTATTGTGGTTATCATGTTGAGATTATTGATGTTATTCAACAACAAAAAGAACGTGATGAAGAAATTGCTGCTAAGAAAGCTGCTAAAAAGGCTGCTCGTAAAGCTAAATTTGCAGAGGATAATACTTTTAAAGGTATTACTCGTGCTGTTGATAAACGTATGCGTACTATTAAAAGAAAGTAGTATGCTATGGTTAGCTTTAAATTCTCATTTGGAGTTGTAGGTAAATCCAAAGAGAAAGGAATAGTCAATAAATATGTTATTATAGTTGCTAAATGTGAAGGTATTATTAGATATATTGATGGTACTTATAAAGTAGAATACAATAGCAAACTATATAGCATTACAGGTGAAAGTTACAGAACTAAAGGAAAGAAAGTTGTTTATGCTCGTCGATTAGATGAATATAATCATAGAATTAAAATTATAAGAGATAGTGAAAATAGAAAAACTGTTGATACTAGATTTTATATTCCTTTTGCTGCTGGACTTATAGCTAAAGGTAAAATTGTTAAAATGCCTTTTGCTAAGGAATTGTTTCATATTACTACGTGTTATAATCGTGGTGATAGTGAATCTACTATTTTAGCTTTTCAAGAATGGAAAGAATATGAAGATAAAGTTAAAAATAATCTTATTGATGTAAACAACGAATTGTAATGATTGGTAATCTTAATATTGCTAATAGTAATAGAAAAGATACTAACATTAAGTTTACTAAAGACCAAGAAATAGCTGTGCATGAACTTATTGAGTTTCTTGCACAGCCTTGGGATGATAAGAAATATATTAATGCTCTTTGTGGTGCTGGAGGTACAGGTAAGACATTTGTTATTAAATATGTTATTAATAATTGCAAATGGTCTGGTGGTGTTATAGGTTGTGCTGCTCCTACACATAAAGCTTGTAGAGTTCTTAGTAATTCTATTGGTGGAAAAGAAGTTAATACTATTCAATCATTGTTTGGTTTTAGACTTGATGTTAATATTGAAAATTTTGACCCTGAAAATCCTGCCTTTAATCCTGTTGGAAAAGATAAACTAGATGGTCTTAAAGTTTTAATTATTGATGAAGCTTCTATGCTTAATGCTAAACTTGTTAAGTATATTAGTAATAAATGTAAGAAGCTTCAAATTAAAGTTATAATGCTTGGTGACTCTAGTCAGCTTCCACCTGTTAATGAGAAAACTAGTCAAGCTTTTCTTATTGCTAGTAATACTTATTATCTTAAAGAAGTTGTACGACAAGGAGATAATAATCCTATTAGTAAACTTCTTAAACTTCTTCGAGAAGATATAGATAGTAAGAATGGATGGAGATTTCTTGATTATATATCTAAAAATAGACAAGATTATAATGAGGAAACTAAAGGATTTTATGTTTGTGGTCAAACTGAATTTTCTGATTTAATTGATACTTGTTTTAATGATGAAGAATATACTAAAAATATTGATTTGTATCGTATTATAGCTTATACTAATAGTCGTGTTGCACAATGGAATAACCATGTAAGACATATGATTATTCAAGATGCTGATAAGAGTCTTATTACTCGTAATGATTTAATAATGAGTTATACTACTGTTGTTAATGTTTTTAATGATATTATTATAAACAATAGTGAAGAATATATTGTTAAAGATATTGTTGATACAATTGATAATGATTATGAGTTTAAAGGATTTCTTATTAAGTTTCAAGCTATTCATGGTGGTGCTATAACTCAACCTTTATTTGTTATTGACCATTATGATAACTATACATTTCAGATATATTATAAGAAGTTGACTAGTCTTATTGATGATGCTAAAAAAGCTAGTAGTTCTGAACGTGGAAGTAAATGGAAACAATATTTTGATTTTAAACGTAAATATCTTATCGCTTCTAATATTACGAATAGTAATGGTAAGATTTTATTTAGTAGAGATTTAGATTATGGTTTTGCAATTACTTCTCATAGAGCACAAGGTTCTACTTATAAAAATGTATTTGTAGATATTAACGATATGATTTATGATAAATATGGTCATCCTTATACTAATAGAGATGAAATGCTTCGTAGATTGTATGTTGCTTGTTCTCGCGCTAGTAATCAATTAGTATTATCTTATGGCAAGTAAAACTGTTGACGAATATATTGATTGTGCTAGATGTCCAAATCGTATATTTAATACAGGTAAATATATACAAGGTGGTAGAGGAAGTATTCATGGAGATATTGTTTTCCTATTTCCTAGAGGTGATAGAAATTATTGTGAAGGTTATCAATTATTTACTGATATTGGTAATCTTTATGATGAATATTCTGGACGTAATAATACTGAAGATGTATATATGACTTATAGTATTAAATGTGCTTGTTCTAATAATTATAATACATATCTTACTGCTATTGATAAATGTCGTAATATTCTATGGAAAGAATTAGCTAGAATTAATTATAAGTATCTATTTATATTTGGTGATGCTTATCTTAGTATTAGTAATAATCATATTCCTAGATTTATGGCTACTGGTGGTAAGTATATATTTAATAATTATTCTCCTCTTATTAAATTTAAAGATGATAATCTTTATCATATATTTAAACAGCGTTTTGCTGATGATGTTAATTGGGTTACTAAAAATAGAAATAATTATGGTATAGTATAAATGATTAATTGTATAGCTTATGATGTTGAAGTTTTAAGAAATTTCTTTTCTATTACTTTTATTAGTATTAATAGTTATCTTAAAGTTTTTAAAGATTGTGTTAATACTGATAATAAAGCTATTCCTTTAGTTCAAAAACTATCTGTTGAAGAAATTAAAGCTCGTCTTAAAACTGTTGAAAAACATAGTTTTTATATAACAGATACAGATGATAGTCAATTACTTTCTATGATAGGGTATATTAATAAAACTAGATGTTATAAAGATTCTAATGGAAATATTATTCGTACTGACTTGTATGGATTTAATAATTTCAATTATGATAATCTTATGATTGCTGCTTTACTTAGTTTTTATATGCGTACGAATAGTACGAAAGAACTTATTAATAAGTTATATGAAACTAGTAAAACTATTATTTCTAGTCAAGATGATAAAGATAAATTTAGAACTGATTTTTATCTTAATAGTCTTAGAAAATATAAACTACCATTTACAGGTATTGATGTAATGCGTATATTTGCTCTTAATAAAGCAAGTGTAGTTGTAGATAGTAAAACAGGTGAACGTAAACCTGTTCCTAAAGGTTTAAAGCAAACTTCAATTAATCTTCAATGGTATGAACTTCTAGAATATGAACTTCCTGATATTAATGAAAAAGAAGCTGAACTATATGATGAAATTCCTAGTCTTAAAGGAATGAGTGTTAGTCAGCTTAATAAGCTAGTAGATAAATGGGATAGATTTATTCTTGATGAATATATTGAACCTATGATGTATTATAATCTTAATGATGTTTTCATTGTAGCTGAAATAGTTCGTCTTTATCCAGAAGAAATTAAATCTCGTTATGCTATTAGTAAAGCTTATGATGTTGATGTTCTTAATTCTAGTCGTAGTAAAACTGCTGATATTCTTTTTGAGAAATTTTATAGTAAATTTAGTGGTCTTGCTCCCGAACAATGGAAAGGTAAGAAAACTGAAAGAACTGCTATGAGTTTTAAGAAAGTTATTTTTCCTTTTATTAAATTTAAAACTAAACCTATGCAAGACTTTCTTGATGAATGTCTTAAAACTACTATTTATAGAGTTAATAAAGATGCGTTTAGTAAAGAAGTTAAAATTGGAAATGTAACTTATACTGTTGCAACTGGAGGTTTACATAGTCAAGATAATCCTGTTGAACTTTGGAGTAGTGGAAGAGAATTATTTCCATCCTCTACGGGGGGTCAACACGATGTACTTGGCAATGATGACTATGTTTATATTCATGCTGATATTAATAGTATGTATCCTAGTATTATTGCTGCTCATAAAGTAGCTCCAGCTCATCTTGATACTAATGCTTTTTGTAATCTTATTGGTTGGCTTAAAAATAAAAGAGTTGAAGTTAAACACAGCGATGAAGATACTGTTGACGGAATTGATAGAGATACTTTAGCTTTAGTTTTAAAGATTGTTATTAATTCTGTTTATGGTAAACTTGGATTTGAAAACGGTAATCTTTACGATAGATTAGCTGTACTTAAAACTACTATTAATGGGCAGTTAATGATGCTAATGTTGGTTGAGGAATTAGAGTTACACAATATTCATGTGTTAAGTGCTAATACAGATGGTATTGTTATTAAACTTTATAAACGAGATATTGATGTTTATAATCGTATTAAAGATGAGTGGGAACAAACTACTAAACTTAAGTTTGATACTGATTATTATCATTGTCTTGTTAGTAGAGATATAAATAATTATCTTAGCCAATTTAGAGTTATTAAAAATGGTGTTCATAAACTTAAGCTTGAATCTAAAGGTGCTCTTAATCCTATGATGTATTCTCTAGATTTAACTAAAGGTTATTCTATGCCTATTGTTGCTCAAGCTATTGAAAACTATTTTCTTAAGAATAAACCTGTAATGGATACTCTTCAAGAAGCAACTAATATTCTTGACTTTTGTCTTACTCAAAATGTAGGTAAACAATTTCATGTAGAAGAAACTAAGATTGAAAATGGACAAGTTACTCATGTTGTTTGCCAAAGATATGTTCGATTTTATGTTTCTAATAGAGGCTATATTATTGAAAAAGTTCATAACGATAATGGTTCTCGTAGTAGAATGGCAGCTGGTTCTGTTGTAACAGTTATTAATAGTCTTGATGATAAAGATATTTCCCTTAGAGATATTAATTTTAAATTTTATTATCAAGAAGCTATGAAGATTATTAATCCTATTAAACTTAAAATTTCTCCTAAAGGTAAAGGTAAAAGTAAAATTAAAAAATATAGTGGTATGTATAATCCTATTTTTAATGAAGATGATTTTGGATGAAAAATATAGTTGAAGAATCATATAGTAAACTTATTAATAAATGGGGTTCTAAAGATTATAAAGGTATTGGAACTATCCATTGTGTTCAACCTCTTGATTATTCTGAAATTATAAGTAGAGTTATTACTCTGATGAGGAATAAAAATCCTAATCTTAAAATACTTATTGTTACAGATAATTGGAAAAGAAGAACTGAAATTGTTGATGGTCTTAAAAATCATAATATAAATATAGATACTATTAATATTCTTACTCATACTTATATTAATAGTAGATATAATTATAGTTATGATATTTCTATTGTTGTTGGAGTTAATGAATGGAATCTTTCTTGTAATACAGTTTTTAATCATGCTAGATTTAAACTTATGATTATAACTAAAGATACTATTGATACTGCCAAACTAAAAGAAATTTATACTAATATTCCTCCTATTAATGATAATATAAGTTCTAGTGGTATTAATGCTATGCGGGCTTTACTCCCCGTAGAGGAACACAGAGAGCCAATTTTGTTTGTTAATCAAGATGATATTGCTAATTACGATAAATATACTGAATTTATTACTCAAACTATTCAAGTATTTGGTAATCTTGATAATATTAAATGTGCTCGAAATGGTACTCAAGATGGACGTAGTGCTATTCAATATATTACAGAAATAGCTGAATATAATGGATGGAGTGCTGATATGGATATGACTAATCCTTTTAGTAAACAAATTGATGAATGTTATAATCCTCTTGTTCTTGCTGAACGAGTTAAGACTTTTTATAATATTGTTCGTGAACGTATGCTTATATGTTCTGATAATGTTTGTAAGCTAGAAAGGATAGTTGAAATTATTAAAGATAATCCTGACAAACGATTTCTTATTATTAGTAAGAGAGGTGAATATGCTGCTATTGTAACTAAATATATTAATGATAAATTAGGTGAAATTTGTGGTGATTATCATGATAAAATTGAGGATAAAGTTCTAGTTGATGATAATGGTATTCCTGTTTTGTACAAGTCTGGAAGCAAGAAAGGACAGCCAAGAATAATCAAATCTAAGGCTATTTCCACGCTGAATTTGAAGTCTTTTAATGATGGCTTATTAAGAGTATTATCTATAAAAAATAATTCAACTGACAGCCTAGAAACAAGCGTAGACGAATGGATTTTAACCTCACCTTTATGTGATACAATAGATGAACTTATTTATCGTTATAATAATGTTAATTGTAGTCAATCAAAACTTAAAGTACATAAACTTTATATAGCTGGTACTATCGAAGAAGCAAGTCTTAAAAAGGAAAAGTTATCAGTTAACCATGAAGTTATACAGAATGTTAATTCTGATATTAGTGCTCAAAATTTTGATGATATTATTTGCTAGTATAAATATAATAGTTACATTTGTTGTGTAATCAAAATCGCTCTTTGATAGAATGGACGAAGATAAAGAAGTTAAAGTTAATGATACTGCTGTTGCTGTTAGTAATAGTGGTATTGAAAAACAACATGGTGTTCAACATTCTGTTGCTCCATATCAGCTTAATTATATGAGTGAAGCTGAAATTGCAAGTCTTGAAGTATTTATCAAACGTGTTATGCGTAGTGATAAATGTGGTATTAAGTCTGTTGAAGATGGTCTTGCTATTGCAATGAGAGCTAAAGACCTTAGACTTCCATTTTCTACTTGCATTGAACATATTCATGTAGTTCAAGGTAAAACAGGTATTGATGTTCACATTATTAAGGCATTACTTGTCAAAGGCAGCGTGAGTTGGGAAAAAGTAGATAATTATCGCGCTCTGTACGAATATACAGATGGCTTTAATGCTTATGATGAAGATAAACTTCCATCTGACTGTATTAAGTGTCTTACTCCCAAAGAGGCACAAACTAAAAATGCAGAAGATAAAGACCATGAACATATATATGTTTATCCTGTTAAATACTATAAAGATTATAATGGTAATGTATATAAAGAATATCAACTTAATGGTAAGTTTGAAATAGCTACTAATACTGCTGAAGCTAAACAAATTGCTTCTACTGGTAAGGTTCCTGTTTATAGAATACCTGCTGTTCCTATTGATTATATTACTAGTTATCGTTTTTATCGTAAAATTGGAGAACGTAATATGGTTGCTACTGGTGAGTTTACTTATAAAGATGCTATTGTTGCTGGATGTTTTGAAAAAGATACTTATAAGAAATATCCTAAAATAATGATAAGTCATAGAGCATTTGTTTATGGTGCTCGTGAAATTGCTAATGATTTAATTATGGGCTGTTTAAGCACAGAAGAATTAAAGACTATGCAAGGTATTGATTTGAGTAATGAAGACATTATTGATATTACTGAAATTCAATAACATAAACAAACTAGAGAAATTATTATTAAACAAAACAGTCGTATGACTGATATTATTAACATTTAAATTGAAAGAAAAATGAAAGACTTTAAGAAAGGTTTGAGTTTTGGTATGGGTATTGTTAATGCTGGTCAAAGAGCAGTTAGTGAAGAACCTGAATTGGTAGTTGTTTCTACTCCCGGTAGTTTCCGTATGACTGCCCAAGTTTCTAAAGCTCTCGGCATTGCTCATGGTGAATATGTAATGTTTATTAATAACTGTGCAAATATTGATAATGCTATTATCAATAAAGTACCCGAAGTTGTTGCTTTCTGTGAAGAACAAGGTTTGGATATTGAATCTCCCGAAGCTGCTATGGCTGTTCATGCTGAATTTGATATTTGGGCTTTGGCTAAAGGTATTGCTGAATTAGACAAGAATGGTAATCCTTGTACTACTCGTGTTCGTATGACTAAGAATGATAAAATTAAGTATGTTAATACTTATTTCCAAGAAACTCTTGAAAGTGCTTTATCTTCTTCTAATGAAGAATTGAAAGCTGCTCTTGGTCGTGAAGGTATTACCGAAGATGAACAGAAAGAACTTTTGGTTAGCTGTATTCAAGGTGATGAAGTTGTTAAAGTTAAAGGTTCTAAATGTGCTAATACTGCTGCTTTGTCTGGTATTGGTGTAACTCTTAACTTTACTGATTCTAATGTTTGGAAGCAGTTGAAAGCTAATATGACTGATGAAGAAGCTACTTCTAAGAATCGTGTTTATACAGTAGATATTGACAACTTGCAAGAAGCTGTTGTTAATAACGGTCATAAAGATATTGTTGTTAAGATTGCAATGCTTACCGAATATAAAGATGAAGAACCTATTCGTATCGGTAAGAAAGCTGAAAAAGAAGAAACTGCTGAATAATCAAATCTTCGTCCTAGAAATATAGTATCTTGAACATAGAGCTGCATTGTTAGTATTGCTAATGGTGCAGCTCTTATTTTATCTAATAATTCTTTTAATTACTTTAATTATGTCGACAGAAAAAGAAATTAAGAATGAAGCTGCTGTTGCAGCAAGTGCTGAACAAACTGCTAATGCAGAAGTACAAACTCCTAAAAAACGTAGAGGTAGAGGTATTAATAATGATTTACGTGATGTAACTCGTAAAAAGTTTGATGAACGTACTGATTGCAATAAAGCTAATGGCTTGTTTATTGGCCATCTTGAAGATGTTAAAGTTGATTGGGCTACACTGAAAGATGATGTTCAAGGTATGCCTTCATTTGCTGGTATGAGTATTCCTTATCTTACATTTACTTTTGCTAGTAATCATGAAAATATCAATGAACGTCGTTATGTAACTCAACGCCTTCTTCCTGCTGAAAGTAATGTTGAAACTATTCCTGGCGGTAAAGGTGCTTGGAAAGTTGATAACATTTTCCGCTTTATGAAACATATATATAATGTATTTGTTCTTAAAGGTCGTGATTTAACAGAAGAAGAAATTGATGCTCTTACTTTGCCTTTTGAAGATTTTGATGAAAATATGCAGTATGTACCTGTTGAAGCTGAAGAAGTTATAGCTGGTTATAAGACTGTATTTGAAAATTATGTTAAGTTACTTAACAATAATGGTAAGCCTGTTTATAATGATGCTAAAGGTAAACCTATTACTATTTGGATGAAGCTTCTTCGTTTCGTTAAGAATGATGGTAAATGGCGTGCTGTTGTTGGAAGTAAATCTTCATTTGGTGATTTAGGATTTCCTACATTTATCAATGATGGAGTTATTGAACTTTATAAAGAACAATCTGCTCCTAGTTTGCATATTGACCCTTATAAAGAAAGTATTGTTTATCAAAAATCTGCCGAACAAGCTAAACAGCCAAATGTTGCTATGCCTGGTGTTGGTGTAATGCCCGGTGTTCAAACTGCTGCTCCTATAAATCCTGTTAGTGGATTTAATGGCGGTGGAGATTTTAGTCCATTTGGTGGTGGTAATGATGCTGCTGGTGCTTTTGTTAATCCAACAGAAGATTTGCCATTTTAAAAAATTAAAGTTAGTTAAATAGTTGTATGTAAGAGGATTGGGTACTATTTTAGTACCTAGTCCTCTTTTTTTATATGTTCACGATAAAGGTCAAATTAGAAATATTATGAAAAGAAATATTAGTAATACTATTTTAACTAAAGATTATATTTTCTCTAAAGTTAGTCAAATTACTATTTTTAGCACTTATACTGGAATTAGTGTTGAAGATATACAACATTGTATAGATACAGGAGAATTTATATCTAGTCCTTTTCGTGAAGATACTCATCCTAGTTTTGGTTTTAGATATGATAATAGGAATAAACTTAAAGGAAGAGATTTTGCTGGATATTGGTGGGGAGATTGTATAGATGCTGCTGCAACTGTACTCTCTGAAATTGTTCATAAGCAAATTGATATTTCTATTAAAAGTCAATTTCTATTTGTTCTTAAACATATTGCTTATACTTTTAGAAATATTATTTATGGACAAGATAAAGATGAAAACAACGATTATAATATTGCTAGGGCTATTAGTAATGTACGTAATCATAAACCTATTATTGAACTTGTTACTCGTCCGTGGAATAATTTAGATGCTAAGTATTGGGGACAATTTGGTGTTAATCTTAATTTTCTTAATACTCATTTTATTTATCCTGTTGACCAATTTTATATTAATCGTTCAACTAATCCTATTCCTAAATATTTTTATGATAAAAATAAAACAGATTTATGTTATGGTTACGTTCTTGGGCAAGATAAAAGAGGAATAGTTAATGTTAAACTGTATTTTCCAAATAGGAATAAGAAAACTGAAGTTAAGTTTATAACTAATAGTAATACTATTGAAGGAGTTATTAATCTTGAATTAGATAATTATGACGTTATTATTATAACTAAATCTACTAAAGATAGATTAAGTCTTGAATGTTATCTAAAGAGTATTAATCATTCCATCCTCTACGGGGGGTCTACCCTTGAGTCTAAGACTATTGGTGTTGTTAATATTCCGCATGAAACTTATAAACTTCGTCAAGTTGAATATGATTGGCTTCGTAATAAACTTAATCGAAATGGTTTTCTTATTAGTCTTATGGATAATGATAGAACTGGTCTTATGGAAGCTATAATTCTTAAGAATGATTATGATATTATACCTATTATTATTCCTAAAGAACTTGGCGTTAAAGATTTTGCAGAATTGAGAAGTAGTTATTCTACAAATGTTATTAATGAATTAACTCAACAAGTTGTTAAATATATAGAAGATAATTATGGAGAAGAAAGTGAATTTACTTGGGATACGGAAGAAAGTAATACTTTGCCATACTAAAAGTCTAGCTGGTGTTACATATACTGTTATGCGTCCAATTACTGAAGAAGATGAACAAAATCTTGATAAGTGGGAATGTATTAATGTAGATGGTAAACGTATTGATAAAAAAGATATTTATTGTTATGGAGAAATTAATCTATCTTCTAATGATGACGTTGAATATATCAAAAAGTTTAGCCTACTTGATACTGATAATGGTGGAACTATTCATAGTAATTTTAATTATCAAGAAGGTTATGCTCTTATTGAAGGAATAGCTAAAACTTATCCTACATTTGATATTATTGAATGGTTTAAATATAATCATTGTCTTATAGGTAAACCAACTCGTATTATTATTTATAAATGTAAGAAAGAAAATCTATGATAATAAAAGGATATGAAGAAAAGCTAGATGATAGAGATATTAGATATATTAATTATGTTATTGATAAATCTACAATGGCTGATGCAATTGAATCTTATATTAAAGATTTAGATTGTACTATTATTTATCCTGATGGTTCTCGTCCTAGACAAACTATTAATTATGGTTATCGTATTACTCTTTCTAGTATTGAATATATTCTTGATAAACTTTATCTTGTTCTAGAACATCATCCAGAAAAAGCTCAAAGTTATATTGATTATCGTAATAGTATTATTAAAAGAATTATTGATATACATGAAAAAAATCTTGATTTCGAGAGAAGAAACCCAATACGATATTATAGTAAAGAACCAAGGAAACGCACTAGAAGTGCTAGCAGAGTTAATCAATCAAAAGATGTCTTTACAGGTAAGCCCATTGATATTAGCACCGGTATTGCAAAGGCTATTAAGCCTAAAAAGGAAACGATTGCTCAGCGTAAAGCTAAACTTCTAGGTGGTAAAGCTGTTAGTTTTGCATTTAATAGTTTAAAAATAAGTGAACATAATGAATAGACTTTATCGTAGAAATAATAATGGTATGCCTACTGTTTGGTGGGCAAGCTTTAACAGTGATACTAATAGTATCGCTGTTTTTTATGGTCTTGTTCGAGGTAATATTCGTAAAGAAGTTTATACTGTTACTCAAAAAGATGGTAATAAAGAACTTGAAAGTAGATATAATGAGAAGATTAAACAAGGTTATCAATATCTTAATGAAATATGTGATATGCAAGATAGACCCCCCGTAGAGGATGAGAATAGTCTTGAACTATTTAATTTTCTAAATACTTATCTACCTAAAGACCTTAGTAATGGAAACAGTAATCTTCTACTTCCAATGCTTGCTAAAACGTATAGTGGTAATGTTTGGAAAAAAGTCAGTTGTATGTATGGTCAGTATAAGATTAATGGTCTTCGTTGTATTGTTACTGCTTATACTCAAAATGATATGTTTAAACCTGTTAGGCTTCGTTTCCAAAGTCGTGAAGGTCTTATTTGGCATACTCTTGGCTATCTTGAAGATTATTTGCTTGCTACTATTAATACAAATATTATCGACGATATGATTAATGGATTTGCAGCACTTGATGGTGAAGTTTATCTTCCGGGTTATACTGTTAATCAAATTAATCATTTTGTTAAAGATGCTAACTGTGTTGAAAATAAACTTCTTCAGTTTTGGTGTTATGATATTATGATGGAAGGTAATCAAACTCATAGAAATACATATCGTTATCATATTAAAATGCCTACTTGCTTTAATAATATTAAAGAACATTATAATAATAAAGAACGATTGATTATTCTTCCTAGTGGATATATTACTAATGATAATGAAGCTATTGACGCTAGAAATCATTTTATTAATTTAGGATTTGAAGGTCTTATACTTCGTAATACTGAAACTGATTATCAATATGGTAGACGTAGAGCTAATTATATGGAGAAGTTTAAAGATGCTACTGAGGGAGATTTTATAATTCTTGATATTTATAAAGAAAAGAAACGTGATTTACCTATTCTTCTTTGTAAAAATGATATTAATAATGAAAAGTTTGAAACTCGTTTAAGTACTAGTCATATTGTTCAACAAGAAGTTTTATTCGATTCTCAATCTTATATTGGTAGAACTGTTCATATAGAATATGGTGAACGAAGTGGTGTTTCTAGAGTTCCATTTCATATTAAAACTGTTGTTATAAATGGAGATACTAGATTATAATGTAATTAAGAATAATAATTTTGATAGAACTAAATCTTATTTTAGTTGTTATTATAAATCTATTATTCTATTTACTGATTATGACGCTAAAAGTTATAATTTTGCTATTAGATATAACGATATAACTAAAAGTAATGAACTTTATGTGATTTTGTATAATGATAATAGAATTAATAATAGTGTTCCTATTGTTCGAGATGCTAATACTGGATTTAAGTTATATATTCCTAATATAGTTATTAGACTTCTTGATACAAGATTGCGTAATGCTTTTGTTGTGTCTAAAGATGATTTTAATATTAATGTTAAATTTGTAGAAGAACGTAATGATTTTTGTATTATTTATCATATAGATATTGAATAAGGTGAAGCCTAGTACATAATATGGTGTGCTAGGCTTTTCTATTTGTTAGAGGTCTAAAACTATACAGAACACGCTCGTAGATATGATTCTTTTTGCCTGTATTCAATTTTATATATCAGAATGATTAATCTATCACGATAAGATTTGCGTGTCATAATGAGCCTTAAAATGCGTCATTCTCACTATGATATTTAACATTAAATTCAGCATCATTATTACTAGTAAATTCCTATTATATTTTTATATTTATCTTGATAAACAAAAACAAATTATTATGAGTATTAATAAAGTTACTATTGTTGGTATTAAAGGATTTAAAAGAAGCGGTAAAGATACAGTTGCTTCTATGATTAGTTATATCCTTCATGATGGTATTATGAAAGCTAGTTATGATACTTGGCTTCTTTATCATAAAAATGGGTTTGTTGAAAATGATGAAATAATTATTCATTTTGCTGATAAACTTAAAGATGATATTGCTGCATTTTGTAATATTGACCGTAAACTTCTTGATAGACAAGATATTAAAGAAGAAAATTATTATAATTTTAAAACTGGTATTGTTTCTACTAATATTAAAGAAGCTACTTATGTTGTGGATAAATGGAATGATGCTATATTAAAATATAATGACTTATCTTCATATCTTGTTTTATATAATAATAATGTTAGTATTAAAATTAGAGTTCTTCTTCAATATTATGGTACTAACATTATTAGAAATCATTTTTGGAGAGAAGCTTTTATTCGTTATACTATGAATAAAGCATTTGATATAAGAAATAGTAAAGGACAATGTATTATAGCTGATGCTAGATTTGATAATGATGAATGTAAAGCTATCAGAGATTGTGGAGGGATGATAATTAGAGTAGATAGAAAATCTAATAATGATAATCATGACAGTCACGAAAGTGAACAAATAACAATTAATAAAGATGATTATGTTATTGAGAATACTGGTACTCTTGTTGGTCTTTTCTATAAAGTTCTTAAATTTGTAACTGATTATATGGTATGAAATTACATCCTATTTTTGGTATAAATGCTCTTGCTAGAGTTTGTATATGTTGTGGTAAAGTTATTGGTTATACTCCACTTGGAAATTCTGTTGAAGAAGATGCTAGTAAGAGTAAACAAATAGCTGAAGCTATTGTATGTAAAGAATGTATAGATAAGCTTGATAGTGAAACTTGTTTTATAGCTTGTGACATGGATAAAGATAATTATATAACTGCTACTTATGATACTTTATGGATTAGAAATAAAGGTCTTAAAGAGTTTTTTAAAGAGCTTGATTCTATACAGCCTATTAATATTATACCTAAAGAACATTTTTATAGTATATTTGGAAATGTAGTTAAAGATTTTTATAATAATCAAGAAGATGAAAATAATTGAACCTAAAGTTGAACTTTGGCAACAAGGAGGTGATGCTAAAGCTCATGTTGCTAGATGTGCAAGAGTTTGTTATGGTAGAACAAGTGGTAATGATGAAGCTACTATTAAACGACTTATTAATGATGAACATTGGAGTATGTTTCGTCATGGAACTTATTATATAATAGCTAATGATAGTGATAAAACTTTAGAAACTATTGTTATTAATTATGCTAATACTATTGGTTTTAGTTATCATTATGAAAAACATGTTTATTATATAACTGTTAATGGTAATTGGGTTTTAGACCATAAAACACAATTTGGTTATCTATCTAAATATATTGTTCCTATTGAAGATTTTTGTAATACTGAAATAGGATTTCATATGATGAGATATACTTTTTGTGTTGATACACAAATTAGTACTTCTCGTGAATTAAATCGTGTTAGTCCTAATAATATTGCTGAAAAATCAACTCGATATGTATATGAAGATGGGAATATTTGTCGTCCTCATTGGATGACTGATGAAGAAGTAGATTATTTAAATAATGAACCTATTTTTGAAGAATGGTGCAATTCTCATAAAAAAGCATCTATTTATAGAAATAGTTGTAATGATTCTTTTAATAAATATAAACTTCTTGTAGATATTGGTATGCATCGTCAAGATGCTCGTGGTGTTCTTCCTCTTGATACTGCTACTAGATGTGTTTATACATATTCTATTGATGAATGGAGAGCTATTATTGACCTACGTTATTATGGAACTACTGGTAAACCTCATCCTAATGCTAAAATTATAGCTGGTATGATTAGAAATAATTTAATGGAACTTGGATATGACTTCAGAGATTGATAAACTTAAACACTTTCATGTTGAAAATTATAGTGATACTAATTTCACTGATGACTTAAATGATGGTGAAGAATTTCTTTATACTACAATTAGGTGTGAAGATGATAAAGAAGTAACACTTTTATGTAAATATGTTAAAAATAAACATATTGGAAATTGTCCTGATTGTGTACTTAATAAGTATCTTTGTTATGGTCTTTTATGTAATATTGTTGTTCTTAAAGTAGTTAAAGATGAAGAAATGAGAAATAATAAATAAATTATTAACTATTTAAATATTAAAGTTATGGGAAAAAGATTTTATGGTTTTAATAACCGTTTTAGAACTACTAAAAATACAGAAGCCTTTGTATTTGAAAATGGTGGATTTGTTGGTAATCTTGGTTTAGTAAAAAAAACTATGGAAGAAATATACTGAAGCTATTTATAAATATAGAACTAATACAGGTAAAATGACTGCTAGTGATTATACTCATTTATTTGGTTATTTAAATCCTTATTATCGTTCTGCTTATAATATACCTAAACGTAGAAAATAATGGCAAATATTTATAATATTACTGCTGAACTTGAGGATATATTTCTTGAGTTAGAAGAAAATGGGGGTGAATTAACTCCTGAACTTGAAGAACGTCTTGCTATTACACAAGATAATCTTAAATCTAAACTTGATAGTTACCGTAAAGCATATACTGTACTTAATCTTGAAGCTGAATCTTGTAAAAAGGAAGAGCAACGATTAGCTGTTCTTCGTAAAACTAAAGAAAACAATGCTGAAAGACTTAAAGGAGTTATACTTGATGCTGTTATTGCTTATGGAGATTTAGGTAAGTCTGGTAATAAAGTTATTAATTTAGTTGATAGTAAACTCTATACTAAGAACAGTAAATGTGTTGAGATTGATGAAAATCTTAATCAAATATTTATTGATTTAGTTCTTGAACATTTACAATCTCTTTGGGATAATGATATGATTGATAGTAATTTCTCATTTAGTAGAAATGTTCTTCTTGAACAAATTAATGATAAATTTACTAAAAGATATCCTGAACAATCTGCTAGACTTAGAGAAGAAACGGGAGGTTATTTTACGCTTGATGATTTAGATTGTATTAAAGTTAAATTTGAAATTGAAAAACCTGTTGGTGATTTAGCTAATAAAATTAATTTTGATTTACTTAATACTTTCTTTAATCATCAACATGAAATGACTAGAAGTAGTAGTATTAATAAAACTACTATGAAAAATATTCTTAATGATGGTAGAGATATTAGTATAGCTAAACTTGTTGAAAATACTAGTCTTATTATTAAATAATTTGGTTATACTCCCCGTAGAGGACAGAATTAAGTTCATCCTCCACGGGGAGTCAACACTACTAATCTTGTTAATTATGGAACTAGAAGAAAAAGTAAAAGAATTAATAAAATGGTATATAGATACTTATGGTGTTAATAAAGACCGAGCTGTTAGAGATATTGAAAGTGTTATGTTACGTATAAGTCATAAATAATATGTATAAAGTAAAAGGTAAACCTTGGGCTTATTCTGGTGCTATTGATGTATCAGATTGTGCTACTGCTAAAGAAGTTATGCTTAAAGCTGGACTTAATTTTAATGTAGCTAAATGTGAACTAGTTGGTAAAATGCCTATTAAACTTACTGGAACTGATGAAGAACTTGACCGAATTATTAAAGAACAAAAAGAAGGCGCTCATGTTTTTGGTACTGACATTTATCGTAAGTGTGATAACGCCTTTGCTACCTATCGTACTGATTACAATATTCCTTTAGGTGTTGTTAAAAGTAAATATACTATTGTACAAAACAATGATGCTTTTAATTTCTTTGATGACGCTATTGGTAAAAATTCTGCTATTTGGCAAACTGCTGGATTTTGGGAAAATGGTAAGAGAATATTTGTAAGTGCTAAACTTCCTAATAATATTCTTGTTAAAGGTGACCCTGTTGAAAATTATCTAGTATTTACTAATACTCATGATGGTAGTGGCGGAGTTAAGATTTTATTTACTCCTATTAGAGTTATTTGTCAAAATACTCTTAATGCTGCTATTCGTACTAGTAGTAATTATGTTAGTTTTCGACATACAACTAGTGTTCATAATAAGATTTCTGTTGCGCAAGAAATACTTGGAATTAGTAAAATTAAATCTGAAGAATTTGGTCAATATTGTAATTTACTTGCTAATATTAAAGTTACTGATGAAGATGTAATTCAATTTATTGGAGAAAATCTTCTTACCGGTGATGAAATTCAACGTCTAAAAGATACAGGACATACTATTAAAGATATTGCTTATCGTAGTGGTTTAGCTTTAACTGATAGTAAAATAAGTAATAGAAAAATGAATGTTATTTCTAATACTTATAGTTATTATTTTGATGGTCCAGGTCAAAGAGATATTCTTGGTACAGCTTGGGGTGCAGTTAATGCTATTAGTGGATATTATTCTAATATAGATAATATTGAAGGTACTAAGCGATTTGATAGTATTTGTTATGGTGATAAATCTAGAAAAATAGAAAATGCTTTTGCTCTTGCAGAAGCTCTTTAATTTAATAATTTAATTATATATGGAAGTAAAAGTATTTAAACTGAAAGAGATTAAACTTCTTAGTGGAGATGTTGTAAATGTAGAACAGTATTGTAATGTTCAACCTATTCTACCTGCTTATGGTAAAGAAGGTGATGCTTGTATGGATGTTTATCCTATTCATTGTGAATATGATAAAGATAAAGATAGATTTATCTATCATACAGGTTTAGCATTTAATATTGGAGATGATGCTAATGGTGAACCTAATGAAATGTCTTTACGTCCTAGAAGTAATCTTACTAAATCTGACTTTTATATGCCTAATGCTCCTGGTACTCTTGATTGGGGTTATCGTGGAGAACTTCTTATTATTTTTAAGAATCGTACTTCTAGAGATTTAGTTCATGCTGTATCTACTCTTGCTGAAATAGTTGATAAGTTGAGAGAACATATGCATTTACCTGATAGTATGGTTGGTAATGCTAGACTTAAACTTAATAATGTTAGAACTACAACTACTAATATTCTTGGTAAACTTTCTACTCCGCCATATAATTGTGATGGTAAAGATAGATGTTGTCAATTAATTATTAATAGTGCTGAACGTATTAGTTGGAAAGAAGTTAAATCTATTGAAGAATTAGGAGAAAGTGAACGTGGAAACAAAGGATTTGGAGAAGGAACCGGTGGAGCAGCTAAAGCTTAAAATTGGTGCTCGTTATATTCATAATAAAACATCTAATGAATATACAATTATTAGTATTACTAAAATGAAACATCCAGATACAGGTGAATGGATTCCTGCTGTTATTTATAAAGTTGATGGACTTGAACCTTTATGGTGTAGAAGTGTTGAAAGTTTTAAAAGTCATTTTAGTGATGCTAAAGTTGAAGGTAATGAAGTTTATCTATGAAAAAGTTAATCTTATTCTATTTACCTGATTGTAATGTTAGTAAACTTTTTGAAGAAAGGCTTCACAAAGCTCTTGCTCTTCCTGAGTTTGCCGGTAGGTTTAATCTTATTAGGTATAATCTATATACTGATACTGGTAGACAAGAAGCGCGTAGTGCTGGTATTAGTGATGCTCCTACTGCTTATTGTAATGGTGATATTTTACGTGGTGTGCAAAGCGATTACACTATTAGGAAATATCTTCGCAAGTTGTTAGGACAGTCATAGATATAGTTCTTTTGCCCTACATTGAATTTTAATTGTTATTGTGATTAATCTATCACGATATGAATATCATTCAATGTGGGGCTTTAAAATAGCTAATTTTATAAATTCTCATTATATTATACGAATACTATGGTTAAAATTGAATTTTATTATAAAAGTGCTGATAAAGATAAAACAGAAGCTATGAGAGAAGCTATTGATATAGCTTTATTTGGCACTAATGTTCAATGTAATTTTAAAAATCTTCCTGACCATCTTATTCTTGAAGATATGATACTTGAAAAGGCTGTTGCTGGTAAGAATATTACTGAATATCCTACTTGTATTATATATCGAGATGATACAGAATATAAACGATATAGTAATTCTGTTACTTGGGAAGAACTTCGTAATGATATTAATTATCTTACTGGAGATGAACCTACAAGACAAACAAATAATATATTTGTTGAAGCGTTTATTGATGAACATGATTGTATAACTCGTGCTAAATGTGCTGATGCTATTGCTTGGATGTGGAAATATCAGAATACTAAAGTAGAATACATTCAAACTAATATTGATAATCCGAATAAGTTTGCTGTTGTAATTAAAGATAGTTGGAGAACTTATGCTACTTATGTATATTCTGATAGTCTTACTACTGAAATGATTAAGAATACTCTTCTTAGAGTTCCTAATACTATTAAAGAAGCTGTTAAAAATAATGCTATTGTGTTATGATACGTATTGATTGTTTTACTAGAGATGGCTGTGACGCTTGTAAAATAGCAATTAAAAATATAACTGATGCTATTAATGAAGCTAATTGTGATATTACTCTTAATATTCGTAATACAAATCTAGATGATATTCTAAGAAAAGAAATTACTAAATTTCCTACTACTGTTATTACTAAAGTCGATAATGATTATAAAAGAAAAGAATTAGCTCGACTTGAAGGTAGTTTTCCTAGTGATTATATTAAAAATATTATTAATAAACTTGAAAAAGAATAAGCTATGACAGTTAAAGAACTTATAGAAATGCTTAAAACTTGTGATGAAAAGTCTGAAGTAAAAGTTGAACATTGGAATAGTACAGTATCTCCTATTGAAGAAGTTATTGATTATAGTAAAGAACTTAATGAAGTTATTATAACTATTGAATAATTAAATTTTAAAATTATGGCTAAATTTATTGGAGTTAAAATGATTGAAGCTGTTCCTATGAGAGCTTCTATGGCTTTGAGTGCAGGTTATAAAATTGGTAATGCTCATCCAGATGATATTGGTTATGAAGTAACTTATCCAGATGGATATAAATCTTGGAGTCCTGCTAAAGAGTTTGAGAAAGCTTATTATAAACTTGAAGAACCTGCTGGAGATGTTCTTAAAGAAAATGATATTAAAAGATTTATTAAAGGTATTGAAAATGTAAAAGTTGGTACTAAAACAACTAATACTACTCTTACTTGTCTTACTGGATTTGAAGTTCATGGTCAAGCAGCTTGTGTAAAACCTGAAAACTTTGATTTAAATGTTGGTGCTAATTATGCTCGAATTAAAGCTGAAGATAAAATTTGGGAAGGTCTTGGATTTGTTCTTCAATGGGCTAAATATGGACTAAAGAAGTAAATAGTATTAATGCTAATGGTTTATATGTTATACGTAAAGCTGGCTCTAATAGAGCTGGCTTTATTTAATTTGATGATTAGCTTGGAACCGCTACGAGTGCTACGCACTCTTCGCTATACTCCCCGTAGAGGATGGAATGGTAGTTGTGCTAGTAATATTAGTATAGTTATTAATAATAATGATTATATTGATTGAATGAATACTAGTCTATTCCATCCTCTACGGGGAGTTGAGCGTAGCGAAGCGGAGCGTTCTACTAATCCTTAAACTTATAGTCGTTGGCACGATTGAAACCTCGGTAGATAAGCTAGTCTTACTATCGGGGTTTATTTTTATCTTATTGTTAAACTTAAATATATTATAATTATGGTTGCATTTATTGTTCTTATTGGGTTTGTATTTGGTGGTGTTAAACTATTAGCAGTTGCTAATAATATTAGTGATAGTGAAGCTATGGATAAATATAGCGGAAAACTATTTGTTATTGGTATTATAGTTTTTGTTATTCTTATGTGTGTTATTGGTAATAATGATGATGGTTTTAATTAATATAAAAGTAAAAGGGCTTGTCTAGGTAGTGATACCATAGACAAGCCCTTATTTTTTACTAGGTTCAAGTCCAGCTTATTCAAATATATCTTTAGCTATATCTTTATAAGGTATAATACTAAGTATATTTTCATCAAGTTTATAATAACTATTATTATTAGGTAAATCAAGAACTCGATTAATACTACGAACAACAGGTATATTACGAACAGCCATAACTTCAAACTTATTCATACCTTTATATCTACCAGTAGTATATTCCTCAGTAAAATCTTCTTCAATAAGAAATCTAGCAGCCATAGCAGTAGTACCAAGCAAATCATTAATAGTTTGTCCAATAGCAACAGGACTAGACCATAGCTTTTTACCTTCAGAATAAGCTCCAAATGGAGTAAATGAAGCAGCTTCAGAAGCAAGACGGTCAGCATGATAAAGCATAAGATTATATATAATACTTTCATCATCATCACCACCCATACCAGTTATAGCAATTGCTCCAATAATAGCAGCACCTACATAAAGTAAGTCACCTAAATTACGTCTAATATTTGCTTTTTCATGTTCAGGAAGAAGTTCATAATTAAGTTTGAAATTAACAGCAAATGAAAGTAAATTCTTACCATAAATTTGAAATGCTTTAAGAACATCACTTACATTATTAACTTCTCCTACGTTAGTTTCTTTAAATGGAATAGTCAAATAATCATAAAGACTAGTATAACTACCTTTTTCAATAGTACCTAGAGTTTCATTATAATAACCATTCCAACGATAACGTTTCTTAAAACCTGGATAAAGATGTTTATGATATTGCATAACCGCACCACCCAACCAATGTTGTTCAATATTAGCAGAACCAAGTTTATCATAAACACCATGAACTTTCTTATTTACTTCACGAACTTTATCAATAAATTTAGCATATTCTTTAAGAGTAAGTTTACTATCAGATTTTATTTGAGCAATTCCATCTTTAAGTTCAAACTGATTATAAATATCTGGAAGTTTAGCAAACTCTTTATCAATATTCTTAATAAGTTCTTTACGTTTAGCTATATATTCTCTTTGTTGTTCTTCATTAAGATAAGTTTTAACAAAATCAAATATAGGATTAGCTTTAAATAGATTATATTTAGCTCGTTTTTTATTATCAGCTTTAGCATCATCAATGAACTTATTGAATTGTTCAAGTAAATCTTGGTTCTCTCCTCCACGGGGAGTATTTATTACAGACATAAGAGCATCTTGTTCAGCTTTACGATGATACATTTCTTTACTCATTATATCATAACCACCTCTACCATTATTCAACTACATGACTAAGTTTAATAATAGCATCTTGAAGTGTACTACTATTTTCACTATACATATTAGCCATATAACTAACAGTTCCTTTAATCCATTCAGATTTACCAACTTCCCAATCTTTAAGATTAATATATTCACCAGCAGCTCGTTCCATAAAGATGTTACTAGAACCAGTAAGAACGTTAGCAATACCACCAGTAATATTCATCATCATATATTTACTACCAGCAATATTTTGAGCAAGAGAACCTAGTTTAACTAGATTAGGAGTTTTATTATCTTTATATTGTTCAAATACAAGACGACGAATAAAACTTCTAAGATGTTTACTAGTTATAGTTTGTTTTTCTTGTTTATATTCAATTTCTTATGAATTTTATTATTCTTTTCAATAATCTCATCTCTAGCTTTAATAGCAGCAGCTTTACGTTTACTAAATTCTTCATCACTTTCATTAGGTTCTTTAAATCTAGGTATAGTAGGAAGTTGTTGAGTATCTTTATTAACTAACTGAACTAATCTAGGATTAGGAATATCATAATCTTTATCAAAAGTTAAATCTTCATTATTTCTCCAACTAGTATTATTAGGAACATTAGCAGTCCAACCAAGAAAACTAAGAGCTTGCTCAAAATAATCTTTAACAGTCATATCTTTAGATTTAGGCAAAGCTGGAAGATAACCCATATCAACATATCGCTTATTACTATTAGTAAAACAATACTTTTTCATAAGTTCATTTACTTTATTCATAAGTTCAAGTTGATACTCATTAAGATTAATATAATTAGGATTATCATATCCTGTTCCTACTTTGTACTTATTAATAAAACTACTATATTCTGGATTAACAAGTTCTTCTTTAGGAGTAATATGCATTTGATTAATACGTGGTTCATAATTACCAACAATAGCTGAACCATCATCTTTAATCATTTGCATAGTAGTCCAAATACGAATAGGTTTAATAGTACGAGTATATGGGTCAAAATAATGATTATCTCTATACCATTGTTTATATTCAACACTATCAATACCATATTTGTCAAGAACTTCTTTTTCTTTCATATAATAATATTGAGTAGTAGTTTCTCTAGTTCTTTTTTGAAGAATATTAATTGCAGCAGTTTTATCAATATCAGTCCATTTATCTAAATCTTTAGGTTTAATAATACCATAAATAGTTCGATTAGGTCTTTCTGCAATAGTTCCATTTTCTTCAACTTGTTCACTAAATACTTCTAGCCATTTATCATAATACTTTTTACCTTTAGCAAAAGCTCTATTTTTATCAAGTTCATATTGCTTCCAATTATAAGTAACATCACATTCACTTTCAATAAATTCAGCAACACGTTTTGCTTTAGCTTTATCAGTACTCTTTTCACCTCTAGTAATTTCATTAAATACTTCAAAACCAGTCTTGAGTTGTTCTAAATCTTCTTGACTAATATCAGCAGTATTAAGAGTTCTAGTAGCATTATCAAAATATTTTTCAAGTATTTTATTAATAGCTTCTCCTACATTAATTTCTTCTTCGCTCTTAGATTTATTACCTGTAAGATAATTATAGAAATCAGCACGATAAATTTTTAGTTCATCTTCAGCAGAACGAATAATACCAACATAAGGCATACCATTACCTTTAGTATATTTATATTTTCTAACTGTTTCAGCTTTAATAAGAGCTGCACGTTCTTCAGGTATCTTACGTCCATCAACTACGTTAAATTCATCTTTAGCTTGAAATTCTTTAATAGCAAGATTAAGAACACTATTACCTTTATTAGCATCTTTAAGTTCTTCAAACGCCCAATTTAAATCTTCTATATCTTTAATATCAAGAATATATCTAGTATTCTTACGAATCCATTCTTTAGCTTCATAATATTCAGGAACTTTCATAAGTTCTTCCATACTAATAAGAAGATTACCATTAGCATCACGTTGACTTTCATATTTACTAATAATAGAAAGTTGTTCTTTAAGTTTAGAATCAAATCCTTCTTTAGCTTGCTTATCATAGAACATTTCTTTAACTTTACGAATATTAGTTTGATAAGCACGAAGTCTTTCAGCTACATTTAAATCATGACCAATCTTTTTATTACCATCTTCATCATAAAGACTAGTAAGACTATCCATTTGAGCATATATACATCCGAGTTCTTCATCTTGACTTTGCGTAGTAACATTATCAGTAGCTTGGCTTAGAATATCTCGTATTTTACTATTAAGTCTTTTATATTCAGCAAATTCTTTAGGAATACCATCATCTCCTTTTTTAAGACCAAGAAGACTTCTTTCAAGATTTATAATATAAGTAGAATATTCAATAGTAACATCATTACCATCTTCATCTTGAACTGTGATAGGTTTAAGTTGATGAATAGTAGTCATATCAATAAACTTAGCTTTATTAGATAAAGCAATAAGATGTTCAACACTATTAATACCAAATTTTTGTTCAGCTTCAATAGCAGCATCTCTATATTTCTTCATCTTTTCTTCCCAAACAGGATTATTAGGTTGAATTAATCTACCGTCATCATCAATAATACTATCAAGACTAACAGATTTACCATCTTTAGCAGCTCTAGATTTAAGTTCTTTAAGATAATTTCTAAAGTCATTAGACTCTTTAATACCATTAAGACGACCTTCTTCAACAGTACCCATTACATCTTTAAGTATATTCTGCAATACAAAATTACGATTAGCACGAATATCTTGTATCCAATAATCCATAAATCCAGTATCACCATAAGCATCAAATTCTTTCATAAGACCACTTAGATAATTAGGATTAGTAGTACGTAATTGAATCCATCTTTCAAACCAATCTTTTCTAGCAGAATGTACAGTAGTATTAGAATCAACTTGATTAACTAGTTTTTGAATCTTTCTAATATTCTCTTTAGTTTTATCATCAAGATTTGTACTATCAATATCAATTTCGCTAATAAGTTTGTATTTATTCTTAAATGTATTAGCGCTAAGAATAACATCTAAGAAACGATTTTGAAGTTGTTCATCTTTAAGAACTTTACCAATAACATCTTTATCGTTAATAGGTTTATCAATACCGTCAATTTTAATAAAACGATTAATATCATTAAGAATATTATTAGCTTCAACATCTATATAATTAGCTATAACTGATAATGAAAATTCAGAATTATCAGAAAGACTACTACTATCAAGATAGTTAATTTCAGCATTATTTAAAGCATTAAGAACATTTTGGGCAGCAGGTTGTCCATGACGAACAGCGCGTGATATAATTAAACTTGCATTTTTAGCAAATCTACCAATAAGAGTTTGGTCATCAACACTACTATATCTATCAGTATTACTTGTAACTCTATCTATTTCATTTTCATTAATTTCAATAAATAATCCAAGTTTATTATCTTCAATATTAGGATATTTAGCTTTATATTGTTTTAAATCATCGCTTAAATTAATAGCAGTAGTTCCATTAATATTAAGATAAAATTTACCATTAATAGTATATATAGTATTATTCTCAAAAGGAGTATTCATAAAAGGTTGGAAATACTCATCAGAAATATATTTACCATATAGTTCAGGAACTTCTTTATAACCTTTATTTACAGCTTCATTAATATTATCTTTAATACCATCAATAAACTTATCTCTTTTTTCTTGTTGAGTAAGACCTTCATAAAGAAGAACAGCTAATGGTTTATGAATATTATTATTAGCTATAATACTAGGCTCAATACTATTATAAGTTTCAAATGATTCAAGTCTATCAATAGGATAATAAGCTAAAGTTCCATCATAAGTTCCTTTAATATATAAATTTCTATTAATTCTAATAACATTAACAGCATCTCCATTTCTTATTATTCCTACATTATCAAGATTTTCTTGACCATTAAAAGTAATAATACCACTTCTTTTTAGACTATAATTAATTTTATTATTAGTAAGTCTTTTAAATGTATAACTAGGACAATTAAAACTATTATAATTCTTACGAATAAAACCAATTATATCTTCAACATTATCTTTATCAATAAAACCATAGTTATTAATACCTTTCATAGCTATATCTCCAATAGCTATTCCGCCCTCACTCAATCCTCTAAGGGGAGTATTACTTATAAGTCTACTAATATTTCTAGTTCTAAATTTATGACCTTCAACAATAAAAGCATATTTAACTAAATCAAGAGCTGTAAGTTTAATGAAAGGATTAGGATGATTCCAAGCTCTATCAAATAATCTATGAGCTTCATCATTAGTAATATCACCTTGTATGTAATTAATATATTGAATATTTACATTACGACGATTATTTCTTTCGTCATTAGCAACTATTTCAATATGTTCAAATATACTACCGTCTTGACTAAAATTACGTTTAATCCAATCAACTTTTTGAGCAGGAGTAAGTCTAGCAAATACATCAATTTCAGTTTGTGTAGGCTCAAATATATTTTTAACTACAACATCATCAGTTTTAATATTAACTAATGTACCACTAACTCTACCAACTTCTAAAGCTCTAGATTGACCAGTACCATATTCTTTAATATATTTAGGATGAACAAAATCACCATTAACAACAGTAACAGGTAAATTAAGATAAGAACTACCGTTATTACCTACTTCTAGTTTATTAATAAGATAATCTTTATAATCATTATATAACTTTTCAGTCATTATTCCACCTTTAGTCCATTCTGCTATTCTATATACATAATCAATAAATACAGGATTAGCAGTTTCAAATACTTGTTGAGTAGCTTTAACACTAAGAGCAGTACTCATTTGTAAAAATGCAGCTAAACTAGGATAACTACTTTTAGATATATCAGATTTAATAAATGCATTTATACCACCACTAATATCAGGAAATACACTCTCTAACAGCAAGGTTTGACCCCCCGTAGGGGATGGAGCATAAATATTACTATTCTCAATAACAGTTCTAGCATCTCTAAATACTTTATCACTAGCATAAAAACTTTGTTTAGCACCATATTTATCAGCACTAAGAATATTAAGATTATTACTTATATCCTGTCCGATTGAGTTTAACCGATTGAATTGTGCTAGCAAAATCAACAATAGTTTTAAAAGCATTAAACGTATAAGTATTTTCATTATGTATAGCTCCCTCTTTCATAACATCAAGAATATGAGCAGTAGTCTGAGAACTATAAGGATTAATCAAATAACCATCAACATTCTTATCATCTCCAGACCAACCAAAATTTTTATGAGTAATACGAATATGTTTATTACCAATAGTTTCAACATTTTCTTTACCATATCTATTAACAGCTTCTTGCTCACTAATCACATCAGTAGTGTACATAACTTTAATACCTTCGCTATGATTAGCTTTAGTAACATTTCCAATACTCATAAAAGTATCTCGATTAACACTGATACCTTTAAGTTTAATACCAGAAGTAGCAGCATCAAACCAATCAAGTTGAGTAAAGAAATCACTAGGAGCAACAGTTGTTTTATTAGCACCAACTATTTCTGCATAAGTTTCATTAGCTTCTTTGACATTTTCAAAATTAGAAGTAGTAGTATTTTCTTCAAATGCAGCAGGATTATTAAGTATATCAATAAATGATTGAATAATAGCATTAGTTCTAGCAGCTTGACTACTTGTATCCTCCACGGGGAGTTTTAAGTATGATTCGTAAGACTTAAGTCCACCATCATTAGCAATTTTTTCAACAACTTTAAGATTGCCATTATAACCTTCAAGAGTAGCATTAATAGCATCTTCGCTATTTTTTAAAGAAGCTCTAATATTACCTTGTTTATTATAAGTCTTACCAAGAATTTTACGACTAGCTTTATCTACATTATCTTTAACATAATTAATATATCCTACTTCATCTTTAGTATATCTGGCATGAGTAATTTCAGTTGGAACACCTTTAACAAGATTAAATGTTTTAGACATACCATAAACACTATCAACGTCAAAGTCAGAACCAGTTTGAGTAACCCATTCATCAGGAACAACAACAGTACTACCATAAGCATCTGGAAGAAACTCCTTAACATACATAATACATATAGATTGTTTACCTTCAGTAGGAATACGATAACCAATCATAGTACGTAAGCTATCAGGAACTTGTTCAATATTTAATCCTTTAAGTTTACTACTCCATCTAGGAAGTTTAATTTCAGTATAATAAACAGGAGTGCCATCAACTTCTCCAATCTTTTTATATTGAAGTTTACTATCTGTTTGAGTTTGTTTATCAACTTTAAAACCAAAATCAGATAGCTGAGCAGCGTGCCAACCACTAATAAGTTGTCTAGTAATATTAGTATTAAAATAACTATTAGCAATACTTTCTAGTTTACTATTAATATTAGATAAAAATAAAGGAAGATTATTAAATCCAGCACTATCTAAATCAAAAAATTCAAGAAGAGCTTTCTCAACTCCTTGTTGTTGAGCATTTTCTTTAAATCTATCAAAAAATACAAAACGATTAAGATTTTTAATAGTACCATTAGAATTTAAATCAATATGACCATTATCATCTAATCCAATACCAAGTTCAGCACAAGTTTTTTCAAAACTATTTCTAATATTAGCTACATAATTATTAAATACTTTATCTTTAAGTTCATTAAGTTCAGTTCGATTAGGAAGATTATCAAGCATTTTCTTCATAATCTGAATAGCAGCTTTATTACTAGCATCAACCATATGTTGAGGAACTTCTTGTTGGCGATAAAGATAATTATAACTAAATAATTCAGAATTATCAAATATATTATTATCAAATTCTTTAAGAGCTTCATCAGTTAAAACACCATCATTATTCCAAAGTGTCATTCTATTATGTTGTGCAACTTTAACAGTTTCAACAGTATTAATTTGATGAATACCTCTATTAGTCATTATATTATAAACTTTTTCAAGTTCTGTTCCTTTAATAAGTTTAGGAATAAGAACAAACTCAGCATTCTTTACTTGTCTAGGAACTTCAATACCAACAACAGTATCATAATATAAATCATAATAGAAATTCTTTTGAATTTGAACTTTATTAGCAAATTTAGTCCAATCAATTTTATCTATTGGAGTATCATCTGTAAGACTTTGAATAAGTCCAGCATATTTATCTAATTCACCAGCAGCAGTAATACGACGAATCCATTCTTCAAGAGTAATATAAGATTGAGCATCATTAGCATTAACACCGCCTTTAAATGGTTCTAGTATTCTTTCTCTGTCTTTTTTATCAAGTCCAGCTTTTTTAAGTTGGTCATCAAGTCTATCAATAACAACTTTATCAGAAGCTTTAAAAGTATTATAAATGGTAACACCCCTAAATTTATCTTGAAGAACTACTTTTTTACGTTTAGTAACTCCATTAACAGTATAAGGAACAGTAACAGCATTACCTTTAATAGTTATATCATATAAATCAGTAGCTATATCTAAATCATTTTTAGTAAAATCAGTATTACCAAAAGGATTACCACTAGCTTGTACTTCTTTAATACGTTTTAGAATAGCTTGACCATTCTTATAAAAACTTTGGTCACCACCATACATATCGTACATACTATCTCTAACAAGATAATCATTAACTAGAAATTCAGCTAAAGATTCATTATTAATCCTATCATCAATAAATGTACCATATTTATTTTTAAGTTCTTTATAACCATTAATTATATATTCATTTAACCAATTAGCAACAGCATCTTCAAGAGCAACACGTTGTTCTGCATTAAGAACTACTTGATTATTAACATAGCTAAGTCCACGTGTAGACCCCCCGTAGAGGATGTCAATAGTCTTACCATACCCAATTAGTTCATTAAATGCTCCATTACTATTAGGAGTAATTTTACTAACTAAACGTTTAAAACTAAATACTCTACCAGCTAAAACTTTATGTCCATCTTTAGTAGTAAATACATTACCTTTTCCATCTTTATGGTATTGATTATAAAAATGTTCAGGTTTATTATTATAAGTATCACTAAATTCAAAATCTCCATTAGTTAAAATAGGATTACCATTAGCATTAGTTTTAAACATTCCATTAACAGCTTGAGCCATATTAGTAAGTTCTTGAATAGCTATATTATAATATTGTTTAAATAATGGATGTTCTCTATTTATAATTTTAGTTCCATCTTCTAGTTGACTACGCAATCCAGCAAGACTATATCTAGGAGCAGTAATAGTAAAGTTTTTAGGAGCATCACTAGGTATAGGAAGTAAATAATTAGCAGTAGGAGTTTCAGAATTATTAATATCAGTCATAAATAATCCCATAGCAGTAATTAAATAATCACCATCACTCATACTACGATATAAGTCATTATTGTTATTATCTAATTCGCTAATACCATTAAGAAGAGAAGTTTTAAACATACTACGAGCATATTCAGTAAGTTTAGGAGTTCCATTTCCAACTCTTCTAAATAATCCATAATTAATTATATTACCATTACTATCTCTATGTTCAAGAAGTAAATTACTATAATCATATTGATGACTAGCAAACTTTTGTTTAGCATAAGCTTCCACCATAGCATTTTGTTCTTCAACAGTAGATTTATCATCATTAATAATTTTAGCAATATTAGTAATAAAACTTCTATTAATAACATCAGAACTTAAATTACCTTCAGGATTACGAGAATTAAGTTCAACAGGAATATAAATAATATCTTTAAAGACATCAGCCATTTGATATATAATAGAAGTATCACCTCTATTAATAAAACTATCAGGCATTTTAGTTCCTTTATCCTTTTTAAGCGCTTCTACATATTTATTATAATTTTCAACTGTACGATTAATAACATTGGCAAAATTAATAAGATTATTAGCCATAGCTACACGACCAATCTTAGCAATAGCTAAATTAAAACTAGCTTGATTAATATCTGGAAATATTTCTTTAAAAGCATCATATAAATAAAGATTAGCATGAGGAGTATTTTTATATCTATCATATATACGAAACTTTTCACGAGCAGTAGGAACACGATTAGTAATAATATTATTCTTAACATTATTATAAAAAGTATTCTGTAAAATGGTACGAGAATCAGTATTAGGGTTAGTTACACGAGCACGAACATAACTATTACCATTAGAATCAGTTTGAATATAAGTTTCAATTTTAGATATAATAGGTTTATTAAACACCATCATATACTTATTAGCAAATACTTTATTTTTGCTAAGTAAATCATGTAATTGAATTAAACATTCACAATTTGGAATAGTTTCAGATATACGTTTAAGACTAGCTATAAAATTATCTACATTACTAGTATCAGCACTAGCATATAATATTTTAGATAAGTAATTAACATCAGAAAAAGTAACAACTCCTAATTCGTTATTAGTATCAAAAGGATAACTTCCATTATCAAGTTGAGAAGCAGCAGTAAGTTTAGGTAAACTTGCAAGATGATATTTAATAATTTCTTCTACGTGTTTATTAAAATCTTTAACTTCACCAATACTTAAATTCCAAAGTTGAGTCATTAAATCAATACCATCATCTATACTATTTTCATCACCTTCAGTAGAAGTTTCATCAAGATAACCGCCTAATTCTTCATAATCAGTAGTTTGATATAACTCATCTCGTTTAATAAGTTTAGCTACATTTTTATTATTAAAAAGAGCTTCATTAAATTCAGTATTAGTTAATGAACGTAGTAATGCACCATAATTAAAATCTTGAGCATCACCATATTTACGAAGAAATGCACCAAGACCATTAATTTTAATAGCAGGATTTGGATTATTAATAAAGCTATTAAGTTCATTATTTCTAGTTTCATCATTTCCAGCTAATTTCTTAGCACGTTTAAGTCCAGCATTAATAACAGTTTCATTGGTACGTTTTTTAATTTCATTAAAATTTAATGGAGCACCATTATATAAAAAATTAAAACTAAGTTTATTCATAATATCAGCCATATAAGTAATAGCTGTATCTCTAGCTTTAATTGTACTAAACAAACCACGTTCTTCTTTTTCAGCAACAGAAGCTACATCGTCCATATTACGAAGTTTAATAGCTCTAGCTTCAAGAAGAGCATTATAAGCTTGTCTTCCAGAAGTTTTAACATTAATACCTTTATCAGCTACAATCTTCTTAAAGATTGGGTCTTCAACCATAGCTATAAGACTATAATAATCTGCATTATTAGAACCATGTTCTTTAATAATAATATTATTAAGATTATTATATCCTACAAGTTTAATATTTCCACAGCTCATAAGTTTATATTTAAGTTTAAATTCATTAATAGTAATACCTCTATGACTAATGTAAAGTAAAATTTTATTACATCGTCATAGAGGCTATTTTCTTTCGTTTTAAGCGACTTTTATCTTTGCTCGATTAATTCTACATACAGCTAAAACTGATGCGCCCTGTGTCAAGCAAAGTGGCAAATTCGGGCTGTTGGTCTATTGGTAAACGGCTAGTCAATTCAGCCATATTCAGCACTATATCATCATCAACACTACTAAACATATTAAGTCCATCATTAAGATTATCATTATTATAATTATAATCTTGACTATTATCTTCATTAGGATTTTCAGTTTGTTCTGTACTAGCAGTTTCTTCTTCAAACTGAAAAGTTCCTTGAATAGCTTCTTGATTACTTTCTTTAGGCATTTTTTTAATAGCTTTATAAGCATCTCTAGCAGCAGCTAATAAACTATCTTCATTAATCTTAATGCCTAACATATCAGCAATAACTTCAAGAAGTCTACTAAATAAAGTCTTACGTTTATTAACTTTTCTATTATCATATTTAATTTCATTAAGTGCAGTCATAAGAGCATTACTAGTAATACTTTCAACTAGAAATTCTTCAAGAGCTTCACTTGTATTAAAGTTCTCAAATAGATAAGGTTTAAGTCTTTCTTTAGTAGCATCATCTTGAGTATCAAGCCAAGCTTTAAATTTATCATATATAGGTTTAACTAAAGCAAGAGCTTGTTCAGTATTATATTTAGTATAAAGTTGTCTATGTAAACTTTCATGAAGTATAATATTAACAACTCGATAAACTCTTTGACCAGCAATAGCAGAACTATTAAGTTCAATAGTATCTGTATCACGATGATAAACAGCATTAACTTTATTACCATTATTATCAGTAATACTATCTACAACATGAATATTTTTAGGTAATATACCAATCTTTTGAAGAGCATTAATATAATCAATAGCAGTTTGGTCATTAGCAAAATACTTTTTAAGTCCACGAGTTAAATTCTTAGCAGTTATAGCAGATTCAAAAGCATTAAAATTAATAGCATTAAGAGTATTATCTAACATAAACTCTGATAGCTGTTCAGGTATTGCTCCATCCTCCACGGGGGGTCTACCCTCAAGTTCATAAGTAATATCGAGTTTAGAATGAATATCTATTTGCCAATTACCAGCAGTTTCATTAGTATTAGTATTAGCTAATTTAGTTCTAACTAAACCATTACTAATAATAAAATCTTGATAACTATTATAACTATAAGTTTTATCATCAATATTTATAATAGTTTTACCATTTTCACGATAAATATATTTATTGGTTTTATTATCAGTTTTTGTACTATCATTAATAAAATCTTTACTAATAGCAAATTGAGCATAGTTAAACATTTCATCAATAACAGGACGAAGAGCATTATCTAATTCATCAATAGTACTAGCATTAATACCATAACTTTTACCTATTTTAAAAGCACTATTAACAACATAAGGAGAATTAATAATAATATTACGTTTATAATTACCAGCATCAGAATTAATAGTAAAAGCATAATCCTTACCATTAAAATGTGCACCTTTAACATAAAAGCCTATATTAGTAGGATTAATACTAATTTGAAGTCCAGTATTTCTATCTCCGTTAATAAGTTTATTATTTCCAAATATATCTCCAAGACTTTGTTTAAGTTCACCAAAACTTATTTTACCACTAATATAATCTCTACAAAGATTATTAACTTCATTTTTAATAGAATTAATAATACGTCGAGCATCACCTTTAAGTAGATTACTATTTAATGGAATCCATATTTAACATTAACAGCTTTAATCTTACCTTTAAAATCACCTTTAACTATTGTAATAGCTTGGTCATAACTATTAAGAAGATTATTAAACCAACGATTAATACTAGCTTCATGACTATTTTCATAAGGCTGATTAAATATATATTTAGTAAGATTAACAAGATGCCCAGCTAAATCAAAACTTGCAACAGGAGTAGTAAAATCTCTAACTATATCAGGATATTTAGTTTCAAATTCTTTAAATAGATTAACAAGTTCTTCTTGTGTAACTTCTTCTTTAACAGCAAGTTCATATAAATGACCAATAAATTCTTCGTCAAATCTATCACCATCAAGAATACTAATTAAAGCGTCTTTAAGTGGAGAAACAACTTGACCATTTTCAGCATGAATATTATATTTCCAACCTTGATTAACCATATCATAATTACCAAACTTATCAATATTTGGAACTCCTATATAACCAATAATTGTACCATTAGCAAGTATATTAATACGTTTAAGCTTACTATCATATTCAGTTTCTAGATAATCACCTTGTTTAATAGAAGTAAATGCTTTAACATTTTCATTCTCTATTATATACTTAAGATTAACATTATTAGTATGTTCAACTTGAAGTCTTTCAAGACGTTCTTTAGCAATACCGTCAACGTATTGAACAAATTGTCTAGCATTAAGTTTCTTAATAGTTGATTCATCAGTAGCACGATATTTACCTTGATTATTAGTGCTGGCGTAAAGATAGTTTTTTATTTGATTAAACAAGTAATTTTTAATAATTTTATTACCCGTAACACTATCTATATATTCAACTAATTGACCAATACTAAGATAGACTTTACCATTAACAATTTTACCTCTAGTATTACCTTCACTATCAACACTATTAGCAAAATCATCCATAATAGCTTCTATATTGCGTTCATTACCTGTAACAGTAGCATAAGTAGCATTAAGTAATAAACGTCTAGTACTATCATCTTGAACAGAACTATATAAACTACCTCCTGTAAGACCATCAATAATATTATTAACTATATCAGCAGCTTCTGTTTGTTCAAATCCAGCTTGACTAAGTTTATCAATAAAAGATTGTCTTGCATTAAGTAAATCGCTACTAGTTGATTCATGTCCAAGAGAATCTTCTAAATCAGCAATACTTTCATAAACTAAATCAGTACCTATTTGACCACGTTCAAATTCATCATCTGGAAGATTATTATTAACTTCAGGTTTAGGAGTACTAATAGGTTCTTGAGAAATTGGTTGTTCAGTTTGAGATTGAGGTTGCTCAGTATTAATAGGCTCACTAGGAACCGCTTCGCTTCGCTCCGCTATACTCCCCGTAGAGGATGGAGATGAGTTAGTATCATCTACATCAGTTTCATTAACTTCATTAACATCAGGATTAACAGGAGCAACTTCCTCTTTAGGAGTATTATTAACATCGTTTTCAATTTCTGCAATTTCAGCTAATTGTTCTAATGTAGTTTTAAGATGTTCATTACCTTTAGAACTTAAATCAAGTGCAGCATAAGCATCTCGAATAATTTTATCTATATTTGGTTTATTACCATTATTAGCATCTTTAATAACAGAATTAACATATTCTTTACCATATTGTTTATAAGCATTACGTAAATCGTCCATAGCTTTATTAACAATCTTTTTACGACTATTATCAAAGAAGTTATTAAGATAAGTTATACGAGATTTAATATTATCATCAGATAGATTAAGTTGATTTTTATTAACTTCAACATTAATCTCAGCATTAACAACTTCTGCTAAATCTTTAAATACTTCATTATATTGTTTTTGAAGTTGAATAGCTGATTGAATATCATTTTTATTTTCAATATCAATAGGTGTATAAAGTTTATTAATAGCATCTAATCGTTCATTTAATTGAGCAATACGTTCTTGTTTAACAGAATTATTAATTGCTGCATTATCTTGAATAGTTTTAATATCTCTTTGAATACTATTAATAATATGTTGATAAATACCATTCTTAGCAGAATTAATATCAACATCTTCAATATGATTATTTGTAATATCTTGATTTAAAACATCATTAGCCCAATTAAGAAGATTATTATAATTTTCTTGACGATTACGAGCATGAACCATTTGGGTAGCTATAATACGACCAACTTCAAATCCGCCACCAAGTCTATTAACTTTATTTAAAGTAGTATTATATTCATTTTTAAGATTATTAATTTCAGTTTTAAATCTATTAATAAGTTCATTACTATCTTGTTGTTGTAATCCAAGTTTATTAGTAATACTATCATTAAATTCTTTACTATTAATAGAACTTTCAAGAAGTCCTAAATTACCAGCGTTCATAGAATTAATAATAATATTATCCATATATTCTTTTTCAGCTATACTACGAAGTTCTTCTTCAGTACCAGTAATAATATCTGGATTAACCTGTTGACCATTTTCATCAGTAATAGTTATAAATGGATTTTTACCATTAGCAATACTATTAAGTCTTTCTTGATATGCTTGAAAAGTAGCAGTACGACCAAGAATTTCATTTTCTCTTTGTTTTTCAGCAGAAGTCCAATCTTTATCAAGACGTTTATTAATAAACTCTCCAGCTTTATTCATAACACTACTAAAAGTAACACCACCAAGAGCACCCCAAAATGCTTGTTCCCATAACATTGGGTCTTGAAAATAATCTTTAATAGTTTGTTGAGGAATATCTTTATCAAATACTTTTTTACCATTATATAAACCATCTTGACTAGCTATATAATTAATAGCTTCTTCAACTCCTTCTGTCCATTCAGCTCTAACACCATGAAGAATATCATCGCCTACATCTTTTAATGTACTAGTAATTGCTTGTTTAGTCGTTTTATTACTTAAAGCGTTAGTAATTGCAGCAGCATCATCAATATTACTATTAAATGCAGTATTTAAATTCCTAAGTCTAGCACTACTAGTATTACCACTTAAAGCATTTTTCCATAAGTTCTTTAAACTATATACTTGCCATACATCAAATAGAACATTAGCCCAATCTTCTGCAAAAGTAATATCAGCACTATTTTTAGCTATATCTTTAGCTAATTAAACTTTATACCTTTACCTAATAAAGAAACACCTTTAGCAAGACCAGTACTAGGAACCATAAGAGTTAAAGAACTAGCTATACTAGGAGCGTTACTAGCCCACCAAGCAAAATCTCCAATATCAAAAGCAGCATTAGGATTTTCCCTATATATAGCTAAACGCTCATTAATAGATTCTTTTAAAGATTCAAGTTCAGAACTTATTTCAGATTGATAATCATTAGGACTATTACTAACCATATTATAGAAAGCATCAGCTAAATCTGCAAAACCAATAGCTGTTCCAACAGTAATTTCATTACCAATTTGCCCAATCATTCTTAATCCTTGTTCCCAATTACTTTGATTAACAGCACGTTCTTTATCAAGTTTTTCTGGGTCATCAACAGGATTAACATAAACATCATAAGGAGCATATTTATCTATATCATATTGATTAAGATTATATGATTGTCCAGCAATACGACTAAATAAATGACCACGACCCCGGTCACTAATAGAAGTGCCGGGGTTGTAATCAACTAAAGTAGGAGGCTGTATAGCCCCCTTTTTAGTTTTAGGATTATATTCAGGATTAGGTGTTTTATTACCACCTTGTAGAAACTTTAATACATCCATATTAATATAGATTGTTAGTTAATTCATCATAGTAATATTGAATAACATAAGGGTCTGAACTGCCACTAAGTTGGGCAAGTTTAGTAGCAACATTTTGTTGAATAGCTTTAACAGCATTTTCATCTACTGCCATACCAGCTTTAACAGCAGTTACAGTTTGTTCCCATTGGGATAAATTATCTACAATATCAACAGCATTTTCTTTACTTACTAAACCAATAGTTTGATTATTAGTAGAATTAATTAAATTAAAACCTCCACCATTGGGTACTAATTTAAATTTATCAATTCCAGTAAATGCAGCATTATTAGTAAGAGAAATAGGTCTATTAGCATTATAGTAATTTTCTACTTTACCGGCAGCTCTCCAACTAGTATCTTGATTCCAAGATTGAATAATAGAACTATCAATAGCACCACTACCTACAAGTAAAGTAATAGGTTCTCTTTTAAGTTTACCTTTTGTATCATAGTAGCCTGCAATATTAATTTGAACTCCAACATCCCCAGTTTTTGGGTCACGAACAATAGTAGGAGTAATCTCATTTTCTTTAGCACTTCTAAGATAAGCTGTATAAGCTTTTCTATCTTCAGAAGTCATAGGTTCAAATATTCCATTTTCACTAGTAATATAAGAGCTTTACCAAAACTATAAATAGATTTATGATAATCTTTAGGTAATTCAGCATATCTATAACCATTACCATCAGAACCAAATCTTATTCCAAGACTAGCAGCTTTTTTCTCTCCACCAATAGCATTAATAAATGAATTATATACATCATCGTTATTAAAGTATTGTCTAATAGCAGAACTATCTCCAAATATCTGATTAACATATTTACTATATGTATCAGAATATTTATTATTAGGCAAATCACTTAAACTAATAATAGAATTATATGTATCAAATCCGTCAATGCTATCTTGCGATTTACCAACTTTAAGACTATTAATATATTCTTGATTATCAATAATATCATTAAGATAACTTAGAGCATATGCTCTATCAGATGGATTAGTAATATTAGTCATTATACTAGTTCTAATATCATCTGGATTAGCAGTGCTTAAATTAATATTAATATCAGGATTATATTTACTAAGCAATCCAGCTATTGATTGTCTATTACTAGTAATTTCAGCTTGAGCTTGAGCAGGCATAAAATTATCAATACGAACAGGAGTACCTTTATAAGTTAAATTATCAATAGCTTGTTTTCTTTGAGCATTATTAGTTGTAGTTTTTTGAGATAATGCTAATTGAGCTTTCCATGCTTCACCATAAGTAGTATTACTACTTTGATTATAAAAAGTTGCAGCATTATAGAAAGGGTCAATACGTTTAGCAAGATACTGTTCAGGAGTAAGCAGAATACCATTTTTATCTGTTATATCAGGATTACTACCATTTTGGTCATATTTCCATTTAGCAATCTTATAATCTTGTTCAAGACTAGCTTTAGCACCAGGAGTATTTTCAATAACAGCTTTAACAGCTTCAGCAAGTTTAGCTTTACTTAATCTTTGCCAATCACCTTTAGTATGAGAATAAATTTCTCCTGTAACAGATTTAGTAATATCATCAGTAACTTTTCCATTAGCATCAAGCCATCTTGTTTGACTACCACCGCCTTGTTCTTTAGCAGCCCATTGAAGTGCTTGATTAAGTATTTGATTCATAGGAATTTCAGAAACTTCTTTATCAATAGGAGTCCATTTACTTCCACCAATAACATTACCATTCTTATCAGTTATATCTTGATAATTATATTTATTAACTACACGATAATAATTCTTATAATCTTCAGATAAATCAGTACGTTTATCAAGATTATCCATATAAGCTTTATAATCTTGTTGAGCACGTAAACGACCAATCATTCCCGGACTTGAAGTTATATCTCCATAAGTTCCAACTATATCATCAAGACTAGAATAAGCATTACCATATTGCATATTTTCGGTAAGAGCATTACGAACTTTATTAAGTTGTTCTTGACGCCAAGCATCTTCAGCTTCATTTAAATCTAATTGAGCAAGTTGAGCATCAATTTGAGATTTAGTTTGAATAGTTTGTTGATGACCTTGTTCAAGAGTATTATAAGTTCTAGCTAAGACATTTAAGTCAATAGGATTAACTTGTTGTCTAAAAGTAGGAGTATAAAAGTTTATCGGCATGATTGTTTTCCTCCAAGTTTTCTACGTTTACGAATAATAAATTCATCATAATCAACTCCAGCATCTCTCATAATTCTATCATCTACATTAGGGGCAGATGCTCTCATTGCGCCAATAGTATTATTTAAAGCTTTACGATTTTCATATCTACTAATCATATCTTGAATACCAGCATTAATACCACTAAATAAATTATTAATATTAGTTACTTTAGCTTCTCTAATACCATTATCAAATGCTGTTTTTCTATCTATATATTGATTGTATTGTTGAGCATTAAATTGACGAACACTTTGTTGATTACGTCTATCTTGATTAATAAGATTAGTTTCTATATTTTCTTTATTACCATAAAGTTCATTAGCAGCTTGACCAGCAGTATTACGAACTCGTTGTTTACGAGCTAAACTTACACGACTACTAGCAGTATTAGAATCAATATCACGATAAGCCTCAAATTTATCTTCTCTAATTCTATCAAGTTGAGGATTAATATTATATTTAGTTTTAAGTTTATTAGCACTAATAAGAGTAGGTTGACCTGGACCTCTCATTTTATTAATAGCTCTTCGACTAGCAAAATAGCTAGCTAAACTACCAGCTACATTACTACCTAATCCAATCCAATCAGCAGTAGTAAGATTTTTAAATTTACCTTGACCTTTACTATCGGAAGATGTAATTCCTTTAGCAGGTGTACTAGTAGAAACAGGTAAAATAGTTGGAATATTAGCTTCTACTTTAGGTAGATTGCGATTATAAACAGCAATAGGAGGTGTTTTAGTAGGAACAGATTGAGTTGATTGATTTGACTTACTTCGTCCTCCACGGGGGGTCTTCCCGCTAGATTTAGTTGCAGATAAACTTGGAATATTAGTATTATTCATACTAACACCTTTGTTATTTCCATGACTCCAACCAGCTCTAACTAAACCACTAGTAATACCAGCACCATCTTCAAATAAAGGAAGTCTACGTTCTGCATAATATTGAGGACGACGATTTCCATTATCAATATTAGGTTTATTAGTATTAGTATTTACATTATTATTTTTAGACCATCTTCCATTTCTAAAAGTATAATCACTGCCAACAATAGTTTCACCTCTAGCAGATTTATTAATAGGATAAGTAGAAGTTCTATTAATAGTTCTATTAGTTATAGGAACATAAGCTCCAATTTGTTCATCATATTCCCAAGTTCTTCCATGACGATTAATACGATTTCCACCAACAGCAAATTTATCACGTAGACCCCCCGTAGAGGATGGAGAATGAATTAATCCATTCTTAGCATTGCCATTAATACTAACAACTAATCCAACATTACCTTTCTTTCTAAGTTCTGGATATTTATTATAAACTTTAGCTTTAACATCACTTCTACCGTGAAGTCCAGCTAGTCTTAAAGCATCAACAGCATCTGCTTTTGTAGGAATAGGATAACTTCTATGTCCACCAGCAAAATCTTTTTTAGCTACACTAGGATAAGGTTTCTTTTTAGAACCATAATCTTTATCTCTACTTAATCCACCCATAGCTTTTTTATTTTCATTTATATTATTTTTATTTATATAATCAATAGTTCTAGGAAGATTACTACCATGTTTACCAGTAGTTGTTCTATAAACTTCTTTAATTCCTTGATTAATCCAAGTATTATCAATTTTATTAGCTAAATCATAAATTTTTTGTCTACCTAAATTAATAAAATTAGTAGCAGTTCTACCTATTCTAGAAGCTTTAGTTAGACCTTTAATAAATTTATAATTTCTATTACCAGCTATTGTAGGATAACCACCAATAATTATCGAACCACTTTCAGCGATTTGTCTTTTATATTCATCAGGTGCTTGATAAATTTTGCCACCTTCTTTATATTTAGTTCCATCATCATTAATTCTATTTCTATCTTTAAAATCTTCTTGAGCTTTAAATACTTTATCAGGATTAGCTCCACCCATAACTAATTTAGCAGGACTAGCACCATTAAGTATAGGCTGTGCAGAATAAACTTTAAGTTCATTACCATTAGTTTCAACTACTTCACCACCTTCTACTTCAATACCAGTTTTATCACTAGGACCAATATCAATACCACCTTGACTATGTTTTCTTCCATTCATATAAAAGAAATTATTACCAAGAGGTTGAGCAATACCACCAGCAACTACATTTGGTATTTTACCACCAACAGCATATTGCTTTTGAGGAAGCTTTTTTCCATTACTTTTGGGAGTTTGAATAATATTAAATGGAAATGTTGGTCCAAGTTCATCATCACTAGGAAAAGATTCTTTATTAAAATCTTTAACATAATTAATAAGTCTACCAGCAGTATTATTCATTAATTTTTCTCTATTATCTTTAGATACTAAATTATTCACACCATTATAGAGAAATTCATTACCGAGTCTTATTAAACCAGTAGATTTAGCAACTTTATCATAAGCTCCACCGAGTGGAGGAATACCATTTTGAATAAATCTTCCATTACGAGTAACATTACCTCTAAATGTACTAGGTAAATTACTTATATGAATAACTTTATCTTTTCTAGGCATTTTATATAATATAATGAGAAATTGTAATTTGATTGATTTTAAGGCTCTCTGCTGAACGATAGCCTATCAGTCGATTAATAGTTCATACCTATATATAATAATTCAACAGAGAGCAAAAGACTAACGTCTATGACCGCCGCAGCGATATACATTTAGCCTATCTCGATATACTGATTGAGGCATAACAGGTTGTTGAACAGTACCATTAGTAATCCATTCAGGACGTTCAAGACCAGTTTTAGGAGCACTATAACTAGCTTGGTCAGCTTGTTTAACTTGAATTGGTTGTTGTCCTTTACTTCCAAACATACCACCAATTAAACTTCCAGCAGCACCAATAGCAGCACCAATCCATGCTTTTCTACGTCCGCCACATTTATATTTATTAATAAAACTAGAACGTTGATACATAGTCATTGGATTAGTCATTTTATCAGAAGTAATATTAAGTTGCTGTTGACCAGCTTGAAGTTGTTTACGCTGTTCAGCTTCTTGAGCAATACGTTTATTTTCATTAATTTGTTGATTAGCAGAAATACCTTGACCTATTGCAGTACCTAATTCACCAAGTCCTTGAACTCCTGTAATAGAACTAGCAAGACTACCTAAACCTGGAAGAGCATCAGCAAATTCAGTACCGAAACCAGCTTTACGTCGAACTCTACCACCACATTTAAGAGTAAGCTTATCATTATATTGACCAACATAATCTTGATTAGCATAAGCACTAGTTAAAGCTTGAGCATTTTGTAAAGCATCTTTATGGTCTTGTGCAGCTTGAGCTTCAGCTTGGGCTTTTTCTTGAGCTTTCTTTTGTTTATTGCCTTTAATTATACCACCAGCAATACTAGCAGCTGCACCAATAATAGCACCAATAAAAGCTTTTTGTCTTTGTCTATCTCTATACTGTATCATAATTTTCTAAATTGAGTTTGAGCACATTCAAGACTTTCAAATTCAATGCGCTTATTATCTGAATTGTTAAATATAAAACGAACTACAAAATAATTACCATATACTCTACGAAGTTTATCACTTACTGTATTAGGATGTTCTTTAATCGCATTACGGAAATAATTAAAGTTATATTGAGTAAGTTCATACCAAGGTTTTTTATACTTATTAAATTCATTAAGTTTATCAATATTAATATCTATATCATCAGTATCATTATCTTCATTAAATATACGAAGTATATCTCCAGCATAAGGATGTTCTCTTAAATCAACAGGATTATTAATATTATCACTATAAATAGGAATATATATCTTATGTACTTTATATTTAATAAATTCAAGAAATTTAATAAGTTCATAAGATTCATTAACCATAATATCAATATAACTATTATGAACTAATATAGGTTCATCACCAACTTCTTGTTTAGATACTAAATATAGACTTCTACTATCATCACCCATGTGAGTATTAAATTTACCATAATTATATTCATGAGTAAATACATGAAGAGGGCAGTTAAGTCTATCATTGTTATGTTCAGTTTGAAAGTAACATTTAGTTTTAGTAGACCAAGCATTATTAAAATAATAATCATGTAAACTAATAAAACTACCTACTTTATAATTAAAACTAATAACTTCATTATGTGGTTCTATAATAGATTCTTTAGTATTAGGATTAATATTATTATAAGTATAATCAAATTTAATTAGAATACGATTATTAAATTTATCATGAGCAAATCTAACTTTATTAGGATGATATTTATCTAGCCATAATTTAATATCTTCATCCATTATTTTAAGTTGACCATCATCAAATTGATAAAGTTTATGAAAATCATCGTTATAAAAAATATAACCAAATTCTCCGACTATATATGCTAAATCATCTTGCAGTCCACCATAACCTTTATCACTAGTAAAGACTTCTTTATAATTAACTTCAAAAGCATCTGGTTGATATAATTGAACATTTTCATCTCTAGTTTTAAGTGCAGCACTTATATCAAACATAAACATACTATGTTGAGTATGAACTAAAAGATAATATCCAATTCCAACTAAATTAGTTATACTTCCTTTATTTTCAGTAATATTTTTATAACCTTCAATAGGAAATATTCGCCAAGCGTTAACTTCACTTTCATCTTGAATAACATTACTACGTCTTATAGTTTTATCAAAACGAGTAATATTAATAATATCATTACGATATTGAGTTAACAGTTTAGGAACATATTGGTCAACATTTCCAATAGGGTCTTTAAATAAATCAACACTATTCTTAGGTTCTACAAATGTACCAAAAGCAACACTTTTCTTGTCAGTATCTTCTTTAATACTAAAAGCTATCTTACTAGGTTCATTATTAAAACGTTTACTTTCAAAGAACTTATCACTATATAAAGGAAACTGAATATAAACATTGAATGGAATATCAAACCAACATGGTTCATCACCACTATAATAATATTGATTATTAGTAGGAGTATATAATTTATAATTACCTTCGTTCATTATAACTCCATTATCATTATAAATAAGAACACCATCATAAGTCATTCTACCATTATATCCATGTTCAATAGAATAAGTTCCACCATTATAACAAACGTCATTAAGTCTTACAAGTTCTTTTTCTTTACTAGTATAAATATTTTTAGTACAATTAAGAACTGTTGCAAGAAACATAGTTTCAGCATCAAGTAATAATTCCTTATAATCATCCATTTCAAGAGCAGTTCCTTTTCCGGCTCTACTATCAGTAACACTATCAGCAACTACTAATTTATAATTATTAATAGGTTTATATTCATTTCTACTAATTACACCTATAACTGGCATATTATAACTATAAGGATAGGTAGTATTAACTACCATATCAACTACATCATGTTTCTCTTTATAAGGTTCAAATTTACATTTACCATCAATACGAATAATATTAAAATCATATTTAATACTATCATCAATATCAAATCGACCACTATATAGATAACATTTATCACTAGTAAAATTATTCGCTACAAAACCGGGTTTTGTACCCCAACTACCATCTTGCCAAGTAACATTACTAGCTATATTACAATAATCTTTTCTAGTTAGTAATCCAGTATATCTAGTAATAGGTTCAACTTTTTCATAACTAATAAACCATCCAACATAACCTAATTCTTTAATTTGATTCCATAAAGTAGTATCAATATTAGCACGAATATAAAACTTATTAAAAGTATTATTCATATTATATATAAAACCTCTAGTATGTTCACCACCAATAGCTTCAGCATCAAATATTAAATCAGGTATTCTAAATAGTTCATCACCATTAATATTTTCGTAATAACCAAATTTAGCTTCATTATCAACACCAATAGCACCTATTACTTGATTACTACAAGGAGTATAACTACCACTATTTATAACTTGATAAACATATAAATCATTATATTTATCTTTATCTTGATAATCAATAAAGTAATTAGATATAAGAGTATATAGTTCATCTTTATTAGTAGCTTCAAGTTCACCAGAACTATTAAGTAATATATTAGTAGTAGGATTATTTATTGGTTCAGCAGTATAAACTACAATTTTATGATTAGCAATATATCTTTTAATATTAGAACTAATAGTAGATATTGGAATATCTCCACTAATAACTGCCCAATATGGAATATTACCATTACCTTGATTGTTCCAATTAAAAGTAATTATAGTACAATGAGAACCATCATTAACAACATTATTTATATATTTATCTTTATTAGATAGTTTATAACCTCTACTAGCATCACCATATTTATCAACAAAATGAATAAAAAAGTTATATACTTCTCCAGGAATAAGAGTATCATTCTTTTTACGTTCATTAAAATCATAACTAGGTTCAATAGTAGAATGAGTAATTCTCATTTTACAATTATCAATATCAAATATAGTATCACCAAATAATACTTGTCCACTAGTAAATACAGCATCTTCTGTAAATCCAACACCGTTATAAACATAACAAGCTATTTTAACTGTACTAGGTAAAGTATAAACAGATTGATTATTTTCATATTTATAACTTGTAGGAATAATAAAACAATGACAAGCAAGATATTCTTTAAGATTATGACTACCTCTACTACCTACTTTTATTTTAGCATTATAATTAATCTTTAAGTATTCATGTGCTGCAATACCTTGTATAACTGTATCATTAAATAAAGTTCTAAAAGTACGAAAAGGATATTGATTATTATTGAATACTTTATTAATATCTTTAATTTGCCAATCAGCAGTACCAGTAATTTGAAGACTAGCCATTTTAAAATATGGACCTTTTTCACTAACTGCATTAACAGTAGTATAATCATTATAATAAGCATTAACAGCTTTATTACGAAGTTTAATAGTAATATCTTTAACAGCCTCTTCTAATGTTTTACCATTATTTAAAGTTCTATCATCGTTATCAGTTTTTTCATTATAATTAGCAATATATA
>QWBY01000155.1_pt1 | contig 53574 bp, 74 predicted proteins | sample 1972471 | NCBI WGS metagenome assembly QWBY01 (sample SAMN09866722, study PRJNA288562) | Human gut metagenome isolate term6_stool, whole genome shotgun sequencing...
AATAAAAATAAGGCGTGATTATACAGCAGATGAAAGAGCTAAAATGGGAGAAGTAACAGATATCGCAAGGGTGCTTCCTCAAACTCTTTATAAAATGGCAAGTAAGCGTATAAATAACGAGTTTTTAAGTAAAACGCTAGATTTAGCTAAAAATACAGATAAGATTTTAGCTCCTGATGAGTTGTTGCCACATCTAAAAGAGTTGCAAAAAGCAGGAAATAAAAGAGAAATAATGCGTTTAGGGTATATGCAAATACCTGATAATGATAGATTTGGGGTGCTAAAAGGTAAGTTTTTAAGGCGTGATGTGGCTTATGATATAAGCCAAAAAATAGATAGTTTTAGAAACAAAAGCTTAGGAACTAAAATTTACACTGATTATTTGAATGCTTGGAAATGGGCAAAAACAGTAGGAAATACAACAGGGCATTTTAATAACTTTGTTGGAAATGCCTTTTTGATGAAACTTGCAGGGATTGAAACAAGAGAGCTTAAAGGAATGGTAACAAATGTCGGTGTTTTAAAAGATGCAGGGAAATTTACTGAACTTAGGATGAAAGAAAAACTAGGCAATATAAAACCTAATGAACTAATGTGGTTAAATGAAAATAGGGCTAAGTTTAAAAACTACGAACTTGCATCAAATGTGGGGCTATTTGGTAGAAGTAGGCTAAATGATATGGGGATTGAAAACTCATTTACTTTTAAAGAAGATGGAGTTTTAAGAAAAATAGGCAAATTCGCAAACAATATGTATGGTGCAGAAGATGATGTCGCAAGGCTAACGATGTTTGATGCTTTGGTTAAAAAAGGCAAAACTCCACAAGAGGCAAAAGAGTTTACTAACCTCTTAATGCCTGATTATACTAGGTATATGCCACCTGCCATTAGAACGATTAAGGACTTAGGCATCGCACCATTTATCAGTTGGACTTATTATGTAATCCCTAGTGTGTTTAGGTTGGCAGGAACAAAAACAGGGCTAAATAATATCGCCTCAACATTTGCTTTAATGTTTGCAGGAAGCTACCTAATGACAGGGATAAATCCTTTTGGAAAAGATATGCCAGACAATAACAAGGGCAAGTATTTGCCAGTGTATAAAAAAGGCGATACCGTAACAAGCCTAAAAATTGATAGGGTTATACCTTATGCAGAATGGCTAAATCCTATGAACTTTGGAGAAGCTCCATTTGAGGCAATGGGAACAATGGCAACAGCTCCAATAGCAAAGGCAGTTAGCGATACAAAAAACCTGCTTTTAAACAGAAAAATACCAATAAATGACTTCACAAATCGACCTGTAACTTACTCAAATAAGCCACTTGGTGAAAAAACTTATGATATAAGCAAGTATATGGTGCAACAACACACTCCACTTCCTGCAACTGCATCTAATGTGTGGAACTTCATAGAAAGCTTAGCAAGAACACAAAAGCAAAGAAAAACAAATGATACCTTTGTACCACGCTCAACCACGCAAGAAATCATTAAGCTGTTAGGACCAAACCTCTCTAATCACTCAATTAAAGGTTTAAACGCCGATAGAAAGAGAAAAGAAAAAAGGGAGAAAAAAAGGGCTAAATAATTTTATTTAACCCTTTAATTTATAGAAAAACTCGCGTAAGATAAGAGGCATGAGAAAATACATTTATTTAGGTGTGGCTTTGGTTTTAGCCTTGGTTGGGTGGCGTTTAAATTGGCTTGAGAACAAAAACGAGGCTCTTAGGCTTGAAAATGAAAGTTTGGTGAATAATTTAGAGCTGACAAGTAGAAATTTAGACTACTTAAATGCTGAATTTACTAAAACTTTAACAGTTTTAAACGAGTTTGAAAACAACAAAACTTTAAGCTTAAAAGAAATTGGAAGTAAAAAAGATGAAATTTATAAAAAAAAAGATGATAACAAAACTATCAATCCTGTCATTTTTGATAGCGTGCAGTTTATTTCTAAACGGCTGTGGGATGAAAAAACCACAAATTAGGTATGAAAGAGTTAAGGTGCCTGAGATATTTCTAATGCCTGTGGTGGTGCAAGAACGAGAAGTAAAAACAAATACTGATGTTGCAATACTTTTAATTGATTTAGAATTTGGTTTAGAACAGTGCAACAACAGACTAAGAACAATAAAAAGGCTAAATGATGAATGAAAAAATAATAACTGAAAGTGGGGCGTTTATAAATGCTAGTAAAGAATGGGCATTTAATGAATTTATAGTTTTTTTCGTGCTTTTATTTGTGATAATAATGCTAATAGTGTTTTATTTTTCACAAAAAAGTAGCACGAAATTCAGCGATAAACTTCTTGATGTAATGGAAAAAAACACTCAAGGATACGAAAAATTAAGCCATAGTATTGATTTGCAAAATACCACAAATTTAGAAACTTTAAATAAGCTTGATAGGGGCATAAGCGATAGTTTGAAAATGCACGAAGTAACTCACAACGATTTAAACGACTTAAAAAAAATTGTATTAAGCAAGAGGTTTAATGATGAATAGAAATGAAATTTTAGAAAAAAACAAAGATAAAAGAACTAAATGTATGGTTTATACTAGATGTATGGGTTATCATAGACCAGTTGAGAGCTTTAATATCGGTAAAAAGGGCGAACATAACGAAAGAATTAAGTTTAAAGAGCCTTGTGGTGGGTGTAAATGAGTTTTAAAAAAAGCTTTGATGAGATGCTAAACTTAGAGCTATCAAGTCCTTATAATGCACTGCATTTTAATAAGGGTGAGAGTGGATATACCTTTATGGGTATTTATGAGGGGGCTCATCCAAGTTGGAAAGGCTGGGAGCTAGTTTATAGAACTTTAGAGCTTTATAAAGACCTTAGAAAGGCTAGTTATGAGTGCTATCAAAATGTTTTTTTAACGGACTTGGTAAAAGAGTTTTATAAGGCAAATTTTTGGGATAAACTTAGGCTTGATGAGGTTAAAAGTGAAAAAATTGCTGATTTGATTTTCAAATTTGCTGTAAATGTTGGCATAAAAAGAGCCGTAAGATACGCTCAAATGGTGGCAAATGTAAGAATTGATGGCATAGTTGGAGCTAATACAATAAACGCCTTAAACACCCTTGATAGTGGGTATTTTGAGGAAAGATACAAGGCTGAGTTTATAAAGTTTTACGAGAGACTAGCAAAAGATAACTATTATAAATACTTTTTAAAAGGGTGGCAAAATAGGGTTAAAAGGAGTTAAATTTATTTAAAAACACTTTTAATCACTTACAACTGCTAAAATATTTAACTATACAATCTTATACACATTTTATATCATCATAAACACACATATTTTACGCATACATTACATTAATATCATCATAATAATTAATAATATCACTTAACACACTAATTAATAATAATGTTATTTTAAGCAGTTTCTAAGAATTAATAAAACGCTTATTTTTAATAAAAAAGCCATTAAAGAGATTATATAAGGTTATAAATAAAATTATGCAAAGTATATCTAAGGTCATTTGTTTTTCTTATAGGCATTATTTTCATAGGTTAATAACAAAGAATGAGTTAAGGCAAGGAATGACAAAAACAAGCATAAAAGAGATAATAGAGATTAAGACATTAGAACAATAAGAAACAGACAATGAGGAGATAAGACAATAGGGAGAATAAATACAATAAGACAATAAGGGAGCAGAGATTAGGAAATTAAAATATTAGGAGATTAAGAATTTAGGACAAGGCAATAGGGCGACAGGACAATAGGGAAATAGGACATTAGGATTTAGGATTTAGGACAGACCTAGCACACAGAGGGACAGCATTTCCCAAAACAAAACCAACCAAGAAAAAGAAAAAAGTTGTAGAAAAATGTAGAAAAATACAAAAAAATAGAGAAATTGACACAAATTAGACACACAACAATAATGCAAGAATGTTAGCAAACTACCAACACAAGGGGATTATAACAAACTATTTGAAATTAATACATCAATAATTTGCTACTATGAGGCAACTCGCTAGAACCCCCACCACCCTTTCTTTTTTGCGTGAGATTATTATATTATCCCACACAAAATTTTTTTAAATTTTTCAAAATCACTTCTTAAACCAACCTTAACTTATCATTCCCCAAAAAAATCTTTTCTGCAATACTTAACAAAAAAGAAAACAGCAATAACTGCTAAAATTAAATCAATAATAAAAAGCTCTATTCCCCAATTTTTTAATATAAAGGTTAGAGTATAAAAATAAAAAATAATTGGACCTATAAAAATTGGGTATGTATATTTTTTATTTTTTGTAGCCATTTGTAATTCTTTTAGTAAATGAGCAATGATAAAAAATGAAACGTATATAATACTATTAACCAACGGCACTTTATCTCCATAGCACCAAATGATAGACAAAATAATTAAAAAGATAGAGGTAAATTCATTGCCTATTGTATTATATTTAGGATTTGGTGAGTATGCTTCAGTGAAAAATAAACTAATCAAAAAAAAATATAAAAAGCTCAATACAATCCAACCTAAAATGCCAATCAATAGAGTAAGCCACATTTTTATCTCCTTATAATTTTCCTAAACCTCTTAATCTGCGTTTTCTACCATTAGTTACATCTTTGCTGATATGGACTACTTTAGCTAATTTTACCTCATTATATGCTTCATCTGTTTTTAATATGTTCTTTGTTTGGAAAAATGGTGCTTGATTTATTGGTATTAGTGATAAAATCTCTTTCTTTTCATCATAATAATACACTTTTACTGCACTTTCCCCGTATAATGTGTAATGAACTAAATCTCCATTTATTATTTCAGCATTTGGGTCACATAACAAAGTATCGCCATCTTCTATTTCTGGTTCCATACTATCGCCACAAGCTATTAATGCGTATAAATGCTCGTTGTATTCATCACTTGATACATAAATGCTATCTCTACCTTGATATGGGTTTGACTCTGATTTTCCACAGCTAGTAGCTCCTACAATAGGAACTTTCCTCACATTATTTTTAGTTAGGAAAATATCTTGCTCTACTAATTCCTCTATTGGAATTTTAAAATACTCTGATATAAATTTAACTTTGTCAAGCTCTGGGTTAGATGGATTTTTTCTTAAAAACCACATCTTAATAGCTTGTTCGCCTATTTCTATACCATTTTTAACCATAACTTCTGCAAGGTCTGAATATGTCATCTTATGTTTTTTTAGAGCTTGTTTTATTACAAGCTTATTAATTGTGTAGCTCATATCAACCCTCCATATAATAAAAGTTTAGTAATTATAAACAATTCCTTTTAAAAAATCAATTAAACAATATTAAACTTTTTAAGCAAAATTAAAGTTAAAAGTTGTTAAACTTTACACATGAAAATAAAACAAGAAGACTTTAATTTTATTTTGAGCAAATATTACAAAAGCGCTCAATCAATAAAATTCATTAGAACAAATAGGATGAAGCCAGTATATGAAAAAATGCTGGATATGTGGGAAAACGAAAGTATCCCATTGTGTGTTTGGGCGGATATAAAAGCCTTTAGAAAGAATGAATATAAGCTATCAAAAGAACAAATTCAAGCCGAACAAAAAGCTTGGCAAAAGCTTGGATATTCGCTTATAAAAGTAGATGATAAAAAAGATGAACTACTAGATAGCGATATCGTTTTAGTTGGCGAAACAATCATTGATAGCGACAAAATTTAAAGAAAGGAGTAAAGACTGTGGGTAAAGATATGAAAGAGCTTGTCAAAGACAAAGATGAGTTAGAAAGACAAATCGCGGAATTAAAAGCTGAAATAAAAGAGCGTAAAGAGATGATTGTAAAAATTGATGAAAAACTTGTCGAATTGGCTTTTACTGATTAAAGCTTTTAGGCTTTGGTAAATAAATCAAAGCCTTTATTAGTTTTAAAAGCTCCCTTAAATCCTCTTTGTAAATGCAATTTTTTCACTAGGGAGCTTCTAAAAATAATAACTTAAAAGGATAAGTAATGAGTGGTTATGGAATATGCTTTAATGAGTGGCTTTTTGATGAAAGAATTAAAAGCGAATTAGCACTTTTAATCTACATTTCATCACTAAGCGCAAAAAATGGATATTGCTTTGCCTCTAATAAACATTTTGCAGATAAATTCAACGTTTCAGAAAGAACAATAATAAGACAAATTGTAAAACTTGAAAAATTAAATCTTATATCTATTAAAAATAAAAAAGCTGGTTCAGTTACAGTCGCAAGAGAAATAACAATTAATAAACTAAAAAATAGTAAAAAAACAGATGAAAATAACCAGTGCCAAAATTGTCATCAGCCAGTGACAGATTTGTCATCATCCAGTGACAAAAATGTCAGTGGCTTATACTTATATAATAATACAAGTCTTAATAATATCTCTAGCGAACAAAAAAATCAAAGAGAAATTGAAACTAAAACAGATACAAACAAGAGCAGTTTTAAAAACCAAACTCCACCAATAGAAGAAAAGCCAATAGAGGAAAAATCCATAAATGAAAATGTCAGTGGCTATGGGTGTAAAAACCAAACTAAAAAAGCTCTTAAAAAAACTCGCTATACAAATGCAGACTTAAAAGACCTTGGAGCAACACAGGAGTTTATAGATGAGTTTTGTGCTTTTAGTGGCGTTTTAAAACAAAATAACGGTGCGACAACTGATGAACTGAAAACAAAGATGAACTATTTTGCAAAAAAGATTTATGAACTAGAAAGCGAACAAGAGAAAAAAAGAGTTGCAAGGCTTAAATATCAAGCCTTTAAAAGAAAACAATACGGAGATTTTTACTACCTAGACCCTCAAAACTTTGAAGATGAGAAAGAGTGGCTAGATGCTATGCCTGAAGCACTTAGAAAAAAAGTAAGAGCCGTAAATGTAGAGAACTTGCTATTTAAATACTTTTTGCCGTATCTAAAGGCTAAAACGGGCAAATGTGTAAGTGAGCTTGAACTAATACAAATCGCAAACACTCTAAAAGATTATTCACAACTTGGGCAAGTGCTGATTGTTTGTAGGTGTATGTATGGCAATTGGATAAAGCTTAAACCATATTCAAGCGACCCAAAAGATAAATGGAATGATGGTCCGATTTTTTTATACAGCATAAAAAACAATGAGCCATATTTTGGAGGTTTTAAGTATGAAAAACGATGGTTATGATTTTGTAGAAATTGAAAGAAATATTTTAGCGACTTATTTTTGGGTTAGAAGCGATGAAATATTAGAGCTTACAAAACAAGGGCTTAAAAGTGATTTATTTACTGGAGTAAGGCAAATTATTGCTAAAGATTTGAACGAGTGTTTTAGCTCCCTTTATGAGCCAGAGGCAACACAAACTTTACTAATGGCAAAATCCAGTAAAGATTTAAACTCACTTTATGCTTTTGAGCTCACAGAGATAATGTTTAAACATGGGCTTATAAACACAAAAAGCGTAGAACTTTTAACAAATATTTTAAAAACCCAAAGAATAAAAGAAAATCTAGCAAAAAGGTTAAGTAGATGAACTTAGAATTAAGCCAGTATGAAAATCCAGTTGAACTAAAAGAGGCATTGGCTAATTATAAAGAAGAAATTGAAAAAGCAATAGATGAACTTGATTGTTTAGATGACAAATTCGAATATGAAAATATGGCTGAGTTTATAAAGCGAGTTAAAAGCGAACCACCACTTAAAATTTATAAAACTAATATCCCTTGGCTTGATAGTGAGCTTTATCAACACGGACTAGCTCAAGGAACTTTTATAAATATTGCAGGTGCAAGTTTTGCAGGAAAAACAACGCTAACTATTGAACTTTTAAAAGGACTTGCAAGAGAAAACAAGGTTGCATTTTTTAGTTTTGAAATGTATGAAAAATTATTAATTAGAAAATTTGAAAAGACTAAAAATGAGATACTGGAAAATATGGCAATAATCCAAGCTCCTGCAACACTTGATAGCGTAACAAAAAGAATAAAAATGCTTAATAAACAAGGCTATGAAATATTTGCCATTGATAGCCGTATGAAAATATCCTGCGACCCAAAATTAAGCGAGTATGAGAAAAATAGCTTAATTTCAATGAGGCTAAGTGAGCTTACTAGAAGTTTAGGCGTGATAATAATTTTAATAAATCAAATAAGTGAGGGAGACCAAAAAGCAGGAAGATTAGCGCTAAAAGGTAGTGGAGACCAATTTTATGATAGCGATATGATTATGTTTTTAAACATTGAGATAAGAGATGATGGAGATGTCAAAAGAGAACTAACAATAGCAAAAGATAGAGTTGGTGGCAAGGTGCTAAAAATAAAAGTACCTGATTTTAAAAATAGTGATGGCGTGATAGAGGCTATTGAGTTTGATAGTGGAAACTGTGAGTTTTAAGAAATAACCCTATAAAAAACGAGGATAAAAAGCTATGTTAGCTAAAAATGATGTAAAAAGGGCAAATTTGAAAGAACTTAAAGACAAATTAGCAAGATATCTAATTTATGACAGCCAAGATAATGCATATTATTTCAGAAACACAAAAGGCAAAACTGTTTTTAAGCATAAAGAGGAAAATCATTTTTTTAAAAATGGGCGAGATTTATGATGCCTTTAATAAATACAACGATGAGATAAAAAAACTAATTGATGAAAACTCAAAAGGACTATTTGATGAGTAAAATTTATAACAAAGCACCATTGCCATTTCGAGGGCAAAAAAGAAATCAAGTTAAAAATATGCGTGAGATTTTAAAAGAATTTCCAGATGATGCTTTATATTTAGATGTTTTTGGTGGAAGTGGGTTATTAAGCCAATTGATAAAACAAGAAAAACCAAACGCAAGAGTGATTTATAATGACTTTGATAACTATACAGAGAGATTACTCCATATTGATGATACAAATAATCTTTTAGAAAGGCTTTATCACGTTCTTACTAAATATGAAAGAAATAAAAGGTTAAGTGCTGAAGACAAAACCAAAATTTTAAATATTATTAATGAGTTTACAGGCTACAAAGATTATTTAACTCTTTCATCTCATCTTTTATTTAGCGGAAATTATGCAACAAACTTTAATGACTTAGAAAAAAGTCCGTTTTATAAGCCAAAAGTAAACAAACGCCCAATTTATAATGCAGATGGTTATTTAAAAGGGGTAGAAGTTGTTAAAAAATGTGGGTTTGAGCTTTTAAAGGAATATGAAAACAAAGACTGTGTTTTAGTGCTAGACCCACCATATTTGCAAACAAAGGTTGAGGGCTACAGCCAAAGTTTTAAATTAAAGGATTTTTTAAATTTGGTTTATTTTATAAAAGAGCCTTATATCCTTTTTGGCTCACATAGAAGCGACATAATGCCGTTTTTAGAGTTTGCAAATGAAAGGCTTAATTTAAATTTTGCAAAGAGTTATAAGATAAAGCAATCAAGCTTAAGCACTACTACCAAGGCAAATAAAAGCATGGTTGATTATGTTGTTTATAAGGCAAATAATGAATGAGTTAGTCTTTAGAGTGCCTTTAAAAATTACCTACAAATGGAGTCTAAACAAGATTTATGCAGGAGTGCTTCCGTGGGTTAGGACTAGAGACAAAAAGTTTATTTTAAACCTAGTTGTGCCTCTTTTTTATGGAAAGAAAATTAAAACCTTTGATAAACCTGTGATGATAGAAATGCAGTTTAAATCAAGGCTTGATGTAAGCAACCATAGCTATTTATTCAAAATGATTGAAGATGCGATAAAAGAGATTGGAATTATTGAGGATGATAGTGATAAATATGTAAAAGAAACAAGACAAAAAAAGCAGACTATCTTTGAGGGGGTAATTGTTTGCGTGAGTGAGTATAAGGACTAAATTGGATAATAAAGAACTTGATTTAATCATCTCTTATGCAAGAACGCAGTATTTAAACGGCATTAGTGTAGATGAAATCTTACAGGATATCAATACTCGCCATAATGCCAAATTCACAATAAACGCCTTTAACAAATGGAGAGTTATGGGCGAATGGGATAAAGCCTTAAAAAGAAAAAATGAGATAGTAAAAAAAGATAGTCAATTGCTCCAAAAGTTACCTAGTGCAGAAGTTATAACAAATAATCAAATTGAGGGACTTTTAAAAAACCAAGAGATAATAAAAGAAGTTATCCAAAAAACAAAACAAGCAATCGATGAAAAACACGAAACTGGAGAGGCTTTTGATAATCAAATTTCAAGCCTTACAAAGCTTAGTAACTCTTTTAAAGATAATGCCGTTGCGATAGATAAGCTAGTAAATAAAACGCTAATTGGCTCAAGCAACCAAGATATAACTATCATAGTATCAAATTTTATAAAAGACAAAGAAAGACTGCAAGAAGCAGAGGTTATCGATGATAAATAAAGTGCCAAGCAGTGAATTAAATGTCTTTTATAAGATTTGTGAAAAGCTTGAAGACTTTGTTAAATACGTGTTAAAAGCAATTCCAACAAAACAACAACTCGAAGTTATAAAATCCGTTGATGAGGGGCATAAATTTATAGCCGTTAAAAGTGGTCACGGAGTTGGTAAGTCAGTTTTGTTAAGCTGGATAAGTATTTGGATATGTATCACAAAAACAGATGCCAAAGTGCCAATTACTGCTCCATCAGCTCCGCAACTAACTCTAACTTTATTTCCAGAGATAAAAAAGTGGCTATTAAAACTACCTAAGATTTTTAGTGATAGTTATGTTGTAAAAATGGATGAGATTAAATTTGAAAACAATAACTTCATAGCTTTAAGAACTTCAAGGAAAGAAACACCAGAAGCCTTACAAGGTTTTCACGCTGAAAATTTGGTTTATTTAGTAGATGAGGCATCAGGTGTGCCACCAGAAGTATTTGAAGTTATCGATGGTGCATTAACAGGAGAAAAAAACCGCCTTATAATGGTAGGGAACCCTACAAGAACAAGTGGATATTTTTATGATGCTTTCCATAAAAATAAAGAGATTTGGAAAACTTTTACACTAAATGCAGAGTTGAGTGAAAATGTAACAAAAGAAAGAATTGAAAGAGCAAGAGCTCAATACGGCATTACTTCAGATGCTTACAAAGTAAGAATACTTGGAGAGTTTCCAAGCTCATCAAGTGATGCATTATTTAGTGTTGAAGAGTTAGAAGATGCGATAAATAGAGAAGTTAGCAAAGACTTAGGAAATGAAATATGGGGGCTTGATGTTGCAGAGTTTGGAGATGATTATTCCGTGCTATGCAAAAGGCGAGGCTCTTATATAAGGGGCTTTACAAAGTTTTCAAACCTTGATGCAGTTGCACTAGGAGAGCAAATAGCAAATGAGTATAAAAATGCAAGTATTAAGCCAAAGGCGATTTATGTTGATGTCGTTGGAATTGGTGCTGGTGTTTGGTCGGTGCTTTTAAGATTTAATTTACCTGTATTTAGAGCCGATGTAAGAGGTAAAACAAATGAAAACGGACTATTCAACAAAAGAATGGAAATATACAAAAAACTAAAAGATAACTTACCTCTTTTATCAATCCCAGATGATGATGAATTAATAGGCGAATTAGGGGCGTTAAAATACGAAATCACAGATAATGGCTTAACAAAACTAGAGAGCAAAAGAAACACTAAAAAATCACTTGGCAGAAGTCCTGATAAAGCCGATAGTTTAGCAATTACATTCTTTTATGATTTTGATTTTGTAGATGAAAGTGATGTTTCTTATGAGTATGAGAGTTATAGAAGTGCTTCTATTTTAGGTGGTATTGCTTGGTAAAGGGGGAATAATGGCATATAACGAATTTAGCACAGAAGCAAATTTGGCAATTTTAAGAGATTTAGCAAAAACAGATGATTTAACCCTCTTAGAAAGAATGCGAAAACATAGAGGGCTAAATGTAACAGTAAGTGTCACTGCATTAGAAAGGGCGCTAATTGATAGGCTTATATTTGCAAAAGTCGACACACAGCTAATTGTTAAATATTTAGATGTGGAAAAACAAAGAGTAGAAAACAGAAGAAAGGTTTTAAATGAAAAAAGAAGAAAAAGAACTCATAATAAATCTAAGAGATAGTGCAATTAGTGGCTTTAATAAAGTTAAAAAAGACTTTTTAGAGCTTGAAAAAGGATACTTAGCGCTTTTAGATGATGATGAGATAAAAAGTCTTAAATGCCGTAATAAAAGCCATATCTCACAAAAAAAGATATTGGCAAAAGTAAGAAGAATTGGCAGAGAAATATTAAAAACATATTTTTCAAACTCAACACTAGCAGAAGTTGAAGTAGAAAATAGACCAGAACTAACAGCTATCTTACAAGCTGAATTAAACAATGTATCAAATAAAGAGCTAAATTTATACACAACGATGCAACCATTAGTTGAGAATTTGCTCGTTTATGGCACAGGCATAGCAAAAACATATTGGAGTAAAGAGTTTAACCGCCCAAAGGTGCAAGTAAAAGCAATAAATGAGGTTTTAATAGACCCAAATGCAAGAAGTCATTTTGATGCTGGGTATTTTGTAGATAGATTTTATATGAGCGTTGCAGATATAAAGAAAAACTTTAAAACTACTAGTAAAAAAATAGATTTTGATGCTATTGGTGGAGGGTTGGGCGATAGCAACTTAGGAGATTATAGGCGAGTTTTAGTTTGCGAGGTGTATAGAAAAAAAGATAATAAATGGTTTGTAAGCACCTTAGTAGAAGATGAGTTTTTAAGGGGCGATGTTGAGCTAAAAGACAGTCATCCGTTTGATTGGGGGATAGCATTTTCACAATTTTGTAGAGTAGATGAAGAAGATGCTATAAGAAGTTATGGAGCTAGTTATATCGAGCCTATGATAGCAATACAAAAACAATTTATCGCTACAAGAAATCAGCAAATGGATGCCATCTATAAACAACTCAATCCTAGAATAATGGTAAGTAGAAATGCAGGACTAAGAGATGATGACTTGCTAAGCAATAATGCCAAAATAGTGGTAAATGACCTAAGTGAGATAAAAGAACTTCCATTGCCAAATATAAGCCAGTCAATTTTTGATGTTGAAAAGCTTGATGAGGAGTTGCAAGAAGTAGGCGGACTTCCAAAATTCGCACAAGGAATAGCAAGTAAAACAGACCCAAAAAGTGCAACTGGTGTAAGCTTAATGCAAGAAAGTGGAAACGCAACTATTGATGATATTGTAACAACCTTTAACGAAAGCTTTTTTGAACCTTTTGTAAGGCGAATTGTAAATTTAATATACAAATACAAAATATCAGACAAATTCAAAGGAGTAGATAGAGATGAAATTTTAAAACTAAATATAAAAATAAATGCTGGAATGGGTGTTGCCAATAAAGATATGAAAATAAACGGCATTCAAAGTGCAAAACAAAGTCTTTTATCAATGCAAAACTTAGCCGTTCAGCAAGGCTTGGCACAAAAGAGCTATGAGTATTTAAACGCACTTGATGCCATAACAATAGAAGAATTAAAACTTCTAGGAATGAAAAACATAGAAAGCAGGATACAGGAGGGAATAAGCCAAGATGACATACAAAGACAAATGCAAAGCGCTCAAAGAGTTCAAGGAGAGTGAGATTTATGCAGACTTTATACGCCTTGCAAGGGAGTATTATGATGCAGGATTTAATAAAGCAATGGATATCTCACTAGATGAGAAAGCAAGAGTTAGTTATTTAGATTTTATGAATGGTGTTGGTAAAACGATGACAATTTTTAACCAACTTGAAGAGGAATATAAAGTTTTAGATGAAAGGGATAATAAAAATGGAAAATGAATTAATGGATGGACAACAAATGCAAGACAGCACTAGCCTAACTCAACCACCAATAGGGGGAAATATGCCAAATCCTGGTGAAATGGCGATGGTAGATGAAGCAAAAAAAGCTTTAGGGCTTGATGCGATACAAAACGAGATAAACGCATTAAGAACAGAGGCAGAAAATGCAAAGAATGAGGCTTTGTATAAAGACAATATGGCTGGAGTGCTTGGCAAATATCCAGAACTAACAAAAGAGGCAGTTGAAAGCGAGTTGGCAAAACTTGATGAAAACGCACAAGCTTTTTATAAGAGCAATAAATCAGGACTTGAGCTATTTGCTAAGAACCTAAAAGAAACAATTTCACCAAAGACAAAAGCCGATGATATAACAGATGATAGTCAAACATCAGCAAATAAAGATAGCGAAGATGATGAGCTATTAAAAAAGATAAGAAGTGGTAAAGCTTCTAATACTGAATTAGGCATATTTTTAACTAAGGGTTATTAAAACCCTTAGAATGGTGCTTTTAAGCTTAATTAATTAGAAAGTGCATTTTTTTATTAAAAAATTTAAAAACATTAAACTTTTTAAGTATTTTATAAGTTTATCTAGGCTATACTTACACAAATAAAAAAAGTTTAACAACTTTTAACTTTAAGTATAGGCTGGATAGCGAAAGCTTTGACCGACAGAGCCTAAATCGAGTTGATTTAAATCTGGTTTCAATCGGAAGCGTAAGGCAAACGATAGATGTGCCAACGAAAAGTTTAGCTTTTCAACTTATAAGTCCCATTGATTTGCTGGGAGTAGAAAAATGCAAATCCTCTTATGCAGGGGCAACGTGTTCTTTAATCTTATGATTCCTTTTATTAATAGGTTAAGACTTTAGCTAAACAAAAAAATAATCTTTTTCATTACCAAACATAAATTTAATTTCGTTGCCTCTCCATAAGAGATTTCAAAGAGGATAGAAAAATGGAGATATTCCACGATAATTTTCAAAACTATAAAAGATATAACATTCCAAAGGCTCAACTAGTAATAGCTGATATTCCTTACAACTTGGGAGTAAATGCCTATGCTAGTAATCCTGTGTGGTATAAAAACGGCGATAATAAGCAAGGTGAAAGCGATAAAGCAGGTAAAACATTTTTTGATACGGATAAAAACTTCAATATCCACGAGTTTATGCACTTTTGCTCTAAAATGCTTAAAAAAGAACCAAAAGAAAGAAACAAAGCACCTGCAATGATAGTGTTTTGTAGCTTTTTACAACAATACCCACTTATTAAACTAGCTGAAAAATACGGATTTAAAGGCTTTATAAACTTAGTTTTTAGAAAGCAAACAAGTGCAGAAGTTTTAAAAGCCAATATGCGAATAGTTGGCAACTGTGAATATGCACTAGTTTTTTATAGGGACAAATTGCCAAAGTTTAGAAACAACGGAAATATGATTTTAAATTGTATGGATTATGTAAGAGATGATATGGATATTCCAAGAATTCATCCAACACAAAAGCCTATCAAGGTGTTAGAAAACTTAATAAGAATTTTCACAGATGAGGGCGATGTAGTAATAGACCCTTGCTGTGGAAGTGGTAGCACTTTGGTTGCAGCCGAAAATCTAGGGCGTAAAAGCTATGGGTTTGAGATAAAAAAAGAGTTTGTAAATTTAGCAAAAACAAAGATGTTTAGCCAAGTGCAAAAGAAATTATTTTAAAGGAGTAACAAATGGAAATGATAATGGATAGTCCAAGATTTTATGAGCTAAAAAGAGAAAAAGAACAAGAAATCGCACAACGAAGATGGGATTATGCGATGGATGAAGTAGAAAAAGAACTTAAAAACATAGGTAGTTTTTCATTTCTAATAGAAGAAATGAGTATTGAAGACCAAGAGGACTTTAAAAAAGAAGTTATAGGAATGCTTTTTAATTAAGCTTTTTGGTGCTAAGTGGACTAATCCACCGCGAAGCTTAAATAGGCAATACGGAAAATAAAAAATGTTGAAATTTAATAAAGTTAAAAGTCCTAGCCAAATAATAATAAAAAGGAAAGTTATGAAAACAGAAACTAGAAAAAAACAACTGATAAGTCTAATGTTTAAAAAGGGTGAAATAACAGCCTCGGAAGTTTTTCATATAAGTAACGCAAACCAATACTTTGTGGAACTTGAAAATCAAGGCATAACCAAGTCGAGGTGGATACTTGATGAGAACGGGCGCAGGAAATGTAAGGCAAGGAGCATAAAAGATTATGTAAGAGCTAAAAGCTTAGTAAAGGGGTAGAAAATGGAAGTATGGGTTGTAATGGCTATTATTATTACAATGATGGGATTTATTGGATTTTTATTACTAGACAAAATACTGAATTTCGCAGCTAAATTTGGCTTAGAACTAATAGTTTTCTTTTTTTTGTTTTTTATTGTAATACTTGTTTCTTTATATTTGAGTTATAGAGAAAATAAAGTTAAAAGTTTTTGTGTATATTTTTCAAATACAGAAATATGCAAAGCAATAGATGAAAATCCAGGCTATCTAACTTCTAAACAGAAAGATAAGATGATTCAAAGAGTAATAGAAGAAGACAATAAAAGAAAAGACCTAAAAAAGATACAAGACATTGAGATTGAGTGATGAAAGATAAATTTAACATACAAAAAATTGTTAAAAAATTCAAGGATAACAAATGATATTAGATGAAGATTTTAAATGCTCATATTGTGGGAAAGAGAATGATGCCACAAAACTTGAGGAATATCTATTAGAGGTATATGAGGAAAGAGCGGAAGATGAGGCGATTGATGAAATGGATAATGTAGCATTAACTTGCGAACATTGTAAAAAAATTTTTGAGATAAACGTATGGGTTGATTTTTTACCTAATTTTCAACTTTGTAAAATTTACAAATAAAAGGATAACAAATGACACTAGAACAAGAATTAGAATTACAAGAATTATTAAAACAATGGAGAGAAGAAAGACATTTATCCATAGAAAGCCAAAGAGATGGCTTAATGGGAAATCTATGTGAGGAACTTTCAGAGTATTATAGAGCAACTAATGAAAGTGAAAAAATAGATGCTTTATGCGATATCTATGTGTTTTGTATGAATTCATTCGATGAAGATTTAAAAGTAACAAGAGATGACCTTGATAGAAAAATTTTCCCAAGAATTTATTATTTAAATGACTGTAAGTTACTTTTAATAACAGAAATTGAAAATAAACTTAATGAGTTAAAAGCAGAAACTATTATTGCAGATACTTTTAATCTTTATCTTTATATGCTTATGAAAAATGTTGAATATAAAACCCTAGAGTTAGGTTATAACTTCTACGAATGTATGTTAGAAACTATTAAGGAAATCTCTAGTCGAACAGGACACTATGATGAGAATATACACAAATTCGTAAAAGACAAATCAAGAGAAGCCGTTAAGAAGTGGTATAAGGCTAGTTATAGCAAGTGCAAGATTAAAGGATAAGGAATGATTATATTTGATGAAGAAATAATAAAACTAGATATTGTTGATTTAGATTATGTTTTATCACCTTATTGTGGAGATTGCCAGACTTTAATAGTAAATAAGAGTTCAGAAAAAAAGTTATATTTATTAAGAGAACAAACAATAGGTGATGAGAATTATAGTGATGTAGTATTAGGAATAAGTAAGGATATTAAAGAGATAAAAAGTAAAATAGCAGAGTATGTTGAGGACAATGAACAATACCCATATTTCTACAGATTAGTTGGAGAGATTGATAAAGAAGAGTGCTTATTAAGGGGCAGCCTGTCAAAGTTTGAAACAATAGAAAACAAAAAAAGACTGAAAGTAGAATATAAAACTTATAAAGCTAAAACAGACCTAGGGGAAATGTTCTTGGTAGATGTATTAATAAGGTTGGTTGATGATGATGAGCTTATGTGTGGAGAGATTAATTTTGCATTCTTCAATGAAAAAGAAGCAAAAAAGTTCATAGATGAAACATTTAGAAATAAGATAACACAAGAGGTGTTTGAATACTAATCACAATAACAAATGATAGTGATTGTATTTAATATACAAAATAGATTTTGTGAAAAAAAAGGAATAAAATGATTTATGCAAAAGGTATTAAATGCCCTCATTGTGGGCATACTCAAGACACTTTTGATTTTTTGAGATATTTGTACGAAAGAAAAAAAGAAGAAATTAATGATGGTATAACTTGTGAGAAATGCGGAAAAGTTTTTTATCTATGTTTTGGAACTAAAAACAAGTCAAATCATAAAAATAAAGGATAAAAAATGATATTTGCAGATACAAAAAGCGATGTAGCAACGGTATATGGTATGAGATCAGATATTCTCAATGAGTTCTTAACCGTTATAGTTTTTATTATAAAAAATAGCAGTGTAACAAAAGAAGAACTTCGCGAATTGTTAAACGATGATAAGGTTTGGGAACAAGCTGATCGCTATTAATGTACAAGGGATAAAAAATGATATTTGTAGACTTAGAAAATAAAAAGATGGTGTTTAGGGGTAGATATGACTATGTTTTAGAAGAGGTTCTTAGTGCCTTGAAGAAAATTGCAAAGGATTGGGGAGAAGATGTGCAAAAAGAATTACGTGAAGATTTAAGTAGCGATAAGTTTTGGGATAAAATCGAATGCGATGAAGATGAGGAAGAGTGACAATGATAATCGGTAAAAACGGTAAATATTCACGCTCTCTTTATGAAGTTAGGGTGATTTATATTGTGCTTAAAGCAACAGGCGAATTTGTAGATGTAATAAAGTAAAAAGGATAAAAAATGGTAATAAGAATAAAAAGGAATGGCGAGTATTTCGGTAAGAGTATGGTGGCAATGTTTCAAGGTGTGAGTGGCACAGAGTATTCAAGTCGTAGATACAAGGTCTCTATCTATGAAAGTAATGCCTTTATTATAGAAAAAGCAACTAACAAAATTATAGATGCGTTTAAAAGCGTAAGAAGATGACACAATTTAAAAGCGTTAAAAGCTTAAGAGCGTTGTTTTGGGGCGTGGATTATGAGTTTAAAGATGAGAGAAAGGCAATATTATCTTTATTGGATGAAAGCTTAGAGGCTTTAGAGAAAAAAGACTATGAAAAGACTAAAACATTGCTTTTGATGATGAAATTTGGGGGTTATAAGGTTGAATGAATTTATACCATTAGAACAGTTTTTAAAACAAATTTTTAAAGGATAAAAAATGAAAATAGAATTAGAACAAAACACAAAAGAGTGGCAAGAGTATAGAAAAAACAAATTCAACGCATCAGAAGTTGGCGATTTGTTTAATGTAGGATTTAACTCAAGAGAACAATTAGCACACATAAAATACGGAAATTTAGAAGTTTATAAAAATAAGGCTATGCAAAGGGGTCATGATAGAGAAAGTGAAATAAGAGCGTATGCCGAGTTTGTAAGTGGTGAAAGGTTTGAACCTAGTGTATATGTGTGGGATAAAGATGAGAGATTTAGTGCAAGTTTAGATGGGATAAATGAAAAAGGGGATGTGATATGTGAGCTAAAATCAAGCCTTAATGAGTTTGAAACACTTAGAAAAACAAATGAACCAAGTAGAAAATACTTTTTACAAGTGCAACAACAGCTTTTAGTTAGTGGAGCTAAAAACTGTTTTTTTGTAGTTGAAAATCCTGAAACCTTTGAATGTGAGTTTAAAATAATCACACCTGATAAAAGAATACAAAAAGAAATTGTAAAAGAATGGGATAAGTTCGAAAGCGAGTTTAAAGGCAAGGTTTTACCAGAGCTTGAGGCAGTTATCGATGAAAACAACGACACAAAAAACTATGCCCTGCTAACTAGCACTTTAAAACACTTAAGCGATGAAAAAAAGCTTATCGAAGAACAAGAAAAAGAAATCAAGGAAAAATTAATAGCCCTAGCAAATGGGGTAAGAACAAGAGCTTATGGGGTGTTGATTTATCCAATACAGCGTAAAAGCTTTGATTATAAAAAGTTTATAGCAGATAAAGGCTTGGTGATAGATGATAATTATTCAAAAATAACTAATAGTTGGGCGGTAAAAGTATGAGTGAAATACAAGAATTAAAAGATGAGGTTAAAAAGCTAAAAGCTGATAAAGTTGCCTTACTAAGGCTAATAAAGGATATCACAAGTGCTTTAAAAAGCTTAGCAAAACAAAGCGATACACAAAAAAGAGCATTTGAGATAGATGAGAAATTGCCGTTTTAGGAGGGAAAAAAATGCTAATGTTGGAAAAATATAACAATAAAGAATTTGAAAAGTTTATGAGAGAAAACAGAGGAGTTAACTCATTTGAGGTTTTTAAAGATGAGGCTAAAAAATTTAACAGTTTTTTGGCTAAATTTTATTGGTATATGGATGGCATCGACATAGACAGCAAAACACTATACATTTTTTATAGAATGCTTAAATTTGTTTCTAATAGCGGTGGAATATTGAGATTTTCCATAGACAAAGAGAAAGAAGATGAAGAAGAAATATTTAGAGTAATTAGAAAACTTGAAAGAGCTGGGTTTGTTGAGGAAATAGAAGTCAAAGAAACAGAGCGTGAAATAGATGTTGAATTACAATTAATAGGCTATTTAAAAGAGGCATATGATGATGCATTTGTAAAACAACAAGAGCAAGAAGATGCTAATAAAAAAGAAACACTTGTTTCTGCTTTACTTGAAGCATTAAAAACTGAAGCCCTTTTAGAAGAAAAATTAGAAAAAGAGCTTAAAAAAATAAATATGGGATGTATTAGAATTTTTGGTGATAAATATTATAGAAATCTAAGTGATGAAACTGAGGGGTTTCTTTATAAGCCTTTTTTTAATGGAGAGAAAGAATTAAATATGGGAATTAAGAACCTTGAAGAAGCAGGAGTTTTTAAAATACTAAAAAATGAAAAAACAAGTTATGGCAGGTGGCTTGAAATTCAGGTTTCAGATGGCTTTAAAGAGTTCTATTACCAAGCAGTAAGGGGCGAGTAATGCAAGAAGTTGAAGTAATAAAAGAAAAAGAGATAAAACCAGTAGATAGTAAAGGTATAGAAAACTTGCTTATAAATGGAAATTTAGAAAGCCTAAACGAAAAACAAAGAATAGAATATTATTCTAAAGTTTGTGAAAGCTTGGGATTAAATCCACTAACTAAGCCATTTGATTATATAAAGCTAAGTGGAAAACTAACACTATACGCAAACAAAAATGCAACAGAGCAATTAAGAAAGATTTATAAAGTAAGCATTTTAGATATGAATACTAATCAAGTAGGCGATGTTTTAGTTACAAAATGCAAAGTGCAAGATGGCATGGGAAGAACTGATATAAGCACAGGAGCTGTAACAGTTGGAAATCTAAGGGGTGATGCTTTGGCAAACGCAATTATGAAAAGTGAAACAAAAGCTAAAAGGAGAGCAACGCTTTCAATATGTGGCTTAGGTATGCTTGATGAAAGCGAACTAGAAACGATAAAAGATGCTTATGTAGTGCCAGAAAAAGAGGCGATGAGTGATAAGCAAATAATGCAAACAAGAAGAGATGATGGAAGTGAGTTTAAAAAAATATTAAAAGATAATGGAATTAAAAATGGTAAGGCATTTCAAGAGTTCGCAAATATTAAATCAATGAACGATGTAAAGGCATATTTAGATGATATGAGTGCTTTGTTAGCGAAAATAGATGAGTTTAAAAAAGGAGATAAATAATGGCAAGTTTTAGTTACAGCGATGATAAAGTAGAAAGACTTTATAGTTATAAGATAATTGAAGATGGTGGCTTTTATGTAGGAGCAATAACAGAAGCTTATGATGATACAAGCAAAAGCGGAGCTAAGCTTATACGCTTTACTTTTCAAGGATTAGAGGGTAAGGCTAACTTTGACATTTACTACCAAAACGGCAAGGGCGAAAGACTTATGGGTGCTGATATGATAGCAGGTGGGCTTTTAAAGGTTGTTGGACTTGATAAGATAGGTTCAGAGTTAGGAAAAGTAAGGGTTTATAATTTTGATAGTGGTGCTTTTGAAGATACACAAAAAGAAATTTATCCAGCACTTTATAATAAAGCTTTGGGTGTAGTTTTACAAAAAGTTTATTATGAAAAAAGAGATGGAAGTTTAGGCTTTAGGTTTGATTTAGTGCATTTTACAGACACCATAGGAAGAACAGCAAGTGAAATAAGAGCAAATAAAGAACCTACTATTTTTAAGAAAAAGCCACAAGATTTGTTTTATGATAGTGCAAACAAAGAAACAATACCATTTAAAGAGTATCAAGAAAGAATAGAACAATACGACCCACAAGGATACAACCCACAAGGCTATAATCAAAACAACTCACAGCCATTAGGGAGTGAGAGCGAAGAAGATGAATTACCATTTTAATAATGATTTTATAGTCCAAGAAAGAGGCACTTACAAAGTAGTTGTTGTAAGTGCTTCTTATTTTACTTCTAAATTTGGGCGTGAGGGAGTGAAGCTTTTATTTATGGATATAAAAACAAAGAAGTTTATACAGCTTTACTTAATGACCCTCACGCAAAAAGGAAATGTAAGAAAAAAGCCTAAACAAATGCTTGATGACTTGCTTATCTTAGGCAATATTTTGGAATTAAAGCCAGAATACGGAATGGAAAAAGAGTTAAATTTTAAAGAAAAAAAGATACAAGAAAATGAAGCGATTATTTATCCTGAACTTATAGGGAAAAAATATTGGCTTGATTTGGCAGTTAGGCTTAATTATCAAAATATGGTTTATTATGTGAATTACCACATATTAGGCATTTATAAAGCTGATACACAACAATCGGCTACTGAATACAAACAAAATCAAATCGCAACAGAATTTAAAAGGATAGCGCGTGAATACAGAAGAGATAATAAACGATATAAAAAAGAGCGTTTTGAATGATGATAAAAAAATAGAAACAAATTTAAGCGAAAAAATAAAAGAGGTTGTTATAGACACTTTGAAAGATTTCTCAAGAAATGAACTTAAAAAGGCTATGCAAGAAGAGTTAACTCGTGCTATTTTGGTAATCACCTTGCCTAAATGGGTAGAGGGAGATGAAAAAGCAGGAGAGATAATAGGCGTAAGTGGTGGAGCTATGACACAAAGAAGAAGAAAGGGTTACTATGCAGAGGGTATCCATTGGAAAAAAGCGAACTCTAAGCTAAAAGGAAGTAAAATTCTATGGAGTAAGGATGCCCTTTTAAATGAAAGGGATACACTATGAATATTAAACTTTACAATCGCCGTGGAATGCTTTATGCTGATTATATGGAAAACGGCGAAAGGGTAAGGCGTTCTTTAAAATTACAAGATACACCAGCAAATAGAGAGTATGCAAAAAGACATCTTTTTTCTAGCATAGAGGATAAAATAAAAGCAGGGATAAATACCACAATAGACCTAAATTTAAAAGCTTATCTAAAAAAAGTTATCTCAAATACTGAAAAAGAAAGCACAAGGGATGGTTATTTAAGGTTTTTAAACGGAGTTTTAAAGTTTTTTCCTTGCAAGGATGTAACAAAATATACCGTGCTAGATGTTGATAATGCAGTAGAAAAAATGCTAAACAAGGGGTTAAATCCTATAACAATAAGGTCTTATTTTACCCCTATTCGTTTAGCCTTTGATATTGCGTTTAGACAAGGCATTATAACAAAAAATCCTATAATTTTACCTAAAATGAGAAAAAAAGATAAAAAAGAGGTAAAGCCTTATAATCTTTTCCAAGTTGCAAATTTGTTAAATAATGCAGATGATAAGCTAAAAACATTCTTATATTTTGCTTTTTATACAGGCGCTAGAAGTGGGGAGATATTAGCCTTAAAATGGGGAGATATCACAGATGACTACATTATAATATCAAAAACAAAAAATGCAACCACTAAAAAGATAGACACACCAAAAAACGGCAAAGAAAGAAAAGTTATTATCTTAAATGAGCTTAAAAAGCATATCTCAACCTTAACAAGAGGAAAAGACAACGGAAGCTTATTTAAAAATAGATATGCAACATACTTAAATCGCTTTAAAAAACTTTGTGAGAAGTTAGGCTACAGCGAGCAAGGACTTCATAGCACAAGGCATACATTTATAAGCTTATGTGCTGGTGCAAAAGTTGACTTAGCATTAGTGCAAAAAATGGTGGGTCATTCAAATTTAAACATGATAATGAGCGTTTATACTCACTACATAGATGACATACAAAAAAGAGATGAGCTAGAAAGTGCTTTTAAAAAAATAGCTCTTTAACCTCTTTTGGCACAAAACTGGCACACCAAAAAACAAACTTCCCTTAAAATGGGAGCTAAAAAGCTAAATTTAATTCATAATCATATAATTAAAAATTTTTAAATATTTTTCTTTTTTACTTTTTAATAAATTTTCTATATAGTTCATATTTCTTTTTTCTTTATCTACTAAAGATGAACCACAAATTGTATATTTATCCCTATCTCGTTTTAAAATTTCACATCTTTCAAGCTCTAAAAGTGCAGTTTTTACAATATTTTCATAATCAAGTTCTAAATTTATTCCTGAGTTTTTAGCAAGTGTTTTTGGTGATATATAAACTGGATTTATTTTTTTATTTTTTAGAGTTTTGACTATGGATTGAATTTCTTCAGCATCAATTTTATTTGAATTTAGTTTTTGAAAAATTTTATCAAAATCATCTTTTTGATATAAGATTATGCATTTGGCTACAATATCACTGCTCCTTGCACCACGACCTGATTCTTGTAAATATGCTTCAAGGCTATCTGATTGACTATAATGAATTACAGCTTTTATATTCGGTTTATCAATCCCCATTCCAAAAGCTGTTGTTGCAACCACTATGTCTATTTTATCATCTATAAAATCCTTTAAAATTTCGCTTTTGTTTCTTCCCTTTCTGGTTTTTAATTCTATTTCTTCATCAATTTTTGCATAAAATGGCTCAATGCTTAAATTTAAATACTCAAGTCTTGCATCTTCTGTTAGTTTTTGACTTAACTCTTTGCAGCCTTTTGCATTTTGTGGGAGATAGATTATTGTTGGTATTTTCCCTAAATTTTGAATTGTTTTTATTAATTTTTCATATTTTTCATTCTCATCTTTTACTTCTATTGCCTCATATTCTAAATTCTCTCTTTTTGAAGAAGCTAAAAACTCATCAAATTCTATTTTCATATTTTTGAAAAAATATTCTTTTATATCATTTATAACCTCTGGTTTAGCGGTGGCTGTAAAACAAGAAACGGGTATATTTTCTTGCATATTTGAGCTTTGATTTAATTCATTTATGAAAGTTGCGATATAGTGATAATCGTGTCTAAAATCGTGCCCCCAAGATGAAAAGCAGTGTGCCTCATCAATAACAAATCTATCTATCATTCTACACTTTAATGCATTGAAAATAGAATTTGATCTTAATGCTTCTGGTGCTAAATACAAAATATCAACTGTGCCGTTTGAAATTTGAGTTATTATATCAGATCTTTCAACCGGGCTTAAATAGCCACTTATTGCTTTTACGCTAAAGTTTTGATTTTTTTCTTTAAAGCTATCAACATGATTCTTCATCAAAGCCTGAAGTGGTGAAATAACAACAGTTAAGGCATTGTAAGCTTGTGCTTTAATAAGAGCTGGAAGTTGAAAAGTAAAAGTTTTTCCACCACCTGTTGGAAGAATTGCAAGAATAGAATTGTCATTTAAAGCAGAATTTATAATGTCTTTTTGTGAAATTTTAAATAATCCTTCATTAATATTTTCAAACTCTTTAAAAGTATTAAAACCAAACTCATTGAGTGCAAATTTAGAAATATTTGTGCTTTTTAAATCAAAACATATATTTTTTATGATCCAAGAAATGTTTGGAAATTTATTTATTATGATATGTGAAATTGCAGCTTTTCTATCCGTATATAAAAATGAAATTATAAAAGCAAGCTCAATAGGCATTGTGTTTGCAAGAAGTAAAATATCATCTTCTTCGTATTTTATATCATTTGGTATAATTTTAGAGAAGTCATTCTTTTTAGGCTTTAAATTTTTATATACAAAATATCCATTAAAATATTTGTTTTCATAGAGCAAGTCTACAAAAACTTGTTTTATTTCATTGTTTAGACTATTGAATTTGGCATCTAATAGTTCAAAAAGAGCCTTTGTTTGAAAAGCATCTCCAAGCGGGTTATTTTGTATGTTTAATGTGGTTTTGTATGGTTTTAATAATTTATGAGTTTTTTTATTTGGAAAAAGAAGCATGGAAAGAAAAAGTGTATCAATGACATTTTTATCTTTTAAGTTATCATTTAAAATAGTTGACGATAAATAAATTTCATCATGATCTATAAAATTATGCCCACAAATAAAATTAAAACTATGCTTTTTTAAGAAAAAATCAGCTTTTAGAATCTCGTTTGTTTTTATAGAATCATCTTTAAAGACAGCACCAAATTCATACAGCTTCTTGTCATTTTTGCCAATTTCTGTGTCTATAAAGATTATTTCGTTCATTTAAAACACTAAAACCCTCATTTTGCTTTTTATCACATCTTCTATAAAGCCATCTTTTTGCATTTTTAAAAGAGTGTTTTTTATCTCGTCCTCATCATACTTTATGTCATTTATTTCTAGATGCCAGATTGTATTTTCAAAAGCTTCATTAAAGCTTCTATTGGCTGATCTTATCTCTTTTAAAACTTCTGTTTTATAAGAAATATTATTGTTTATAAGAAAATTTTGTAAATTTGAAGCGGTATTTTTATTTTTATCATTTCTTTTATAAATTTTATAAAATGGCTCAAGCATAGATGAGTTTTTTGGCTCTTCCCAATTTAGATAGATCCTTAAATTACCTAGATCCATAAATTTATTAAAATCATCCTCATTTTGTAAAGCTGGACTCATAGTTAAAAATGCAATATCAAATTTATCAGCAGTTTGAAAATTTTTAAAATCAGATTTTATTGTTTGAAGGTTGTTTATTTTAAACTCAGTTTTTTTTAAATTTAACTCTTCGAGCATTTTTGTTGAGCTATCTACGCCTAAAACCATTTTACAAATTCCGGCTAAATAAAGTGAATAAATCCCAGTTCCACATCCTATATCAACTAAGGTTTTATCTTTAAATCTAACATTAAAGTCTTTTAAAATATTAAAAAATCTTATTTGAAATTCGTTCAAATTTCCATCAAATTTACTATAGCTTTTAGCTTTTTTATCCCAAATTTCGCTATTTTTTATATTGATATTTTTATTTTGAACATTCATCACAAGTTCCTTTTACAACTACGCTTTTTATATTCTTAAGTTCTAAATTTGGCATTGATATTTCTTCCATCTTATGACATTTTTCACAAACAAAATAAGCTTTTGCATGATCTGCTAACTCATAAAAATTTTTGTTGTTAGCCATACTTGAAATTAAAATTCCTTTTTCTTCAAGTAGGTCCAAGTTCCTATAAACTGTGGTTTTATTAGCATTTGTAAGATTTACTATCTCGTCATAACTAACAGGTTTGTTAGCGGTTTTTAAAATTTTTACAAGAGAATTTCTAAAAGCTGTTGGTTTTATATCGTGGTTCAATAAAAATTTTTTTACATCCATTTTAAAATCCTTAAATATGATAATGATATCATAAAATTAATAAAACAATAGTAAAAAATGCAACCTAGTTGCTTAAAATTAAGTTGCAACTAAGTTGTGTTTGATATACTTTTTCAAATTTTTTTAACAAGGAGAGAATAAAGTATGAAAAAACTATTTTTTTTCACTTTAATCAGTTGCTTAGGAGCTTTTGCAAAGCCTTTAGTTACAACTACGATTTTGCCTACAAAATATTTTGTTGAGCGTATCGCAGGAGATAGTTTAGAAGTTGTAAGTTTAGTAGAGAAAGGTGCTGACCCACATACTTACGAGCCAAAACCAAATCAAATGAAAAGTGTTGAAAAGAGCGAACTTCATTTTGCTGTAGGAATGGAATTTGATGAAATTTGGCTTCCAAGACTACAAAAACAATTTCCAAATTTGGTTGTTATAAATACAGATGAAAATATAAAAAAAATTCCTATGATGGCTCATCATCATCATGATCATGATTCACACGAGCATGAAAGTCATGCTGATCATAATCACCATGATGATAATCACGATGCAATTCATGAGCACGAAAATCACGAAGTAAAACACAGCGATGAGCATCACCATGAAGATGCAAATCACGAACATCATCATTGCGATCACGGTGGAGTTAATCCACATATTTGGCTAGATCCATCACTTGTAAAAAAACAAGCTCAAAATATTGCAAATGCATTAATTAAAAAATATCCTAAAAACAAAGAGCTTTTTGAATCAAATTTAAATAAATTTAACAAAGATTTAGATAGTTTTGATAAAAATACAGCCGAGAAATTAAAAAATTTAAAATCAAATAAGTTTATGGTTTATCACCCATCTTGGGGATATTTTGCAGCTCGTTATGGTCTAGTTCAAATTCCTATAGAAATAGAGGGAAAAGAGCCAAAACCAGCTGATTTAAAAGAGCTCATACATAAAGCAAAAGATGAGGAGATAAAAGTTATCTTTGTTGCTCCTCAGTTTTCTAAAAAAGCAGCAAATATGGTAGCAAAACAAACCGGAGCAAAAGTTGTCGAAATAGACCAATTGCCTGAAAATTGGCTTAGCGAAATGCAAAAAACAGTAGATATTTTTGCCAAATTTTTAAAATAAATTTAAAATAAAAACCTAAAATATGCGTAAAACAAAAGGTTTAAAATGAGGATATTTGTAATACTTTTAATTTTTGTTAAGACGCAAATTCTAGCTTGTGCGTTGTGTGCCTTGATGACACCAACTGCACATGTTTTTTTAAATTTTAATACCAAAGAAGACACTCTTAAAAATATTGAAATTTCATGGATATTTTCTCAAAATTTTACAGATCTTACACTTCAAGGATATGACTTTAATGCAAATTCAAAACTTGAAAAAAATGAACTCGATGAAGTAAATTTTGCAATGCTTAACTACATAGGTGATAAAAACTTTTTGATGAATTTTCAGTGGTATGATATGCCAAATGGTGAATCAAATTTAATAGAAGGTAATTTTAGTGATGCAAAAACTGTAATGGAAGATGGAAGAATTGTTTTTAAATTTAAGCAAAATATAGGTGTTAAAATTCAAAAAAATAGAGTTTTTAAAACAACAGCTTATGATGAAAATGGTTATTTTAACTTTACTTTTTTAAATAGTGACGCGGTTAGAGTAAATGATGATTTGCATATTGAATTTAACTCAAATTTAGGAGCAAATTTTGCTCTTTTTGAAAGTGGAAAAGTCCCTGTAAAAATTCAAAAAAATTTAAAAGATCTTGTTAATAATAGTGGAATAGATAACAATACAAAAAAACTAAATTTTATAGATAAAACTGCTATAAATTCACTTGAAAAATTAAAGGCTATTTTTACAAAAAGCACAAATGATTTAAGCTTAAAGCTCATAATTAGTGTGATTTTTATATCGTTTTGGTATGGCTTTTTTCACGCAGCAGGTCCAGGACATGCAAAGGTTTTAACAACTAGCTATTTTTTAGCAAATGGAGGAAATTATTTAAAAAGCTTTAAATTTGCTCTAAAAATAGGTTTTTTTCATGTAATTGGAGCTTTTTTAATCGTTTTAATAACTGTGTTTGCAATAGACATAGTTGCAGGAAGCATATCGTCAAATACTATTAAGCTAACAACACAAATTTCATCTTTAATGATAATTTTAATTGCAATTTATATGTTTATACAAAAAATAAAATTTCTTGCAAACAATAATCACCCAAAAGAATGTGGATGTATAAGTTGTAAAAGTGCAAACACAAAAAAAAGTGAAATTTTTAATTCTAATCTAAACACTTTAAATTTGAACAATTCAAACATATCAACTCTAAAATTTCGCCCAATAGATTTTAAAAAAAATAAAAAATCAAAAAAAGAAGAGTGGTTAATCGCACTTAGTTCAGCTATTATTCCATGCCCTGGCACAATTTTAGTTTTTTTATTAGCCTTTAATGTTGGAAGTTACGGGGTGGCTTTTTTAAGTGCTTTTTTTATGGGATTTGGCATGAGTTTTGTTATTTTTTTAGCAGCTATTTTTGGAGCCGGAATAAACAAATTTACAAGTTCAAAATTTGAAAATTTGAAAATTTATATCGAGTTTTTAGGTTTGGCTTTTATGTTAATTATTGGTGTTTTTATGTTTTTAATAGCTGGAAGCTTGGAGTCTTTATGATAAAGGTTAAAAATTTAAATTTTGGCTATGATGAAAATTTAGTTTTAGAAAATATTAATTTTACATATAATGAGAAAGATTTTTTATGTATAATTGGTCCAAATGGCGGTGGAAAAAGTACATTATTAAGGCTTCTTTTGGGGCTTTTAAAACCAAACTCTGGTGAGATAAAAATTTTTGATAAAAATCCAAATGAGGTTTCAAAACAAATTGGCTATGTTCCTCAACTAATCCCACTTAATAAATCTTTTCCAATAAGCGTTTTAGAAGTAGTTTTAATGGGAAGAATAGATAAGAAAAAATTTTTCTTCTATTCAAAAGACGATAAAGAAAAAGCCTTGAAAGCACTTGAAATAGTCGGTATGCAAGATTTTTATAAAAAGAAAATTTTTGCACTAAGCGGTGGACAAAGACAAAGAGTTTATATCGCAAGAGCTTTGGTAAGTGGTGCTAAAATGCTATTTTTAGATGAGCCAACTGCAAGTATTGATATAAGAGGGCAAATCGAAATTTATGAAATTCTAAAAAAAATACATGAAAATGGAGTTGGAGTTTTGATGATAAGCCATGATTTAAATACTTCTATAAATTACGCAAACAAGGTAGCCTATGTAAATAAAAAACTTATAATGCATGATATAAATACAGATAAACGAAATAACTTTTTAGAACATTTAGAGCAAAATCATAGTCATTTTTGTGATGTTGAGCTGATTTTAAAGGAGTGTTCATGCAAGAAATGTTAAGTTTAACTTTCATGCAAAACGCATTTTTAGGAGGAATTTTAGTAAGTATAGCATGTGGAATAATTGGCTCACTTGTTGTTATAAATAAAATGACTTTTATAGCAGGTGGAATTTCTCATGGTGCATACGGTGGCATTGGACTAGCTTTTTTTCTAGGCTTTTCACCACTTCTTGGGGCAACATTATTTAGCATTGTTTTAGCTTTAATAGTTGCTTTTATGAGCTTAAAAGATAAAGAGAGATTTGATTCAATAATTGGTGCTATTTGGGCATTTGGAATGGCTGTAGGTATTATATTGATTGATTTAACTCCAGGATACAATGTCGATTTAATGGGTTATTTGTTTGGCTCTATTTTGGCAATTGATAAAAATACTTTAATTTTTATAGGATTTGTAAATTTAGTAATTCTATTTTGCATAGTGCTTTTTTATAGGCAATTTTGTGCGATAAGTTTTGATATGGAATTTGCAGGACTTAGAGGCGTTAAAACAAAATTAATTTATTATCTCTTAGTTGTTTTAATGGCACTTTGTGTTGTTTCTACTATCCAAGTCGTAGGGCTTATCTTAGTTATTGCACTTCTTACAATTCCTCCATATATTGCTGAGAATTTTTCAAAAAGATTAGGCGAGATGATGCTATTTTCAAGTATTATTTCATCTTTACTATGCACAATAGGTCTAATAATTAGTTATAAATTTAATCTAACAAGTGGTGCAAGTATTATAATAATTGCATCTGTAGTGTTTTTTTGTATAGCAATTTATAAAAAACTAGCTAAATTGTCTTAAAAAATTCGTCTAGTGAACTTTCTTATGAATTTGGTTAGATTAAGCTCATTTATTAAAATTGCAGTTATTATGAGAATTGCTCCAAAAATTTGAGCTTTGCTTAAAAGCTCATTTCCTATAAAATATCCAATAAATCCTGCGCTTACTGGCTCCAAAATTAAAATTAGTGAAGTTTGTTCTGGGGTTAGATAAATTTGAGCTTTTGTTTGTACAAAAAAGGCAATTACTGTGGCAAAAATAGCAGTAAATATTATCATGTATATGAAATTTATACTTAACCAAATTTCAAACCCTCCAAATATATTTAAAGAGTTTTTGCTAGGAGTTGCAAAAAATAGAGCATAAATAAGCGTTAAAAAGCTCATTGTAAAAAATTGAGTTATTAGGAGTATATAAATGTTACAAGCTCTAGCAAACCTACCTGTGTAAACAACATGAAGAGCATAAGCAAAAGCTGAAATAAGACTTAATACTTCGCCAAATCCAAGCCTTAAACCACTTGTTCCACTTAGTAAAAACAGTCCCAAAACTGCCATTACGGCTCCTAAAATTGCATTAAAGCTAAGATGTATTTTAAATATAAAATACATTAAAAATGGCACTATTACGACATTTAATCCTATTATAAATGCAACAGTTGAGCTAAAAGTATAGTTTAGAGCGTAAGTTTGAAACATAAAGTCTAGGAACATAAAAACACCTAAAATAATACCGAATTTAGTTGAGGTTTTGTCAAAATTTATACCTATTTTAAACGAGATTATCCAAAGTAAAATAGCAGAAATTAAAAACCTAAAAAATAAAAAGCTTGGGGCATTTATATTTTTAAGCATATATTGTATTGGTAAAAATGTCGCTCCCCAGGCAATTGCTATGGTAATGAGTGAAATTTTTGCTATTTGAGTGTTTGTCATAATCTGCCTTTAAAATTTTAGTATTTTATCATAATTAGTTATAATTGTGCTTCAAAATAAAAGGATTTTAATGGAAGTTTTTCTAATAGCTTTTGGTCTTAGTATGGATAGTGTGGCTTTAAGTATAGCAAATGGTGCAAAATATCCAAATTTGAAGTTTTTAATAGCCTTAAAAATAGCTTTTGTTTATGCATTTTTCCAAGGATTAATGTGTGTTTTAGGTTATATTTTAGGCATTGGCTTTGCTAAATTTATAAGTGAAATTGATCATTTTATAGCGTTTTTCATACTTCTTTTTTTAGGAGTGAAAATGATAAAAGAGGCAAATGATGAAAAGGTAGTTAGTCTAACTAACAAAGAGTTAGTGTTTGGTGGAGTTGCTACGAGTATTGATGCTATGGCTATTGGTGTAACATTTGGTTTAAGTTATGTTAGTTTGAGTTATTCAACTTTTGTTATTTTTACGCTTTGTTTTATTCTTTGTTTGTTAGCCTGTTTTATCGGAAAAAAAGTAGGGGAGTATTTAGAAAGTAAAGCTATGATTTTAGGTGGAGTAATACTTATTTTTATAGGTACTAGAATTTTGCTTACTCATTTAGGAGTTTTATAAATTTAGTTTATAAACCCCATTTTTAATTTTTTTTAAAACAAATTTTTCATCAAGTAGTTTTAAGGTTTGGATAACCGTTGGCTTACTTGTGTTTGTAAGAGTGCAAATCTCATTAATGCTTAGCGTTATAAAGCCATTTTTATCATGGTTTTTAGCCAAAAACTCTATAACGCTAACCTTTTTATCGCCTAAAATTTTTTTATAGATTTCAAGCGAGTTTATATTACTCACTGTGCAACAAAAACAGGAACTAATGCTTTTTCAACAACATTTTTAGATGTGCTTCCAAAAAATAGTGTAGCAAAAATACCTTTGCTAAAGCTTCCCATTACAAAAAGATCTAAGTTATTTGCTCTTCTATATGATATTAGCTCATCTGCAACTTCGCCACTTAAACTTACAAATTTTGCATTTTCATTTTTTAAAATATCTCTTGCTATATCTAAAATTTCTTTTGATTTTTTTTCATCTTTATTTATGTTTAGCACATGATATTCTAAGTCTTGACCAAAAATTTTACTATCTTTTATGCTATGTAGAGTTTTTATAGCCGCATCGCCACCATCAAATGCAACAAGAGCTGATTTAATCTCAGAAAACTCCTTATTTACAAATAAAATTGGTGTTTTTGACTCTCTTGTAAGTGCAATTATGTTGTTTTGAATATCTTCAGTTTCATCTTTTATTGATACAACTATTGCGGCAATATCATTATAGTTTATTAAAATTTCTATTATATCACCACATTGTAAATCGCTACTTGATTTAATGTCTGCCTCATCAGCCATTTTTTTAGCTTTTTTTAGCATATCTTCAGCTTCATCAATCTGCTCTTTTGTAGGTTTAAGCTCTTCTGGGTCATAAACCATATCGCTTCCTTGGGTTACTACAAGTCCGCCAGCTGCTAAGCCTAAAAAATTCGGTGTAAAAAGTGGGGTTTTTATAACATGTAAAAAAATAACTTCTAAGTTTAGCTTTTTTGCCATCTCTAAGCCATAACTACATACAGCTTCATTTAAAGGATTATTATCAACACAAACTAATATTTTTTTCACAGCCTACTCCTTTTGCTATATTTTGCTAATTATAGCAAAAGTAAGTTTAATTTTTAATCTTAATGTGGTTTTATTTTAGAAATGTAAATTACTCTTCTTCGCCTGAGACTGCTTTTGCTTGATAATAGGCAATTAATGGATCTATTATCTCATCAAAAAGTCCAGCTGACATAATTGCTTCTAGTCTATAAAGAGTTAAATTTATACGATGATCAGAGATTCTGTTTTGTGGATAGTTGTAGGTTCTTATCCTGCCACTTCTATCGCCAGTTCCAACTTGTTCTTTTCTTTTTTCTCTCTCTTCCTCAAGGCGTTTAGCTTCTTGCATCTCATAAAGTCTTGCTTTTAAAACCTTTAAAGCAGCATCTTTATTTTTATGTTGGCTTTTTCCATCTTGATTTACTACAACAAGTCCAGTTGGTATATGAGTAACTCTAACGGCGCTATCAGTTGTATTTACACTTTGTCCACCATGTCCTGAGCTTCTCATAACATCTATTTTAAGATCATTTGGATTAATGATTATATCATTATCATCAACTTCTGGCATAATAGCAACAGTTATTGCACTAGTGTGAACTCTTCCTTGGCTTTCAGTTTCAGGAACTCTTTGAACTCTGTGAGTTCCACCTTCAAATTTAAGTCTTGAGTAAGCACCTTTTCCTTTTACAAGTAGAATAATTTCTTTAAAGCCTCCAGCACTTCCTTCGCTTTGAGAAACGATTTCAGTTTTATAGCCTTTAATTTCAGCATATCTTAAGTACGCGTTTACTAAATCTCCAACAAAAAGTGCAGCCTCATCTCCACCTGTTCCAGCACGAAGCTCTAGAAATATGTTTCTATCATCGTTTGGATCTTTTGGGATGAGAAGTATCTTTATCTCGTTTTCAAGAGATAATTTTTTGTCTTCTAAAAGTTTTAATTCCTCTTTTGCGAGCTCACCAAGTTCCGGATCTTCTAATAAATTTTTGTTATCTTCGATGCCTTGGATTGTGCTAAAGTATTCTTTTGATGCTTTGTAAATTTCTTCAATACTGCTTTGCTCTTTAGCAAGCTTAGTCATTTCATCTACATTGCTGATAATATCTTGACTGACGAGCAAATTTGAGATCTCGTCATATCTTTTTATAAAATTTTCAAGCTTATCAGCAAGCATAAGTTATTCAGCTTTATCCATAGAATTTACAAGTTTTGCAAGGCGACTAACTCTTCTTGAAGCAGTTTGTTTTTTAAGAAAACCTCTACTTACAAAACTATGAATGTCTTGATTTGCAACTTTAAAAGCAGCACTTGCAGCTTCTTTGTCGTTTGCTTCAACAGCCTGTCTTACCGCTCTTGAAATGTTTTTAAGTCTTGTGCGGTAAAATCTATTTCTCTCTGTTTTTTTAACAGTTTGTCTTGCTCTTTTTTCAGCAGATTTATGATTTGCCATTTTATATACCTTTTAAATTCAATATAATTAAGTGTTGCATTATACAAAAAAATCTTTAATTTAGACTTAATTTAAGCACTTTTTAATTCTAAGATAATTTATAACAAATATATGCTAAAATGAGCTTTTAAAATTTAAGAATTTAAGGCTATTTTATGAAATATTTTGGAACTGATGGAGTTAGGGGAAAGGCTGGAGAGGAATTGACAGCAGAGCTTGCTATGAAAATAGCAATGGCTGCAGGAATTTACTTTAGAAAAAATTCCCAAACAAATATGATACTTCTTGGAAAAGATACAAGAAGAAGTGGCTATATGATAGAAACAGCAATTGTAGCAGGACTTACGTCTATTGGTTATAATGTTAGACAAGTTGGTCCTATGCCAACACCTGCTATTGCTTTTTTAACAGAAGATATGAGATGTGATGCTGGAATTATGATAAGTGCCTCACATAATCCTTATTATGATAATGGAATTAAATTTTTTGATGCACAAGGTTTTAAACTTGATGAGAGCGAAGAAAGAAAAATAGAAGAAATTTTAAACAGTGATGAGCTTATACATGCGGCTAGAAAACAGTGTATGGAAATAGGGGCTGCAAAAAGAGTAGACGATGTTATAGGAAGATATATAGTTCACATAAAAAACTCTTTTCCAAAAGGTTTAAATTTACGCTCTTTAAGAATAGTTTTAGACACTGCAAATGGTGCAAGCTATAAAGTTGCTCCGACAATTTTTTCAGAACTTGGAGCTGAAATTTTTGTTATAAATAACGAACCAAATGGTCAAAACATAAACGAAAATTGTGGTGCCTTGTATCCTGCAAAACTTGCAAGTGAAGTTGTAAGACTTAGAGCAGATGTTGGATTTGCTTTTGATGGCGATGCTGATAGGGTTGTAGTTGTAGATAATGAGGGAAATGTAGTTCATGGCGATGCATTAATAGGAATTTTAGCAATTTTTCTAAAAAATCAAAAAAAACTTGCAAATGATAAAATAGTGGCAACTTCTATGAGCAACCAAGGTCTTGATGAGCTTTTAAAAGCTAATAATATTAAGCTTTTAAGAAGTAATGTTGGAGATAAATTTGTTCTAGAAATGATGAAAGAAAGTGGCTCTAATTTTGGTGGTGAGCAAAGTGGGCATATAATTTTTAGTGATTATACAAAAACAGGTGATGGCATAACAAGTGCATTGCAGTTTAGTGCTTGCATGCTAAGTTTAAATAAAACTTCAAATGAGCTTAATAAAACTTTTATCCCATGTCCACAAATTTTAAAAAATTTAAAAATAAAAGAAAAAAAGCCTTTAAATGAAATTGTAGGATTAAATGAACTTAAAAAAAGCCTTGAGGATAGTGGCATTAGAACACTTTTTAGATATTCAGGAACTGAAAAAGTCATAAGGCTTTTAATAGAGGGTAAAGATAAAAAGATATTAAAAGAAAAAATGGATGAGGTTGAAAATTTCTTTATAAAAGCTTTAAATGAGTAGGTTGTGGGTAAAATTTATAGCTATATTTTTAGCTATAGTTATTATAGATCAGGCTATTAAACAAGTTTTTCTAAGTGGCTTTAGATGGGATGGAGAGTTTTTCTCACTCATTTTAACCTTTAATAAGGGTGTTGCTTTTTCTATGTTTGCTTTTTTGGGTGAGCATTTAAAAGCGTTGCAAACTATTTTATTAATCGCATTGTTTGGATATTTGCTATATGAAAAAAAACTTTTGAAAGCCCACACTTTGCCTTTTGCTTTGCTTTTTGGCGGTGGGGTTTCAAATTTAATCGACAGGTTTATTCATGGTGGTGTAGTAGATTATGTATTTTGGCATAAATACTTTGAATTTGCTGTATTTAACTTTGCTGATGTTATGATAAACTTAGCTGTTTTTATAATGTTAATTCAAATTTTTATTCATAAAAAATAGCATCGAAACTATGCTTTACAATACCTTTAAAGTAAATTTCTCCATCTTTTAAACTAAGTTCTAATTTTTCACCACTTGTTGGGTAAACGCTTATTTGTGGAGGAATTTTACCCTCTTTGAAGGCTGCATAAAATGAAGCTGCCATACCTGTTCCACAAGCTAAAGTTTCAGCTTCAACACCTCTTTCAAAGGTTCTTACTAGAATCTTATCATCTAAAATTTGTGCAAAATTTACATTTGCATTGTATTTTTTTCGCATAACTTTACAAATATCTAAATTAAATTTTGAAACATCGCTAACAAAACTAACAAGATGTGGAACTCCTGTATCATAAAAGCACCACTCTATGTCAAGTTCATTAAATTTTGGCAAACAAACTTTAGGTTTTGTTAGTTTGATTTTTACTTCAGCATTTTTGTTTTTAAAACTGCATATCTCACCATCTATAACTCCAGCACCACTTAAAAATTTAGCCTTTTTAGAAATTAGATTGTTTTCATAAGCATACATAAAAGCAGCTCTTGCACCATTTCCACACATTTTTGCAACACTTCCATCACTATTGTAAAATTCCCATTTAAAGTCATTATTAGTATCCGGTAAAATTATAATCAGCCCATCTGCTCCAACACCATTAAATCTATCGCAAAGCTTTTTAGCTAACAAACTTCTATTTTTGTTAGAAAAAGCAGTTATTATCACAAAATCATTTCCACTTGCGCAATATTTTGAAATTTTCATTTTACTCCTTTAAAGTTTTTAAAAATTCATCAATTTGGCTATTTAAAATATCTAAATTTGAGCTATTGTCAATTATGAAATTTGCTAAATCTCTCTTTTTTTCAATTTGCATCTGAGAGTTTATTCTAACTAACGCTTCATTTTCTGTTAGGCTATTCCTTTTCATAAGTCTTTTTAATGTCATATTTTTTGGTGCATAAATTAGTAAAACTTTATCAAATTCAAAGTAGTTTTTACTTTCAAAATAGAGCGGAATATCCACAAAATAAAGTTTTTTTTCTTTTTCTAAAATTTCAGCTTTTTCTAAAATTTTATTTTTAATTTTTGGATGAAGTAGGCTCTCAAGAGTTTTAAGTTTTGATTTGTCATTAAATACTAAATCCCCGAGTTCTTTTCTATCAACTTTGCCATCTTTTATAAACTCGTTTCCAAAAATTTTTGAAATTTCATCTGTTAGGGTATCTAAAATTTGATGACTTATCTCATCAGCATCAATTATTTTAAAATTTTTAGATTTTAAAATATCACAAACCAAACTTTTTCCAGTTGCAATGCCGCCAGTTATTACAATAGCATTTTTAAATTTCATTTTTTCCCCATATTGAGTGTTATTTTAGCTAAATTTGGTTAAAATAGTAACTTATTTCAATTGTTTAAAGGTATAAAAATGATAAGCTACAAAGACTCAGGCGTTGATATAGAAGCTGGAAATAAATTTGTTGATGATATAAAACCATTTGTAAAAAAAACTCACAATGAGTTTGTGCTTGGTGGAATAGGTTCATTTTCAGGAGCTTTTAGACTTCCAACAGGATATAAAAAACCTGTGCTTTTAGGTGCAACAGATGGTGTTGGCACAAAATTAAGGCTTGCAATCGATGCTAAAAAATATGACACTATTGGTATTGATTTAGTTGCAATGTGCGTAAATGATCTTATTTGTAATTTTGCAAAACCTCTATTTTTTCTTGATTATTACGCCTCATCAAAACTTAAAAGAGAAGTTGCTGTTAGAGTGGTTGAGGGAATTGCTAAGGGTTGCGAAATTTCACATTCAGCTCTAATTGGTGGCGAAACAGCTGAAATGCCTGGAATTTATCAAAAAAATGATTTCGATTTAGCTGGATTTGCCGTTGGTATGGCAGAAGAAGATGAAATAGATAGAACCAAGTTTGTAAAAGATGGCGATTTGGTTTTGGCACTTCCAAGTAGCGGAATTCACTCAAATGGATACTCTTTGGTTAGAAAACTATTTTTTGAAGAATTAAATATGAAATTTGATGATAAGATTGGTGATAAAAATTTAATAGATATTTTACTTGAGCCAACAAGAATTTATGTTAGCGAGTTTTTAAAATTTAAAAACGATATAAATGCCTTAGCGCATATAACAGGCGGAGGAATAGTTGAAAACTTACCAAGGGTATTGCCTGAAAACTTAAAAGCTTGTATAAATTTAGAAAAAATAAAAACACTTGAAATATTTAAATTTATTTCAAAATATGTAAGCAAAAAAGAGATGTTAAGGACATTTAATATCGGTGTTGGAATGATAGTAATAGCTAGCAAGGAAAATGCTAAAAATATAATTTCTAACAGTGATGCTTATGAGATTGGTGTTATAAAAAGCGGTGATAAAAAAGTTGAATTTATTTAAAAGATAAAAGATACTCCAAAAAGAGTATCTTTTTTATATAATTATAAAGCTTGTTTTGCTTTTGCTGCGATGTTTGCGAAAGCTTGTGCATCGTTCATCGCCATATCTGCTAATATTTTTCTATCAAGTTCAATGCCTGCATTTTTAAGACCGTGAATAAATTGTGAATAGCTTATGTCGTTTAGTCTGCAAGCAGCATTTATCCTAACTATCCAAAGACGTCTAAAATCTCTTTTTTTAGCTCTTCTATCTCTATATGCATAGCATAAACTTCTTTCAAGTTGCTCTTTTGCTTTTCTAAAGTGTTTTCTTCTTCCACTATAAAAACCACGAGCTTCTTTTAAAACTTTTTTATGGCGTCTTCTTCTAATTACGCCTGTTTTTACTCTTGCCATATTTATCCTTTCACAAATTGGCGTCCAAAATGGATCTTGCCCTTAAATCTCTATAAATTTAGGGGAGTTTATTTAAATGATTTAAAATCAAAAACAAAATGCTTTATACAAATTTTATTTGTAAAGCATACCTCTTACAGCTTTTTCATCAGCTTTATGAACAAAATGTTCTTGTCTTGCGCTTCTTTTGCGTTTTGGAGACTTTTTAGTCAAGATGTGGCTTCTAAAAGCAGAGCCTCTTTTTATCTTGTTTTTTCCAACTTTAAAACGCTTAGATGCACCTCTGACTGATTTCATTTTTGGCATACTAATCCTTTAAAATTTAAAGATAAGTGTTGATTTTATCATAAAAACTTTGAATTTAGCTTAATTTTATTGAAATTTATCTTTTCTTGATTTTTTTTCATCGATTCCACTTACTCCATTGCGTCTTGCAAGCTCATCTAAAATAGCTTGTGGATGGATATTGTGGGCATTTAAAGCAACGAGTAGGTGAAACACCAAATCACTCGCTTCATAAATTATGTCAAATTTAGGATCGCCGGGTTTATGTTCGCCAAATTCCTCTAAATTTAAATCTTTATATTTTTCAAATTTGCTCTGATCTTTACAGGCAAGCATAACTTCACCAGCTTCTTCACATATTTTTTTTAGTATGGCATTTTCGCCTTTTGCAAAAAGTCTTGCAACATGTGAATTTTCTGGGTTTGCATTTAGTTTTCTATCTTCAATTGTATGATAAAGATTATCTAAGATATCATATTTTGGTTTTTGAGTGTTATTAGAGATTTGTTTTACTAAATTTAATCCCTCAAATTTTGTAAAAAAACAGCTTTTCTCGCCTGTGTGACAAGTTACTCCGTTTTGTTTTACTTTTAATAAAATTGTATCCGCGTCACAATCAAGAAAAATTTCTTTAATTTCTTGCGTGTTTCCACTAGTTTCGCCTTTTTGCCAAATTCTATTTCTTGAGCGTGAAAAATAGTGTGCAAGACCTGTTTTAAGGCTTAAATTTAAAGATTCTTCATTCATATATCCAAGCATTAAAACCTCATTTGTCTCAAAGTCTTGTGTGATTGCGGGGATAAGCCCCCCGCATTTTTGCCAGTTTATATTTTTAATATCCATTTGTTACTCTGATATAGCACTTTGCTTTGCTTTGTCTTTTGTATCAACCCAAATGTTTGGTACTGCTCCACCAGGAGTTAAGAAAATTTTAGCATCTTTATTTTCTTTAAGTGCTTCATTAAATTTAGCTTGAGTTTGAATTTGCTTTAGGCTCAATACATTTGAATCAAGACTTTTTGCAATTTCTTTATTTGCGTAAGCTTCTGCATCAGCTTCAACTTTTACAGCATCTGCTCTACCTTGTGCTTCAATAATAATGGCTTTTGCTGTTCCTTCTGCAAGAGCAGCTTTTTTAAGAGCTTCTTGATTTGCTCTTTCAACTTCATATTTTGTTCTTTCAGCCTCTTGCTTTGCAATTTGGACTCTTTCTATTTGATCTTTTATTTTATCAGGTAAGATTATTTCCCTAAGCTGCACAGCTAGCAAATCAACCGGGCGACCTTTGATTGATTCTATATCTTCTCTTATTTGATTTGCAATTGATGAAGCTATCTCATTTCTTTTTATAGGTAATTCTTCTGCTGTATATTGACCTGTGACACTTCTTACAACATCCCTAACAACAGGGTCAATTATTTTGTTTTCCCATGCAAAGCCATAAGTTGCAATAGTTGTTGGGGCGGTTGATTGGTTTAGTTTGTATTGAACTGTAATATCAATACTAACTGGTAAATTTCTAGCATCTAAAACTGAGATTGAGTTTTTTCTTATAATGCCAGAATTTGCAGCATTTGCAACTTCGCCTCTATCTTCTCCGCTTGTATAGTTTATAATCCTAACTCTTGTATCAACTACAAAAACCTTTTGAAGTCCTGGCATAAAAAAATGAAACCCTGGATCAAGTGGCTTTAAATCGTATTTTCCAAGAGTTGAGCGAATTCCAACATGGCCAGAGCTTATAGCTACAAAAGGTCTTGCTAAAACTAAAATAAATATAATGGCTAAGCCTACATAAATAAATGGCGAAAACTTTCCAAATCCTTTAAAATCAGGCATTTTAAAGTCAAAATTTGGCTTATTTCCACCGCCTTGATTGTCGTCATTTTTCTTTCTTTTGTTAAAATAGTCGTTTAAATCTGCTGGCATATCTTTCCTTAATTAATGTATGTTAGATATTTTTCATATTTCTCATTTTCACCTCTAACTGCGGCAAAATAAGTTTTTTGAAGTTTTTTTGTAATGGTTCCCATTTTACCATTTCCTATAATCCTGCCATCTACATTTGTAATTGGTGTAACTTCGGCTGCAGTTCCTGTAAAAAATGCTTCATCTGCTATATAGACCTCATCTCTTGTAATTCTCTCTCTTTTTACCTCATATCCTAAGTCTTTAGCTATTTCAATAACTGTATTTTGAGTAATACTTTCTAGGCTTGTGTCATTTGGTGGGGTTATAATAACACCATTTCTAACTATAAAAAAGCACTCTCCACTACCTTCGGCAATAAAACCTTGTTGATCTAAAAGTAAAGCCTCATCATATCCTGAAGTTACAGCATCATGGTTTGCCATTTGTGAGTTGAAGTAGTTTGCGCTTGCTTTTGCTTTGCTCATCATTGAATTTGGTGAGTTTTTAGCCCAAGATGAAATTTTAACTTTTATGCCTTTTTCTATGGCATCTTCACCCATATAAGCACCCCATTCCCAAGCAGCAAGTGCAACTTGAACAGGTGAACCAAGATGTGAAACACCCATAGAGCCATAGCCTAAAAATACAATCGGTCTTAAATAAACAGTATCTTTAAAATCATTTGATTTTAAAAGTTCAACTTGAGCTTTAAAAAGTTCGTCATAGCTATAAGGCACATTTATAAGGCAAGCTTTTGCTGAATCAAGTAATCTTTTTGTGTGTTCAGCTAGTCTAAAAACTGCCAAGCCTTTTTTTGTTTGATAGGCTCTAACTCCTTCAAAAACAGCATTTCCATAGTGAAGTGAGTGTGATAAGATATGAACATTTGCTTCACTCCAAGGGATTAATTTTCCATCTAGCCAGATATTTTTTGCCTCTTTTACTTTTGCCATAAATTTTACCTTTATAAAAATATAAGGCTTGATTATAGCTAAATTTATTTAACTTTTTATTTAGTTTAACAAAATTGTGTATAATCGCCGTATAAATTTCAATAAAAAGGGTAAAAAATGAGTGATTTTTTAAAAGAAGATAGAGAGAGAAAAGTAACTTTACAAAAAGGAGATAAAGCTCCAAATTTTAGCCTTAAAAATCAAGATGGTGTTGAGATAAATTTAAATGATTTTATAGGTAAAAATGTAATTTTATATTTTTATCCAAAAGACAACACTCCAGGTTGCACAACAGAAGCTTGCGAGTTTAGTCAAAATTATGATGATTTTATAGCAAATGATAGTGTAATCATTGGTATTAGTCCAGATTCTGTAAAAAGCCACGAAAACTTTATAAAAAAACATGACTTAAAACACATTTTACTAAGCGATGAAGATAAAAATGTTAGCAAGCTTTATGGTGTTTGGCAAGTTAGAAAAAACTATGGTAGAGAGTATTTAGGTATAGTTAGAACAACTTTTGTAATTGATAAAAAAGGCGATATTTTAAAGGTTTATAAAAGTGTAAAAGCAAAAGATCACGCAGCAAAAGTTTTAGCTGATTTAACTGCAAATTTAGAGTAGAGTTTTGCAAGATAAATTAGAGCAAAAGATAAAATTTTTTGATTTATTATCGTTTATAGCTTTGCAGCCAGTTTTTATTGTTATTTTTTGGTATGTGATTTCATATATTGTTTGGGCTGCACTTCTTGCAATATATATGGCTATTGCAACTATTTGTTCTTATTTGTTTGACTACTTGCTTGAATATTTGAATAATTGGTTTTTTAGTATGATTGTTTCTCGTATCATAGCAGCTATTTTCTATATAAATTTTTTCCATGAGCGATTTAAAAAAATTAAAAGTATCAAAGTCATCATTTCAGAGAAATCTTTAAAATTTAGTATTTTTACTACAATTGCTTGCATTGTTTTTACGATATTTTCTTTTTTATCTTTTTATGCATCAAAATATAATATCCAATTTTTTATAGTTGTTGCAATTAGTTTTATAATTCTTGCATATTGTTTTAGAAAAAGAGGACTTGATTGTTAGTTCAAATTTGTTGTAGTGTTGATAGCCACTATTTTTTAAGAAAGTTAAAGGAGATTTATCCTGGTGTTAGAATAATTGGCTATTTTTATGATCCAAATATCCATCCATATAGTGAGTTTTTGCTCCGCTACGAGGATGTTAAAAGAAGTGCAAAAACTCTTGGGATTCAAGTTATTTTGGGTGATTATGAACTTGATGAGTGGTTTAGGTTTGTAAAAGGGCTTGAAGATGAGCCTGAAAAAGGTGAGCGTTGTCAAAAATGCTTTGATTTTAGAATGGAAAAAACAGCTATTTTAGCTAAAAAATTAGGTGAAAGCTCAATAACCACAACGCTTTTAATGAGCCCTAAAAAATCTCACAGCCAGCTTGAAAAGTCTTTATCAGAAATTTGTGCTAAATTTAACCTTGATTTTATCGCACCTGATTTTAGAAAAAATGGTGGAAGCAAAGCTCAGTTTGATTTAGTAAAAAAAGATAACTTATATCATCAAAATTATTGTGGCTGTATGTTTGCTATGAAAATGCAAAATAAAGCAAGTTTGGAATTTGAACTAATGAGTTCTATAAACCACCAAATTCAGCCAAATTCACCAGAAGATAGAGCTCTATTTTATAAGAATTTAAGAGTCTTGGAAGAGCAAAAAGGCAAATTTAAACTTCAGAAAGATAATTTTATAAATTACAGGCTTTTAAGAGGGTTAGTTAAATTTGATGAAAAAATTATAAAAAGTTATTTTTTATTTAACTCTTATTTTGAGAGAAATTTAGTTAAATTTAGTATAAATTATGAGTGTGATGAGTTTGTAAAAAACAATATAATAATTTTTAGCTTTGATAAATTTAAAGAGATTTCAAGTGTAAAATTTAATAGTTTTGATGAGTTTTTAAAAAAACCTTTAAGTGTTGATGAAGAGTTAAATTTAAGAGAAAAAATTTGTGAAAAAGGTAGCTTTTCACCAATTATCGTAATTGAAAAATTAGTTCCAGCAAAGGTGAAAATTGTAGCTTTTTCAAAAATATATTTAGATGTTAGGGAAATTTTAGTAACTTTTTGATAAAATATGAAGTTAAATAAAATTTAAGGCTGAATAACATGTTAGATATAAATCAAATAATGCAAATTTTACCACATAGATATCCTTTTTTGTTGATTGACAAGGTTACAAATTTGGTACTTAATGAAAGTATTGAAGCGTATAAAAATGTAACCATAGGTGAACCTATTTTTGAGGGGCATTTCCCTGGACATCCTATTTATCCAGGAGTTATGATAATTGAAGGAATGGCACAAGCTGGTGGAGTTTTGGCTTTTAGAAGTATGGAAAAAGATAATCCAGATGATTTAAAAGATAAAGTTGTATATTTTATGAGTATTGATAAGGCAAAATTTAGAAAGCCAATTAGACCAGGAGATAGGATAATTTATAAAATTTCAACTATAAAACATCGTGGCAAAATTTGGGTTTTAAAAGGTGAAGCTCATACTGATGATGGTTTAGCTGCTGAGGCTGAACTTCAGGCTATGATAGTGGATAAATAACAACGGATTTAATATGAATATTCATAAAACTGCCATCATAGAAGATGGTGCTATTTTAGACGATGATGTAAAAATAGAAGCCTATGCCTTTGTTAGCAAAGATGCAAAAATTGGAAATGAAGTTATCATAAAGCAGGGTGCAAGGATAGTTGGAAATACAACAATTGGCGATAAAAGTAAAATTTTTAGCTATGCTGTAGTTGGTGATATCCCACAAGATATGAGTTTTGAAGTTGGTGAAAAAACAGGTCTTATAATTGGCAAAAATGCTACAATTCATGAGTTTTGTACGATAAATTCAGGCTCACATAAAGGTGATGGCTTTACAAGAATAGGAGATAATGCTTTTATAATGGCTTATTGTCATATTGCACATGATTGTATTATTGGAAATAATGTAATCTTGGCAAATAATGCAACCTTAGCAGGACATGTTGAAATGGGTGATTATGCTGTTATTGGTGGTCTTACTCCAGTTCATCAATTTGTTAAAATTGGAGAAAGCTGTATGATAGCAGGAGCATCTGCATTAAGTCAAGATATTCCTCATTTTTGTTTAGCTGAGGGAAATAGAGCCTATATAAGGGGTTTGAATTTAATAGGGCTTAGAAGAAGGTTCGAAAAAGATGAGGTAGAGGAGATAAATAAAGCTTATAAATTTATCTTTAACAAAGGTGCTAGTATAAAAGATCAAGCCTTAGAGTTACTTGAGAAATCACAAAATTTAAATGTTAAAAAAATGTGTGAATTTATCATAAATACAAAAAGAGGAATTCCTCTAAAAAAGGAAAAGAATGGCTAGAAAGTGTAGTTTTTGTGGTGGGTTAGAAGATAAAGATAGAAGAATTTTTCCAAATGAAAATAGCGATGCTTTTATATGTGAGTTTTGTATAGATGCAGCTTATGAGGTTATCCATGGTGGTGAAGTTGAAAAAAAAGAAGAAAATAAAACCATAAAAGATATTACACCAAAAAAACTAAAAGAAATTTTAGATAGTTATGTTATTGGGCAAGATATGGCAAAAAAGGCTTTTAGTGTTGGAGTTTATAATCATTATAAAAGGCTTTTTAAGCAAGATATGGTAGATGATGATACCGAAATTTCAAAATCAAATATTTTACTTATTGGACCAACTGGAAGCGGAAAAACGTTAATGGCTCAAACCTTAGCAAAGCATCTTGATGTACCGATTGCAATTTGTGATGCTACAAGCTTAACAGAGGCTGGATATGTTGGAGAAGATGTTGAAAACATACTAACAAGGCTTTTACAAGCTGCAAATGGAGATGTGAAAAAAGCCGAGCAAGGCATAGTTTTTGTTGATGAAATGGATAAAATCGCTAGAATGAGTGAAAATAGATCCATAACAAGAGATGTAAGTGGTGAGGGTGTGCAGCAAGCACTTCTTAAAATCATTGAAGGAAGTGTTGTAAATATTCCACCAAAAGGTGGTAGAAAACATCCAAATCAAGATTTTATTCAAATAGATACAAAAAATATTTTATTTATTTGTGGCGGAGCTTTTGATGGATTAAATGATATTATAAGTAGAAGAATTGGCGAAAATATTTTAGGCTTTGGTCAAGAAAAAAGAACGAAAAAAGAAAATGAAAATTTGATACACTTAGTTGAATCCGACGATTTGGTTCATTATGGTATAATCCCCGAACTAATTGGAAGACTTCATATTGTAGCAACTTTAAATGAGCTTGATGAAAAAGATATGGTGAGAATTTTAACAGAGCCTAAAAATGCAATTTTAAGTCAATATAAAAAAATATTTGCAATAGATGGGGCGAGTTTAAAATTTGATGATGAAGCGCTTTTGGAGGTTGCAAATTTAGCTATAAAAAGAAAAACTGGTGCAAGAGGTTTAAGAAGCATAATGGAGGGAGTTATGCTTGATATTATGTTTAATTTGCCAGAGTTAAAAGGATATGAAGTAGTAATTTCAAAAGATGTGGTTTTAGGCAAAGAAAAGCCAATTCTTGTAAAACAAGATATTTTAAGTGCCTAAAAACAACTAAGAAGCAAAAAGGATAAAAATGATAATTGATAAAATTTTAGGATTTTTTTCAAGCGATATGGGAATAGACCTAGGAACAGCAAACACTCTTGTTTTAGTAAAAGACAAAGGAATTGTTATAAATGAACCAAGCGTTGTTGCTGTTGAAAATACAAAATTTGGAAAACAAAAAATACTTGCTGTAGGCCACCAAGCAAAAGATATGGTAGGAAAAACTCCAGGTGATATTCAAGCCATTAGACCAATGAAAGATGGTGTTATAGCTGATTTTGATATGACTGAAAGAATGATAAGATATTTTATAGAAAAAACTCATAAAAGACGAAATTTTATAAGTCCAAGAGTTATAATTTCAGTTCCTTATGGCTTAACTCAAGTTGAAAGAAAAGCAGTTAGAGATAGTGCTTTAATGGCAGGAGCAAGAGAAGTTTTTTTAATCGAAGAGCCTATGGCGGCAGCTATTGGAGCCGGACTTCCTATACAAGAACCAAAAGGAAGCTTAGTTGTTGATATTGGTGGAGGAACTACTGAGATAGGGGTTATTTCTCTTGGAGGACTTGTAATAAGCAAATCAATTAGAGCAGCTGGGGATAAATTTAACGAAGCAATAATTAGTTATGTCAAAGAAAAGTATAATCTTTTAATAGGTGAAAGAACCGGCGAAGAGATAAAAATAAAAGTAGGAACTGCAGTTCAGCTTCCAAAAGAACTTGTTGCTACTGTAAAAGGAAGAGATCAAATAAGTGGTCTTTTAAGCAGGATTGAATTAACTAGTGAAGATGCTAGAGAGGCTATGAGAGAGACATTAAAACAAATTGCCGATAATCTAAAATCAGTTTTAGAGATGATGCCACCTGATCTTGCTTCTGATATAGTTGAAAATGGTATTGTTTTATCAGGTGGTGGTGCATTGATTAGAGGAATTGATAAGTATTTAAGCGACATTGTAAAACTTCCTGTTTATGTTGCTGATGAGCCACTTTTAGCGGTTGCAAAAGGAACAGGCAAAGCACTAGAAGAAATAAGCATTTTAAGACAATTATCAAGCGAATAAATAAATGAGTAAAATCAAACAAATTTTTTTTATACTTGTTTTTTTACTATTTTCTATATATTTTGGCTCTTATATCAAGGGTCAAAGTATAAGCTCAACTAACGACATTATTAGTTTTTTTAAAAACATAAATACAAACTTAACTCAAAAAATAAAAACTCATTTTAATCAATCTTCGCAGATTAAGACTTTGCATCTAGAAAACGAAGAGCTTAAAAAAAAAGCCGTTTTATTAAATACTTACGCTTATGAATTAAATCAAATTTTAAAAGATACAAATTCTACCAAATTTACTCCTAACATTAAACTTATAAGAACTTTATCTTATGCTAAAATTGGAGATTACAATAAATTTTGGATTGATTTTGAAAATGCAAATAAAAATAAAATTTATGGAGCTATTTCTAATGCCCATACAGCTGGAATTATAATCTCAAAAGATTCAAATTTTATGCTAATTCTTCAAAATGATGAGCTTGCTTCATTTTCAGTTTATATCGGTGATGAAAAAATCCCAGCCATAATAAATGGAGATGGAACAAGAGTTATAGCAAAATTTATTCCAAGATGGTTAAATCCAAAAATTGGCGATGAGGTTTATACAAGTGGGCTTGATGAGGTATTTTTTGCAGGAGTTCCTGTTGGGGTTATAGAAGAAATTATAGATGAAGATTTATATAAAAGTGCTGTTATAAAACCTTATTTTGATGAGGTTACACCAGCATTTCTATATGTCGTCACAAAGGAGAGATAAATGCCAAAAAGAGATGATTTCAAAACAGTTTTAGTTATCGGAAGTGGTCCGATTGTTATAGGTCAAGCATGTGAGTTTGACTATAGCGGCACACAAGCTATAAAAACATTAAAAAGTCTTGGATATAGAGTAGTTTTGATTAACTCAAATCCAGCTACTATTATGACAGATCCTGATTTTGCTGATGCTTCATATTTGGAGCCGATTACAAAAGAAAGCATTTTAAGAATTATAAAAAAAGAAAATGTTGATGCAATACTTCCAACGCTTGGTGGACAGGTTGCTTTAAATGCTGGAATGGAAGTCTATGAAAGTGATGAGTTTAAAAAATTAAAAAACGTTAAATTTATAGGCATAAACCCTGATGCAATAAAAAAAGGTGAAGACAGGGTTTTATTTAAAGAAACTATGCAAAGCATAAATATGGATCTTCCAAAGTCTTGTTATGCTTATACGCTTGATGAGGCATTACAGGCAGCTAGCCAAATTGGTTTTCCTTTAATAATAAGAGCAAGTTACACTCTTGGTGGAGCAGGAAGTGGTGTGGCTTATAACATAGATGAGTTTAAAGAAATAGCTCAAAACGGAATTGAGGCAAGCCCGATAAATGAAATTTTAATAGAAGAAAGCTTGCTTGGTTGGAAAGAGATAGAATCTGAGGTTGTAAGGGACAAAAAAGGGCAGTGTGTTTTAGTGTGCGGTATAGAAAATATAGATCCTATGGGAATTCACACAGGTGATAGTATAACAATAGCTCCAACTCTTACACTAAGTGATGATGAGATAGAAAAGATAAAAAAACTAAGTTTTGAAATAGTTAAGGCTATTGGGGTTGATGCAGGCGGTAGTAATATTCAATTTGCTATGAATCCAAAAGATGGAAGAACTGTAGTAATTGAGATGAATCCACGAGTTTCTAGAAGCTCAGCACTAGCAAGTAAAGCAACTGGATATCCTATAGCTAAAATTTCAACTCTTTTAGCTGTGGGTTATACGCTTGATGAGATAGACGCACTTTATGAACCAGAAATTGATTATATAGTTGTAAAAGTTCCTAAATTTGCTTTTGAAAAATTTAAAGGAGCAAATACTTTGCTTGGAACTGCAATGAAGAGTGTTGGAGAGGTAATGAGTCTTGGTAAAAACTTAAAAGAAGCTTTACAAAAAGCACTTTGCTCTATGGAAAGTGGACTATCAGGATTTGATGAAATTTCAAGCAAAGATTTAGTTTATAAGCTAAGACATGCTGATGATAAGAGAATATTATATGTCGCGCAAGCTTTTAGAGAAGGTTATGATATAGAAAAAGTTTATGAGCTAACTAAAATAGATAAGTATTTTTTAAATGAAATTTACGAAATAATAGAGTTTGAAAAAAGCGTGGATATGGATATTTTAAACGATCCTAAAAAACTACAAGAAGCTAAGACTATGGGATTTTCTGATAAAAAGCTAGCTTATCTTATAAATTTAAAAGACAACCTAGAGCTTAGTCAAAACGATATTTACTTTGCAAGAACTAAATTTAATATAGCTCAAATTTACCAAAAAGCTGGAACAAAAGGCAGAAACGATAACTTTACTTATCTTTACTCAACATTTAAAAAATGCGAAAATGTTTCATCTTGCAATAAAGATAAAAAAGTTTTAATAATAGGTGGTGGACCAAATAGAATAGGACAAGGAATCGAGTTTGATTATTGTTGTGTCCATGCAAGTTATGCACTAAAAGATCTTGGTATAAAAAGTATAATGTATAATTGCAATCCAGAAACTGTGAGCACGGATTATGACACAAGTGATACACTTTATTTTGAGCCAATCGATTTTGAGCATTTAAGAAGTGTTATTGAAAGAGAAAATCCTGATGGTGTAATAATTCATTTTGGAGGTCAAACCCCACTTAAATTTGCAAAAAGACTAGCAATTGCTGGGGCTAATGTAATAGGAACAAGCCCAAGAGTTATAGATATGGCAGAAGATAGGAAGAAATTTAGCGAGTTTATAACAAATTTAGGCATCAAGCAACCTAACAATGCAACTGCAACAAGCGTAGAAGAAGCAGTTTTAAAAGCAAAAGAAATTGGCTATCCAGTGCTTGTTAGACCAAGCTATGTTTTAGGCGGAAGAGCAATGAAAAAAGTTAGTTGTGAAAGTGAGCTTTTAGAATATATGGGCGAAGCAGTAAGTGTTAGCAACCACTCTCCAGTTCTAATAGATAAATTTTTGAAAAACGCTACTGAGCTTGATGTTGATGCTATAAGTGATGGAAAAGATGTTTTTGTGGGAGCTATTTTAGAGCATATTGAAGAGGCCGGAATTCACTCAGGTGATAGTATAAGTGTTATGCCACCACAAAGCCTAAGCAAAGAAATAATTGAAAAAGTTTATAAAAACACAAAAGAAATCGCTATAAATTTGGGCGTTGTAGGGCTTTTAAACATACAATTTGCCATATTTGAAGATGAAATTTATATGATAGAAGTAAATCCAAGAGCAAGTAGAACTGTACCTTTTGTAAGTAAAGCAACAGGGATTCCTATGGCGAAAGTCGCAACTAGAGTTATGTGGCAATGGGATTTAAAAGAAGCATTAAATTTCTATGATAGTTATAAAAACTTAATAAAAGTAGGAGATATCTATACAGCTACTCCAAAAAATCATGTTTGTGTTAAAGAAAGCGTGTTTCCATTTAATAAACTAGTTGGAGCTGATTTTATTCTTGGGCCTGAGATGAAATCAACAGGCGAAGTTATGGGTATAAGCGATAATTTTGCAAAAAGCTTTATAAAAAGTCAAATTTCAGCAAGTAATGTCTTTTCATCAAGCGGAACTTTGTTTTTAAGTTTGGCCGATGATGATAAAAAAAGCGGTATAGAGCTAGCTAAAAAATTCATAAAAGAGGGCTTTAAGATAGTTGCAACAAGTGGAACTCACAACGCCTTAAAAGAGCATGGCATAGAAAGTGAGTTTGTTCATAAGATAAGCGAAGGTCGCCCAAATATCGCAGATAAGTTAAAAAATAATGAGATAAATTTGGTTGTAAATACAAGCGATAATAAAAGCTATGGTGATGATGGTATCAAAATCCGCCAACTTGTTTTAAGGTTTAAAGTGCCATATTTCACAACCACAAAAGCAGCTTTAATGGCGGCAAATTCAATACCGTCAATGAAAGATGGTTCATATTTAGAAGTCAAAAGCATTCAAGATTATTTAAAAGAGTAGAGCTTAAAATTTAAAAGGGGATTTTTTCCCTTTTTAAAAATCATAAGGTTTAAAATAAGATTGAAATTTATGAACATCAAAAGTTTTATTTCAAGCCTTTAATTTTTTAAAACTTAATTCTTAAATCAAGCCCTATAAATCTATCTTTAAATTGAGTTTGATATCCACCTTTTAAAGATGCACCGAAATTTCCATTTTCGTATTTACCTACAAGTGTAAATTCAGCACCTTTATCTTCCTTATCCTCTTTTGGAAGTGAAAAATAGCTATTTGTATCTTTAAATCTTGCTAAATTGTTTGCTTTGTTTATCTTGCCAAATTCTTTATAAATTTTACTATCAAGAAGTATATTAAAGTATGAATTCTCATCAAGCAAATGTGTATATCCAAGCTCAATTCCAAGATTTGGTCTGATACTATAATAATCTTTTGAATCAACATCTAAAAGAAGAGTA
>QWBY01000157.1_pt1 | contig 53510 bp, 60 predicted proteins | sample 1972471 | NCBI WGS metagenome assembly QWBY01 (sample SAMN09866722, study PRJNA288562) | Human gut metagenome isolate term6_stool, whole genome shotgun sequencing...
CCTAAAGAAATTATTAAGTTTATTTTGCTTTGATAAAATATCTAACAGCTTTATTAACAGGTCTGTTTTCTTCAGCTGTAGGTACTACAAATGAAGCATTAAAATTTATTTGAGATGCTCCACTATGAATCATATCTGATCCAATGTGATTATTAGTCCCAGAAGTAACAGAAAAAGCCCCTCCAACAGGATGATATCCAGATATTCCACTTACTAATGCTTCTAAACCAAAATATCCAGTAATATTTCTAATAGCATCTCCCTGTAATTCTCCTAGAGTTGCAGAATTGCTACCTAGTCCACGGAGAAACATACCTCTATAATCTGGTACATTATGCATTAAAGCATAGAGCTTAGGGTATTTAGTACTATCTACTGCTTGTCCATTACACTCTAAATAGTTATCTGAAGGATTAGCTGCTAATGTCCAAATTACTACCATGCCTACTTCTAAGCCATTAGTATTATTTCCTAAAGAAATTAATTACTTAGTTACTTAGAATAAAATTATGTTTATGATATAATATAACTATATCATAAGTTAAATTAATGAGGTGCAAATATTGAATAATATAGAAGATACAAATTTAGTAGAAAGACTTATTTTACAAATGAAAGATGAAAAAAATGCTAACCGAAAAGGCGGTATTTATTATATAACTCAAGTTGAATTAGCTTATAATAGCAATAGAATTGAAGGTAGTAGATTATCAAAAGAACATACATATAATCTATTTGAAACATCTACTATTTTACCAAATGGAAATGAAGTTATTGATAAAAATGATATTATAGAAACAAGTAATCATTTTCATGCTTTTAATTATATTCTAAATACTAATAAAGAACCTTTAACTGAAAAATATATAAAATATTTACATTATATGTTAAAACAAGGAACTGATGACGCTTTTAAATCTTGGTTTAATGTAGGCGAATACAAAAAATTAGAAAATTTTATTGGTGAACAAACAACATCTAAACCAGAAAATGTTTCTAAAAATATTAGAGAACTTCTTACAAAATATAATAAAAAAAATGAAAAAACAATTGAAGATGTAATTGATTTTCATGTGCTTTTTGAAAAAATACATCCATTTCAAGATGGTAATGGTAGAGTAGGAAGATTGATTATGTTTAAAGAATGTTTAAATAATGGTATTGTTCCTTTTATCATAGATAATGAGCATAAATTATTTTATTATAGAGGTCTCAGAGAATATGATAAAGAAAAAGGTTATTTAATAGATACGTGTAAATCTGCACAAGATAAATATAGAATATATTGTGATAGACTTATATCTAAAGAAATAGATATAACATTAGATAAATTTATAAAAATATGTATAAATAAAAACTATAGTAATTTAAAAGTTCTAAATGAATGTTTAAAAAACAATTTTATAGAATTTAAAGATAAAACTAGAATAGAAAAACAAAAAATTGTAAAAGATAAAATAAAGAATATCCAAAAAAATGAAAAAGATTTATCGAGATAATAAAAATAAGAGATGTTTTTACATCTCTTATTTTGCTTTAATAAAGTAACGAACTGCTTTATTGATAGGTCTATTTTCATTAGCTGTAGGAACTACCCTACTTGCATCAAAATAATATTTTTTATATTCGCCAGCTTTGCCTCCTTGATCTCCTGCTCCAATAGTTTGTCCATAAAAAACTCCATTAGCATTAATATTCCAAGAATTATTATCAGTAGCATTAAAATTTCCAGTAATATTTCTAATAGCATCTCCTTGCAATATTCCTAAATCTGCTGATGAATGACTAACTATTCCATAATGATTACTTGTAACTGAACCTAAACCTCTTAAAAATACACCTCTGTAATCTGGAGTATTATGCATTAAAGCATATAATTTAGGGTATTTAGTACTATCTATTGCTTGCCCATTACACTCTAAATAACTATCTGAAGGATTAGAAGATAATGTCCAAGCTACTATCATTCCTACTTCTAATCCATCAGTATTATTTCCTAAAGAATTTATTAATCTTTATAATTATGGTGTTATAATATTATTAGGTGATATATTGATAAGTTTAGAGAAGAATTTTGTCTTAATGATTATACTGGTTTATATCCAAGTTATTTTGTTAGTTTTGATAAAAAAGAGAGTAAATAGTATATTTACTCTCTTTTTTCATCTTTTTCTTTACATATTATCAAATTCTTCTAATTTTTCTTCAATAAAAGCTACTATGTTATCAGTAATTTCCCCAAATTTTCCATCAACACAAGCATCTTCAAATTTAGACAGAATAAAAGCCATTGCTTCTTTTTTTTGTGGCTCATTATATTTTCTGTAGAATTCAATTTCATGTTTTAAAAAATCTTCATCAAAGTTTAAAGTCATACTATTACTTTGATCGAAAATATATATATCAGGTTTTACTTCTTTAATAGCTTTTTCAATATTTTCTTTTTCTTTTTTAGTTAAATTATCAATAAAAATACTTTCATTTCTTAGTTCCATTATTATATTGTCCTTTTCTATATTTTTTTATAATTTCTGCTATAAATACTACAATTTCATCAGTTACTATTTGAAAGTCATATTCTAAAAAATTCTCTGTAATAGCTTTTAATACTTGTTGTCTTTCTTCCTTCGATATATTTTTACCAAGATAAAGGTCAATATTATCTTCTAAATATTCCTGATCCCAAGTAAACTCTAAACAGTTATTACTATCTAAGATTTCTATATTAGAGTCAATTTTATTAATAGCTTTTTTAATAGCTTTTTCCTTTTCTGAGTCTGATATATATAATCCTATAAACATTATATTACCTCGCTTTATTTAACTTTTCACTTTCATACTCTTTTATAGCACTAAACACTAAATTATTAAAATCTTTCCACGCTGAAGGTAATCCTTCATCACTTGCTAGTTTACAAACTTTTTTAACTATTTCATTTAACTCATTTTCTGTGATTTCATAATTTTTATCCTCATAATTATTATAAATTTCATCAATAATACAATCATTATCAAAGATATTAATAATATCTTTTTCTTTTTCATAGATTACTGAATTAGGATCTATTTTATTTATTGCCTCCTTAATTAATCTCATTTTGTCATTATTACTAATAGAAATAGCAATTATCATAGTATTTAGTTCTCCTTTCTTGCGACTATTTTTCTGTCGCTTTTCGCACAAATTTTATAGCAATAAAAAAAAGACTACAAGGACAGCTTATGCTGCACTGTTTATCCTTGTAGTCTTTTTATTTATTGCTAAAATGTACCAAAAGAAAAGCATTTTTGATTATATTATTAATTTTATAAAGATATTTTTATATTCTCATTATATTTTTTTAAACGTTTTAATAATACCGCTAAACGTTTAAAATTTAATTCTGTACCAACAAACTTTTTATTGTTAATATATGCATTGTAACCAACTAAACCACGTCCCATACACAGGTCACCTATATAATCATAATCTTCATTAGCACATACCCATTTAATTATATCTTCTTCATCCATATAATCTAATTTAGGTGCTTTAGCTTTATTAGCACCTCGAACAACATAACAAATTCTATCTTTGTTATGATAATAATTGCTATTATAAAAAGTTACATATTTATATTTCTTTTTCATTTCTATTATGAATTCTGCTAGATATTGCTTTCCTATTTCAAGGTAACAAATTCTAGGATTTATTTCATATATACATTCAAACAATCTTTTATAAAAAGTTTCATATTCAAAACAAATATGCTCTAAATCAGCTTTAGTATAGAAAGTGTTTAGGTTTCCTAAATTCCATGGAGAATCTGTAAATATAATGTCTGCATTATTCATAAAATTAGGTAACTCATTAAAAATATCATGTACCTTTAAAAAATTATTATTATCTATAGTAATAATTGAATTACTATAGATATCAAAATCTTTATAAGCACCGCCATAATCCCATTTACTCACCATCAATCATCTCCCAACTTCTAGAATACTGTTGATTTTTAAATAGTTCTGCAATACCTGTAAGTTGTTTCAATCTGTGTACTTCTTCGATTTCCATACCTAGTTTTTTGGCAATTTCAATATCACTTACACCTTGTTCATGTAAAGCCCTTACTAAATCACTCATGCGTTCAGTTTGATGAACACCACGGGCTCTATTAAATTGAACAGTTGCTTCCATTCTTTTAGTTATACCATGATTTAAGACTATAATAGGGATTTCATCTGCTTCTAAATCTTTAAATTTGGTATATCTGTGGAATCCATCAATAATCACATATTTTTCTAAATCTGGATCCCAAATTGTAACTACTGCATAACAAAATCCATTTGACATAATTGACTCTTCAAGTAACTTCATATTATTTTTAGGCACTTCATTTGGATTATAATTATTAGCTTGTACTTTATCTATTGGTACAATTATTGGTGTCATGCATGGTAATTTAATTTCGCCTTTTTTAGTTTTTATTGTTTGTACTGTTTCCATTATAACAACTCCATCCATTTTTTTATTGTTGCTTCTCTTGGATCAGGTTTATTATCTACTGGTAAATTATTTTCGTAATCATTCAATACTAGCTGTCGAACCTGCTGTCTAGCAACATAATTATTTTCTAAGTGTTTTGCAAACCTTTTCGCAAATATTTCTTTTTTCTCTTTATCTAGATATGTTTCTAATAGAAAATTTCTATAATCAATCCAGCTTTTAAAATTCTTCGGTAGCTTTCTACATTTCATTAATACATTATCTTTAGCATATAGATTGGCTACACTAATTCCTTTTAATCTTTTAAGTAATTTATTGTAAGTTTTTGGTTCAAATTCTGGCAATTCTACAATAGCCTTAAAAGATTTTTCATGTATTAAACTAGATACTCTTATTTCTTGCAGTGGTATTCCTTTTTTCCACATCCAATCATATATCTTGTTATATCTAACCTTATTATCGTAGATATAACGCCATATATCAGAAAAATTCCAATCATATAGCGGATATGCTGTTATACAATTATTTTTTAATTTAGTAGTCCAATACCAATCTTTATATCCAGCATTTTTAGAAACAGCTCGCCAACGATTTGGGCTTTCTGTTGCCCTTAATCCCACAAAAAAGCAAGTGTCTTTTCTATGGCTTTGAAAATTATCTATAACATCATAAAATCCAAAGCCTTTAACTTTATTTCGTATAGTTATTGTCTTTTTATCCCATGGTATATTTTGTATAGCCCTAGGATCTTTGGAACGCATCCATATTTTATGTTTTCCTTTTTCCCAACAGATGAGCTGAGACTCACTTAAACTAGTCGCATTAGTAAGATGAAAAGGTATTTGATACCATAATGGAATACTATTTTTAGGGAACATATCAAACATGATATATTTAACCTGCTCAATAGTATTTTCATAATCAACTTCTTCATCCAAAAAGAAGATAGAGGCTAATCTATTTCTACGATTTGCTTCTGATAACACTAGATGAGCTAATACTGTGCTATCTTTTCCACCAGATATACTTACGCATATATTTTCAAAGTACTCAAATACTTTACTAATGCGTTCTTTGGCAGAAGTTAGCACATCTTTATTTATATAAATCTGCCTTAACATAAAATTCCTCCAACATTTTTATCCATTCGGAATACTTATTATAATACACATCATCAACTTTAAACCCAGAGTGAATAAAGGTTAATTCTTGTATGTTAGATTTTTTTACAAAATCATTAAATATCATTTGTCTTATTGGAAAATCTACAACAAGACATTCATTACTATTTATTATATCTTTGTAAGTTACCACATTTTCTTTCTTATATCTGCTAGTTCTAGCAACATAATATTTATCATCTGTTACCTTTTTCTTTTTACCTGCAAATAAATGCAGATTTCTCGGAATAGTATTTGGATCTTTATTTCCTAAATTACTAAAGAGTTTTTCTTTTTCTTTTTCATATGCTAACAACTCTTTATTTGTAGGAGTAGCATCATATATTTTATCTAATTTAATATTTCTCTTTTTTATTCCAATTGGATAATCTTTCAATAATTCATAATCAAAAGATTTATTTTTATATCTTCCATCATCAATAAAATCTAATAGAATCATAAAATCATTTAGATTATCAATTATAGGAAAATATTCAAACACTAGCTTATGACTAGTTTGATGACAATAATGATGCGCACAATTATATGTTAAATCATTTCGTTTTTTTACTCGCATACATTCATCAAAAACTAGGAGATAATCATTATTTATCTTTTCTAGCAATGGATAAAATGTACGATACATAATAATTTCACTATACTCAATAAACTCTGCATCATATTCTATTTTTTGCCATTTATCTGGATAAAATATGATTACATGTTTTATACTATGTTCTTTCACATAATTTTCAATTATAGTTTTTTTATCTGCATAACTATAACCGATATTTATTATGCCACTATTAAGATACATTTTTTTCATATCCTCCTCTTCAACAGTACGCCACCTATCTATTTCGTCTTTAAAAGACTTCAATAGATTTTCTTTATTTATTAAACAATTTGTTATAAAAACATCTATGGTATATTTACAGCATATATCATAAATATTTACTATTTGATTTTGACCAATACGATGAACTCGATCTTCTGCTTGTAATCTAGTAGCAAGGTCAAAATCATTTGAATAAAAAATAATGTTATGGCAAAATTGAAGATTTAAACCATAAGCACCACATTGTTTATTAGCTAACATGAATTGCGTATCATTTTTAAATTTCTCACGATTTGCTTGCCTTTTTTTGGGGCTTACTTTACCTGTGAACTCAATATAATTTTTATTTTCACTTTGTAACAATAATGAAATATCATCTATCTCATCTTGGTATTTAGCAAAAATAATACATTTATCACTGCCAATATCATAAAGTATTTTTTTTAAACATTGTATACGTGGATTGTTTTCCCATGTATATATCTTTTCTGTACGCATTCGTTTTTCTGGTGCAGACAACACTCTCTTACCAGAAGTTATATGTTGCAATGCGGAAAATAATTTAAAGATAGTTTCAGATCTCCAGTCAACAACATTAAATAAGAATACCTCTTTTGTTTCGCTGTATTCTTGTTCTTGTAAATCATCCATGGTGAAATATTTTATATGATATTGTTTTGGCTTTAATTCGTTTAATACCTCATCTTTTTTAATTTGGTACATATATGGAGCTATCTTTTCTGTTAGATAGCTCACATTTAGGACTTTTATAATTTGGTCTGTTGTTACCTCTCTGCCACTTGGAAGCCTTACTTTTTTATATTCTAAGTGATTAGCAGCAAAGCTATAAAAAGACTTATATCCTAATATTCGCCAATCTAAAATATACCATTGAGCAAATAAATCTGCTTCATTTTTAGATATTGGTGTACCGTTTAATATCATTTTGTATTTACAAAATGACGATATTGAAATAATACGCTCTGTTCGTATAGCCATTTTATTTTTTACAAGGTTACTTTCATCAACAATTAAATAAACCTTATAATTTTTTACTAACTCTAACAGCTGTAAATATAATCTATCAGAACTAGACAAGCTTTCAATTCCCTTAATTATTATATTATTTTCACTAGGTTTTTGACCTGTATGCTTTATAATATCTTCTTTAAGGTTATTTTTAACCGAACAAGGGCAAAGCCAAAGTACAACTTCAACTTTCCCTTTGCTCATCTTATTTTTTATAATCTCTAAAGCTGTTCTTGTCTTTCCTGTGCCTTGTTCCATATACAAAGCACCAACTTTAAGTTTAGAAAGCTTATCAACTGCTTTACTCTGATATTCGTATAATCTGGTCTTTAAGAGCATATAAATACCATCTTTAATTCAGCTAAATTATATCTTTTATATTCAAATTAACGATATGTGACAAAATCACTCCAAGGACTATAGATTGAACCCAATTGACGTCCATGAGGAACACAACAAAGAGCTCTAGCTAATTCAATAATTAGTTCTGTTTTACTTAAAGCACTATTTTGTGCAATATCTTTTAAAGCATCTGTTTCATCATTTTGATATCTGCCTTGATTCTGTACTTTTGAAAAACGATTTAAATAAAATATAATATCTTTTCTATCAAAGCACTCCCAATCGTGTGATTTAGCCATTTTTTCGGCATGTTTTTTTAATTCATCCCTTTTTTCGTATATAAGCTCTCTTAGACTATCACAGTTTTCTTTAATTTTGAAATATTTGTTGGCGCTTATTTCATTAATCAAATTGTTTATTTGAATTTCTAATTCTACTTGTTGTTTATTCATAATAAAATCTCCTTTTAATATACTTAATATATATATCCGTATATATTTTTTATTTTTGGCAAAATACTTAATCATCTTTTAAATCATCTAAAACATCTCTGGATGATTTTAAGATGTCTTGTAGTTCTGTATTTTCTTCTTTTTTTACATCAGCTTTTTTTATTGTTGTTTTGATGTGAGCTTTTTCATCATCTTCAGCTTGAGATAACAACTCTTCTGCTGCTGGTGTTATCTTAAAACTGTTCACTTTAGCGAAATCTCTTATTTCTTCATAATATCTTTCAGGGACAGTCATTCTGCCATTATCCCATTTAGCATGTGGGAGTCTTTTGGCTTTTCTGTATAACTCATCTCCATTAAAGAGAATGCTTATTTTATTATCACTCATATTTTTAGTTATCCAACGGAAACATTCTTTTTCATATTCTCCATTTATGGCTTTTTCTCTAATAGCTTCATCCCAAATTATGATTGGTACTCCAGCCAGTAAAAGTTTATTGCCGACTTCTGCCATTCGATCGGCAACATCTCTTTTGTATGGCACTGTTTCACGATACCATACTTTCCCTGACCAATCATAATATAGTTTTTTTACGACATTGATTATGATTGAGTCCTTTTCTGATTTGACTCTTATTATATTTTTTTCCTCGTCAAAAGCTATTTCTGCAACGACCTTAGTTTTTTGGTCGTTTGGATATATTGTTGATTCAGATTTTGCTTCATCAATAACACTCTTTTCTTTTGGTTCTTCAAAATAAAGAGTGCTTTCGATTAGTCTTTGGAACTGAAAATAATCTTTCTCTCTATGTTCAATCCAAAAACTAGCTTTATTTTTAGATAAAATAAAGCGTTCAGCTTTTTTAATAACCTCTTCATCCATTTCAATGAAGTATAAGCCTTTTTTAGAATTGAAAGCATAATACATAATTAGATTTCTTGTTACCTTAGCCCTAATTTTATTTGCCCATTCTACTTGTTTTGGGCTTCCAGATAATGGAGCAATTTTATCTAAATTATCGCTAAAATTTTCAGCTATATTCATTATTTCATCAGAAAACATTTCAACTTTCATTTTTATCTCCTTTACTTTTCCCGCAAGCAAAGGTATACTTAAAGTATCTCGCTTGCGGGATATTGACAATCACTTATGAGCTTAGGTAATGGCACTACCTAAGCTCTTTTTATTTAAATATAATCTTCTAGTAAATTTCTATTTTTGCCTATATAAAACAAATATTTCAATAACTCTGGACAATCATTTAGACAAATAGCTGTTCTTCTACTATTTTTAGGATTCGTGTATACTAAAAAGACTCCATTTTTTCCTACAAAAGAACTTATGCCTGCTCTTACTTTTTTTATTTCTTCTCCATTAATCTTTGTACTTATAATGATATACCACCTATCGTCAGTATCTTCCTCTAATGTTATTTCTACTTTTGCACCTTTTGAAGATGTAAACTTAAATGTTTTTGGAAATTCTGCTTTTAATTTTATATTATTAAAATCAAAACTATTCATTTTTCTTATAAGTTTACCATCATCATACACTTTTACTAACCAGAAATCATCTAATATAACATTAGCTTTTTCTATAAAACTCATTGCTTCTTCATAGTTTTCAAAATATCGAGGTTCCCATCCTTTAAATTTAACTTTAAATTTTTCAATTTTTTCCATTTTATATTCTCCTTATAGTTTAAAAAAACTTTCATCTACAAATTCAATGCTAGACTTAATTCTGTCTTGTTTAGAAGTAAGCCTTCCTTTAGCTTCAACTCTCATAATTTTTTCTGCTTCTTCTTTTGAATTATAATAATCTACATATTTATTAGAGCCATCTTCTGTTATTATTTTAATACCATCTATAGAATCGGATGTAATATAAGTTTCTCTTGAATATCCAGATATATCATCAGCGTCAATAACATCTGTTATACAAGAAATACTTTTCTTGTCTTTACCACGTACAATATCTTCACATAAGTCATAAGGTGTTATCACGGGACCATTAATGCTGTTAATTATCTCACGAAGTTGTTCAGACATCTTATTTCCATAAACCAATTCATGCAGAATGATTTTGCCTGTTTCATCAAAGATTTCTGTTTCTGTTTGAAACAGATTCCATAATGAAATTCCAGAATTTCCATCTCCTATATATTTTGTATAACTTTTAAAATAATACATAAAAACCAACCTCCATCTTTTGTTTACTTATTTTATCCTTATAATTATATTATAGTATTCATTGGGTACATTTTCAATATTTTTTTTAGATTTTTTATTTTTTTATTTTATTTTTTATACGATTTAACTCTTTAAGAAGTAACCTCTGTACATATATTGGTGGAATCCTTTTATCTAGCTCCCAATTTCTAATTGTATTACGGGGTATTTCCAAAATGTTACCAATATCAACTTGACTCAATCCTGTACTTTTTCTCAAATCTCTAAATTTCATGCCAAAGGTTTTTGTATTTTCATCGTTCATATTTTTCACCTCATTAATTTTTTTACATTTCAATAATACCACTCATTGAGTACATAAATCAATAAAAAATTACTATTATAAATAATAGTAATTTTTAGCAACTAAAAAGCATTAAATAATAAATAGTATTATTTAATATATTATAATTCATCACTAAAATTTTTATATAATAAATTAATAGCTTGGATTTGACTTTCTTGAACTGTATGAGAATATATATTTAAAAGAACATCAGGACTTGACCAACCACCAAGTTTTTGTATATCTATAATAGCCACTTTATTATGAATAAGATTTGTAGCAAAGGTATGTCGTGTTGAATGTATATGCAGATCTGTAGGTAATCCTAATTTTTTCAAACGTTTTTTCATATTTTGGAGTAAATTATTGGGATTATACATATCTCCTTTAGTTGTACAAAACACTAAATTATATTTATTGATATAAATATGTTTTTCAAAATATATATCTTGTTCATGTTTCAATTTTTTTAGAGCTAACATTATTTCTTTAGGTATAGGTATTACTCTTATTGATGTTCTGTTCTTTGGTATAGCTTTTAAAATGGGTTTATTATTTACTACAACTAAAACTTGACTAATAAAAATAGTATTATTATTAAAATTTATACTGTCCCAACTTAAACCTAATATTTCTGACCTTCTAGCTCCTGTGAAAAACAATAGTATATAGGCTAAATAATATCGATAATTTTGAGCATCTTTTAGAAATATTTGTTGCTGTTCTTTACTAAAAACACGTTTAGGAGGATTTATTATTTTTATATTTTCTGTATAAGAAGCTACATTTTCTTTTACAATACCTTCTCTTATTGCTTGGTTAAAGCAAGATATTATTAATGCTCTAATTTTGTTCACAGTCCAATTGGATAAACCTTTATAATTAGTTTTCAATATTGATTTATTTCCATCTGTTAATAAATATGCAAAAAATTTTTGAATATCCATTGTTGTAATGTTTCTTATATATTTTTTACCAATATTAGATGGTCTAATGTGAACATTTATATACGTCAAACATACATTTCTAGTTGTTATTGCGTGTTTAGGATATTTATATATCATATACCAATCTAACATGTAAGTTCCAAAAGTAATATTTTTGTTTTTCATACAAACACTCCTTTAATTTATATCTAAATAGATTATAAATTAAAGGAGTATTCTTGTATAAATAAACAATATTCTAAATTATCTGCTAGTTATTTTATCATATTTTTTTTCTAAAAAATCTATTAAATGATTAGTATCACATGTCTGTATCTTTGAAAAAGCCATTTTATGAAATAGTTTACATGGATAATAACCTTCAAATTTTGTTATGCCATATCGGTTATTTTTTTGTGGTTTTTTTTGAAATCCTATCCAAAACTCTAAGCTTTTATTATCTAAATTTATGATATAACCATATTCACAAAATAAGCTATTTTTTATGAAATCATTAGAATTAGTCATATATTTTAAACCACTTTTATAAATATTTAGATTGCCTTGAAAATCTCTTAAAGCACTATACCAATCTATTAAATCATTTTCTTTTTTTACTAATGTATATACTGATTTTTCAGGTTTTTCTATATTACATTCATTTAAATGTTTCCATTGCTCTTTTGTTGGTATATCATCTTCACTCACAAGAATTAAATTATCATAAATTTTATTTAATTCTTGTAAAGGTGTTTCTTTTACAAAATTTATAATATTTTCACCTAAGTAAGAAAAATAACTATCACAATGATTATAAGTTAACTTATCTTCTCCGTTTTTTCTAAACCCATATATTCCATTTGTACTCATAATTATATCGTCCTTTCTTTTGCGATTATTTTTTTGTCGCTTTTCGCACAAATTTTATAGCAATAAAAAAAAGACTACAAGGACAGCTTGTGCTGCATCGTTTATCCTTGTAGTCTTTTTGTTATTGCTAAAATGTGCCAGAAGAAAAGCATTATTTTAATATCAACATTGTTAATAAATATAAGACCTGTTCGATGTTCGAAATCGAACAGGTCTTTATTATATATTTAATCAAGATATTTTAAAAATCTGTTCGAAATCGAACAGATTTTTATTTTAAAGTATTTTTAAATAAAAATTAAGGAATTTAAAAAATTTTTTATTATACATATTTTAATATATAAAAAAAGATGTAAATAAAAGTAAGGAGGTATGATTTTGTTTATTAATAAAACATATAAAGCTATTTTATTGGTAGATGTTCTTTTAGGGTTATGTTTAGTTATAACACTCTACTATATAGGTGATTTAAGCTTTAAAAATTATTATTCAGCAAAATTAGATCAAAGAAAGGTACAAGTTGATATGTTTGATAAAGCATTAGAAGGTTATGCAAATAATCATCTTGCAATAAAAAATATAACCTATGATGAAGAAGGAAAACAAAATGTAATTTATCAAAAAACATATCCTAGTTCTTTAGATGAGTTAGAAAAAAATGGGTATATTAAGCTTTTATCAGATGAAGATATGGATAATTTTAAATATACACCAAAGAAAGAAACTACCTATGGAAATACCCAAAATATTGTTTCCTATGAATTAAAAGTAAAGATTCCTAATTCGGATTCTTACTATATTAGTCCAGGTAGTATTCGTAGTGAGTATATGTCTAAAGAGTGATATCATGAGTTTAAATATTAGTTATATTATCATTAGTTTAATATTTATAGCATTAATAATTGAAGATTTTAAAACAAAATATATAGATATTAGATTATGTATTTTGTTACTTATATTAGTTATTTTTAATGTATATGTAAATGAAAATATTTCTTTATTAGAATACTTTTCTAATTCGGTATATGGGCTTTTTTTTATGTTATTCATTTATATATTATGCTTAAAAGTCTTAAAAATAGAATCTAATATAGATATCAATGATGAGAGTATGGAAAATAATGTTGTTGCTTTAGGTTTTATTCCTAGTTTTAGTATGGCTTTCCTTATATATTATTTTAATAAAAATAATATAATAATAAGTCAATTAATAAATGATTCAGCTCTTTTTTTATCAAATTTAGGCGTTTATATAGCAATTATTCTATTATCATATATGGTCTTAAAACTAATATACGTTTTTTATTTAAAAACTAAAAAAGAGGCTTTAATCATAGCTGGTTTTGGTGACGGAGATGTAATCGTATTAACTATACTAATAGGAATTATAGGATTAAATGTTTTTATATTTATATTTACTATAGCTCTCATTGTTCATGTTTTATCATATGTAATATATTTTTTACGAAAGGAATAATAAAATGTTTAAATTTAAAAGTGAAGCTTTTAAACAAGATGTATTAATAGATAAGTATAATAATAATTTAGAAAAATGTGCTAAAGAACTTAATTTAAGTAAAAAAATTTTAAGTAATATACTAAATGAAAAATATTTACTTGGTATAACTACTTTAAAAAGGATTATATTCTATTGCAAAAAAAATAATTTAGATTCAAAAAAATATATCCATTACAACAATGATGAAGGAGAAAAAATTTTATGAGTTTTATTAAAAATTTACTTAGTAAACCTCCTATAGAATATAGTGAGGAAGATAGAAGTAATCTTAATCCAATGGATAAAGCAAAAAAAGATTGGGATAGACGTGTTGGATCTGTTTTAGTACAAAATTATAATCTTAGAAGAATATGTATATTACTATGTTTTGTAATATTAGTAGAAACTGGTGGACTAGTAATACAATCTTTAAAATCTTCTGTTGCTCCATATGTTATAGAAGTGGATTCTACAACTGGATTAGTAAAAAACGTAGGATTGGTCCAAGAGCAAAAGTATGATATAAAAGATGCTCAAATTAAATATTTTTTAGGTCAGTTTATAAAAAATATTCGCGAATTGCCATTAGATATAGTTATCTATAAACAAAACATTAATACAGCATATGCTTTTATGACAAAAGATGCTGCCAATAAGATGAATAGTATATTAAGTGCAGATGAAAATTTAACACAAAATATAGGAAAAAAGACTGTATTGACAAAGATAAATACTATTTTACCTATATCTGGTTCTGAAAATAGTTGGCAAATTAGATGGACAGAGGAAACATATACATTAGGTTCTAATAAAAAAAATGTAGCAAATATGTCAGCAATTGTCACAATTGCTATTAAAGCTCCTAAAGATGAAGCAACATTAACAATAAATCCTTTAGGAATATATATAAAAGATTTTAGTTGGGATAAAGAAGCATCAAAAGAAATACAAAATCAATCAAAATAGGAGTGAAGATTATGAAAAAAATACAAAAAATTTTAGCTTTAGGTATTACTTTAAATTTATTAACTTGTAGTTCAATTGAAGCTGCAAATACAAATAATGAAGATAATATATCTGCAATAAGTGAAAAAATTGCAGATATAAAACAAATAAAAGTAAATGATTATGATGTAGAAAAAGCAGTAGAAGCTTTGTATAAAGAATTAAAGGAATTAAAAGAAAGTAAAAGTGATGAAGTAATAGATAAAGATATTACTATTCAAAAACTAGAAAAAGAATTAGCAAGTGAGAAAAGTAAAAATTTGAAATATAAACAAGAGGATAAACTTTTATTAGAAAAATATATTTCAGAAGCTCGTGAGAGAAATTATGATGATATTTCAAATAATAATGTTACTCCTAAAATTGAATATAGTAGACCTGTAGAAAATACTAATAAATATATGATTAATCCTACGCCTTCATCAAAGGTAAATAATTATATTCAAGATGGTGCTAATGCTCAAGGTTACGCTCGCATGGAATTTGCTTATGCTCCCCAACAAGTATATAAAATTTATTGCAAAATCGGTTATTTAACCGATTTAGAGTTTAAACAAGGTGAACAAATAACATATGTAGGTGGTGGAGATACTGCACAATGGCTTATAGATAAAGCTATTGTTGCTGATACACCACATCTTTATATAAAACCAATAGCTAATAATATTGCCACAAATATAATAGTAAATACATCTGGTGGACATGTTTATCAAATTCTTCTAAATTCAGGCAGTTGGTACAATCCAATGATATCTTGGAATTATGGAAATGAAGATTTAGTAACTAAAAAAATGATTAATAATGAATATAATAATGATGAAGTTTATCCTCTTGGTAAAGGTTTGAATGTAAAACCTGAAAATATAAATTTCTCATATAAAATTAAGTCAAAAAAAGGTAATAAATTACCAAGTTGGGCTCCTATTTCAGTTTTTGATGATGGGAAAAAAACTTATATAAAATTTGAGGAAACTAGTGAAAAATTACCTGCTTTATTCATAAAAGAAAAAGATTCTAAAAATTTATCTTTTGCCAATTATAGACAAAAAAATAATCTATTTATAATTGATAAAATATTTGATGTTGCTCAATTACAAATATCAAATAAAAATGAAGATATTATTATTATTGAGAAAGAATAGGTATTTTTATGAGTATAGTAAATGATATAGTACAATCTATTAAAAATTTTAAAAAGAACAAAACAATATCTGAAATAAAATCCTCTAATAAGAAAAATATTGATATTAAAAATGATATTAATAATATTGAGAATGAAAAAGATGATACGATTGATAATAAAATAGAACAACCTACAACTCGAACTGTAAATAAAAATAAAATGCAGAAATTTATTATTTTAGGTATCGTTTTTATAATTTGTGTAATTTTTGGGGCAACCTATGGAAAAAGTGATGCACCAAAAAATAAAGAAGTAGAAATCGCTACATCTAGTGATAATTCTTTAAATAAAGAAATTATTGGAGATGACTATGATAATATACAAACAAAAAAGAAGCTAGGAAATTATGAATATAATAAAACCCATAAATTACAAAAAGAAGATAACGTTAATAATAATGTCGAAAATGATCAAGATATTGATTCATCAGAAAAAGTAAATCGTTCATACGAACGAAATAACAATAATACTACTAATAATAATTATAATAGACCTTTACCTATTTTAAATAGTAATGGTACTTATAATCCATATATGAATGTAGTTTCTCCAGTGCCTAGAACACAAGCTGTACCACAACAAAGTGTACAACAAATAAATCAAGATAAAACTATAAATGAAAATAAAAAAGATAATAAAAATATATTTGAGTCAGCTATTGCATTTATTAGCGATTCAAGTTCAAAAGATAATATAGAAAATATTGAACATACCTCTGATGCTTCAACAAATTCTAAATTAATGACATATATACCACCTACACAAAATTCTCTACAAGCAGGTACGTATATCCCTCTTATTTTACTAAATGGTGTTAATAGCCAAACTGGTGGGCAAATTATGGCTCAAGTTCAGACAAATATTTATGATTCTTTAGAAGGAATAAATATATTAGTTCCAATGGGAGCTAGACTTATTGGCGAATATGCAAGTGGAGCCAAACAAGGGCAGAATCGTATAAACATAAATTGGAAACATTTAGTAATGCCTGATGGCTCTACGTATAACATAGAAGGAGCATTTCAAACAGTAGATTTGAATGGATATCCTGGTATACCTGGTGATGTTAACAATCACAATGGTGAAAAAATATCTGCGGGAATGTTTTCTTCTGCTTTGGCTGCTTTAGGAAGTATTGCTACTGGTAATAATAGTTATGGAAATGATTATGGTTGGCATGATAGCGGACAATTAGCAATGCAAGGTGCTAGTGCTAATTTATTAAATACTGCAAGTTCGATTTTTAAACAAAAATTAGAAATTGAACCAGAAATAACAGTTGAAGCTGGTACAACGTTTTATGTATATTTGACACAATCAATTTCTTTTTAAATGAGGTGATTAGTTTATATGGATAAAGAAATAAAAAAAGCTAAAATAAGAAAATTTTTTATGGTATTTATTCCTGTTGTATTGATATTTATGGAAATCGCAACACAAAGTGTTGCTAAAGATTGTAAGTATGATGAATTACTAGGGATAGGTATTCCTATTGGTGATATAAAAATATATGCTCCATGGATGTTTTTTGTTTGGAAAGCTAAATTTTCTATGGTAATACCAACAATAATAATGGATGCACAAAGATATATAGTAATTGGTATTACTATTGCCTCTTTAATAAGTATGCTTGTTGTAAAAAAAATGGAAAGTCTTTCGAGTTATGGTAGTGCAAAATGGGCTACTAAAAAAGACTTACGTGAAACAGGTCTTATAAATGATAAAGGTGTAATAGTAGGAATAAATCCGTATACATTTAAAGGTTATAAAGACAAAAATATATCTTCAAAAATTTTGCGAGATGATGGACCTGCACATATTGGTGTTTTTGCTCCTACTCGTAGTGGTAAAGGTGCTTCTATAATTATAGATACATGTTTAGAATGGAAACATTCTCTAATTGTATTAGATTTAAAAGGTGAAAATTTTAATTTTACTGCCTCTTATCGAAAAAAAGCACTAAAAAATAAGATTATTAAATTTGAACCATTTTCAAGCGATGGTTTATCAGCAAGATGGAATCCTATTGCTGAAGTACGAATGGGTACTTTAAATGAAATGTCTGATGTAATGAGTTTAGCTAGAATGATAGCAGATCCAACAGGAAAAGGTGGAGAAAAAGGAGACAGCCATTGGATAGATACATCTACAGCTTTGATACAGACTGTAATATTACATTTATTATATGCACATAAAAGACAAGATTTACCAATTCCTACATTAGCAAATGTATCAGACTTTTTATCTTCTAGAGATATGCCTTTTGATGATGAAATTGATGCTATGCAACATTTTGACCATATATCCACTAAAGAATTCTTTGAAGATAATCCTTTCTTAAAAATATATGGAAACTATATTGAATCTAGTTTCAAAGCATTTAATGAAAATCTAAATAATTATGGTATTTTTGTAGATGTTATAAAATTAAAAAAAATAAAAGAAGAATTAAAAGAAGAAGCTCCTTCACTTATTGAAAAATATTCTTCTGTTTTTAGAACTGTCCATGAAATACAAGTTTATTATATGGACGAATATAAACAAGGTACATTAAATTTTGAAGATGAACATTCTCCATTTAGATGTTTACTTACACACCCAAAAGTTGCAGCTGGTGCTGCTGAATGTGCTAATCGTGATCCTAAAGAGCAAGGAAGTGTTACAAGCTCAGCTAATGCTAAATTTAATCTTTTTAGAGATCCTAATGTAATTAATAATACATCAATATCTGAATTTACTAGTACAGATGTTATGAATCCAAATCAAGCCGTGACAGTGTATCTAGTTATTCCACCAAATAAAGTACAAGATGCTATTCCTCTTGTCCGTATTTTTATTAATTATGCTTTAGATAGAAATATGGAAGAAATGAATTTTGATAAAAATAAAAATAAACAACGTTGTTTATTTTTATTAGATGAATTTCCTCAGCTTGGTAGAATTGAAAAAATGGAAACTGCTATGGCTATTATGGCTGGATATGGACTTAAAACATTATTTATTGCTCAAGACATAAATCAAGTAAATAAGAATTATTCTAAAGATAATTCAATTATTTCAAATTGTCATATTAGAATTTTCTTTGCTCCTAATGAAATTGAAACTGCCGAAAATATTTGTAAAATGCTTGGAAAGCAAACTATTGAAGTAGCTAATAAATCTCAATCTGGTGCTTTTAATACTAGTAAATCTTGGAACCAAACTGGGAGAGAACTTTTAACACCCGATGAAATCATGAAAATGAGTAAAGACGAAGCTATTGTTTTAGTAGCAGGATTTGCACCAATAAAAGTAAAAAAAGCATGGTATTTTAAATGCCCATATTTTATGAGTAGAACACAAAATAGTAATTATCCCAATGCATTGGGTGAAAATCCAATGAAAAGTGATACTGTAACTATTATAGATAGTTACGATAGCTTATATAAAATAAATGGTATAAAAATAATTCATAATGGATATTCCAATTCAGTAGCTGAAAATAAAAATGATATGCCAATTAGTAATATTCCTGAAGGTATTGATATTGATGATGTTATGAAAGAATCTTCTAACCCAATTATTACAGATGATACACCTATTAATAATATTCCATATGAAGGTATTGATATTGATGATGTTATGAAAGAGTCTTCTAACTCAATTATTACAGATGATACACCTATTAATAATATTCCTGAAGGTATTGATATTGATGATGTTATGAAAGAGTCTTCTAACCCAATTATTACAGATGATACACCTATTAATAATATTCCATATGAAGGTATTGATATTGATGATGTTATGAAAGAGTCTTCTAACCCAATTATTACAGATGATACACCTATTAATAATATTCCTGAAGATATTGATAATATTATTAAACCCTCATTCAATTCAATTGATGTAGACTCTGATGAGAAATCTGTAAGAAATGAAGTAATACTTCTTTTAAAAAGAATGTATTCTTTAAATGAAGATAATGCTATTAAATTATTAAAAAGAATAGATGATATAGTAATTGAAAATAAAAAAAGAGAAAAATTAAATTATGAATTAAAACAAAAGTTAAAAGAAAACTTAGATATTATATCTAAACTCAATAATAACTTAAAGAAGGCAATTTAATTAATGAATAATAAAAACAATAGATTAAAAGAACAATTATCTGTATTACTTGGTGAGGTAGATAAGTATCTTAGTGATGAAAATATCTTTGAGGTAATTGTTAATCCAGATGGTAAAGTTTTTTTAAAAACAAATGAAGGTGATAAGAAATCTAAGTATATATTAGATGAGAAAAAACGTAGACAAGTTATTAATCAGATTGCTTCTTTTTCTAAAAATGTTGCAAATGAAGAAGTTCCTCTTTTAGCAGCTGAATTTTTTAATATGCGTTTTCAAGGATTTTTACCACCTGCGGCTGAAGCTCCATGCTTTAATATTAGAAAGCATACATCTAAAGTATTATCATTAGATGATTATGTAAAATCTAATATAATGACTGAACAACAAAAAAGAATAATTATTGAACATATAAATAATAAAAAAAATATAATTGTTGCAGGAGCTACTTATTCTGGTAAAACAACACTTTTAAATGCTATTTTAAGTGAAATTGCAAAAACAAAAGATAGAATTGTTATGATAGAAAAAGAACCAGAATTAATATGTTCTTCTGAAAATAAATTATCATTAAGGGCAACTGAAAAAATAAGTATGGATATGCTTTTGAAAGCAACATTAAGAGCTACACCTGATAGAATAATAGTAGGTGAAGTTAGAGGTGAAGAAGCTTTAACTCTTTTAGATGCTTGGAGTACAGGACATGGTGGTGGTGCTTCTACTATACATGCTAATAGTGCTAAGGATACTATAACTAGATTAGAACAATTAGTTGCTAGAGTCCTAGACAAAAATATTGAATATGTAATAGGACAAGCTGTTAATTTAATAATATATATAAAATATCTAGGAACAACAAGGAAAATTACTAGTATCGCAGAAGTTATGGGATATGATAGAAAAAATTCTTGTTATAAAATAAGAGAATTATAAATATTAGCATAGAAATCTGTTCGAAATCGAACAGATTTCTATGCTAATAAAAAAGGAAGAATTTAATAATGATGGATATAAAAATTTTTAATTTATTCTTATTAGTAATGATAATAATATTAGTTATTATTTGTTTATATAAGAAATATAAAGATTACAAATTAAGAAAAAAAATACTTCATATTTTAAATATAATAGATATGTTTTTAATAAAGTATGCTGATGAACATATTACAGATGGAATAAAAATATATCCTAATAAACTTAATAATATAAAAGATAAGTTAATATCTGAAGGTATTGATTTTTATAAAGATTTTTGTATATGTAAAAACATTGTTATTGTATATAAACATATTCCTATAACGCAAAGTAATAAGATTACAAAATATCTTTTAAGTATTATTGATACAAATTATAAAATTTATTATAGTAAAAATAGTATCATTGATGAAGATGAGGTTATTAAAACTATCAATGAAAATGATGTTAGATATCTAAAAAATTATGATATTAAAATTAACTACTATTTTTTTATGAGTTTATGCCTTATTTTTAATTTAATACTTATATGTTTAGATATAATAATCATATTTTATATAGATTATCTTGATGTTATAAATATTTTTAATCTATTTAATCTAATAAGTATAAATATAATATTATTCTATATTAGTTTTAAATATAGAATAACATTAAATACTAAACTTTATAAATTTATAATGAATAACTTTTAAAATTATCAAAGATGTTCGATTTCGAACATCTTTTTTTATTAAAATTAAGGAATTTAAAAAATTTTTTTTTATAAATCTGTTAAAGTTATTAATAAATAAAAGGAGGAATTCTTAATGTTAAAAAAAGCAAAAAAAATAATTAGTGTAATGAAAAGCAACAAACTATTAGTTTTAAAGTTAGCACTTATGGGTTATGTTGCAATACACACATTGGATACTAATCTAGTATTAGCATCTACAACTGTAGATTCAGATTTACCGTTCGCAACAGGTGTGCAAAAAATATATGACAATATGACAGGACCTTTAGCACAAATTGGTTGTGGAGTATCTGTTGTAGGAGCTGGTGTTTCTTGGATGCAAGGAGATAGTCAGATTGCAAAAACAGCTACAAGAGTATGTATTGGCAGTGGAGTAGTTCTAGGTGCTCCAACATTAGTAAATGCACTTTCTGGCATAGGAAGCGGAGCTTTATTTTAATGGATGAGAAAAAAGAACTTTTACTTTTTCCGTTATTAAAATCCCTTACTCAACAAATACTTTTATGTGGGGCACCTAGAAAAATAATTATTTTAAATACAATGTTTGCATTCTTATTTATCTTATCATTTAAAACATTTTATCTTATACCAATAAATTTAATAATACACTGTTTAAGTGTATATATTACAAAGTTTGATGAGCAATTCTTTGAATGTTTACATCGTTATCTATCTAAAAAAAAATTTTATGGAGTATGAGGCAAACTTATAGTTTGCCTCAATTTTAAATAAAAATAATGAGTTTAAAAGAATATGATATTAAAAATAATGAAATATCTGAATGGATACCATATTTAGGTCTAATGACACCTAGAATAATTCAAAATAAAGATGATAGTCTTATATCCATTATAGAGTATGATGATTCTTCCTTAATGAATAAAGATAATTTGAATAAATTTCTAAAGCAGTTACCTTTAGGAATTAGTTTTTACTTTGAAAAAAGTACTTTATCTCCTATAACAACTTGTTATATTATATGGAATCCCGCATACGATTTAAAGAATAATAAATTATCAAATTCACTTATAAAAGGAACAAATAATGATCATTTTTATATTTTTGATAAGTTTTTAGATGAATTTTTTTCTAAAATGAATAAATCATTTCAGAATGTCAATAATCTATCCAAACAAGATGTTTTAGATAGATTATATAGAATTCTAACTTATGAAAAAAGTATTGCTATGCCTGATGTAACTTTATATTTAGATTGTTATCTAACACAAGATTTTAGTTATAAAAAATATAAACATATGCTAAAAATAGGAGAATACTACACAAACTGTATAAGATTATTAGGATATCCTAATTTTTTTGTTAAAGATATTTTATCATATATAAAAAATATGAATTTAAATTATCGTTATTCACGACGTATAACTGTTTTAGATAATCAAACTAAAATACAAACGCAAGAAAATTATTTTAAAAATTGGTGTTCATCTCACAGGAGTTTTTTATCTGTTTTTTGTACAAAAGAATCTGCTTTCTATATAGAAAATATTATTGTTTTATATGATAGAAATAAAGATTTTTTAAATGAGCAAATTTTACAATTAGATAAATATATTAATAATAAAGGTATCGCTACTATTAGCGAAAACTATAATATAGGTGACACATGGTTTAGTACAATACCTGGAATGTTTAGAAGCGGATATTGTCATAGTTTGGTTAGTTGTAAAAATATATCTTATAATTTCATCTTATAACGTAGAGGTTTATATATGTATAACTTAAAAAAATTTAAGAATAAAAAAACTTATAATTCTTCTTTTGCACCTTGGGGAAAAATCATTCCTCCTGGTATTGTTATAAATAAAGATGGCAGCTTAATGTCTGTAATCTTGTATAGAGGACCAGATTTAGACAATGAAACTCCAGATAGATTAAACATTATAACAATGCAAATAAATGACTTGATAATGACACAATTAACATCTGGGTATGTTATCTACTTTGAAGCTGCACGTGAAATAGTAAATGATTATGATAATGATGTGTATTTTCCAGATGATATAACTAAAGAAATTGATAATAGAAGAAAGTTGATGTTTACTAATACACATAACTTTGTATCTAAGTATTATTTAACATTGTACTATTATCCACCAACTGATACAGAAAATAAAATAAAAAATTTCATGTTAGAGAATAATAATGACCAAAATAACTTATCTATTAATGATTATATTGAAAAATTTAAAAATAAAATTGATACATTTACTATTTCACTCAAAGAAATAGGATTACCTTTTGTTGAGGTAGCCGATTCAAATGAACTAATAACATACTTACACAATTGTATATCCAATAAAAAACATAAAATAATTATGCCTGATAAACAAAATCAGTTTATTGATGAAAAACAGAATATAGATTTATTAGATGAGCCACCTTTAATAGATAACCTTATATGGGATACACCATTAATAGGTGGATTTAATCCTAAATTGGGAAATGAATATTTAAAAGTAATTGTGCCATTAATATTTCCACAAAATAGTTTTTTTGGTATGTTTAATTCTTTAAATATGCTTGATTTTGAATATAGGTGGGTAACTAGATTTTTTTGTATGAATAAACAAGACTCTTTAGAAGCTTTAGATACCTATAATAAAGGTTGGAAAGGAAAAGTCGTTCCTGTTACTAAGGCTATTAAAGAAATGATTTTTGGACATCCAGATATTGATGGTGGTGTAAATGAAAATGCATTATCTAAAGTAGAAGAAATAAAAGAAGCAAAATTTAATGTTGGTGAAGACAAAATTTTATATGGATATTATTCCTTAATTGTATTAGTAAAAGATAAAGATAAAACTTTAGCTGAAGCTAAAGCTAAAGAAGTTTTACAGCTTTTTGTAAACATGGGAATCAACGCAAAAATTGAAGATATAAATGCTGTTGATGCATACTTTTCTACATTACCAGGTAATATTTATAACCATATTCGTAGACCAATGATAAATACAATAAACTTAATACATATGGTTCCTATAACTAATATCTGGGCTGGAGAAAAACGCAATAAACATTTAAATGCTCCACCACTAATATATACAAAAACAATAGGAAATACACCATTTAGATTAAATCTGCATATTGGCGATGTTGGTCATAGCATGGTAATTGGTCCAACAGGAAGTGGAAAATCTGTACATTTATGTTTAATAGAAGCTCAATTTAGAAAATATAAAGATGCTCAAGTCTTTGTTTTTGATAAAGGAGCTAGTAGTAAAGTTATAACTACAGCTGTAGGTGGTGATTTTTTCGATTTAGGAAGTGAAGAAAGTACAAATAGTATATCTTTTCAGCCTTTTGCTAAAGTTAATTCTGACCGTGAATTAAGTTGGTTACTAGAATGGTTATGTGATTATTTAATTCAAGAAAATCTTAAAATAACACCAGAAATAAAACAAACCATTCATAATGCATTATTAGATATGCGAACTTATCAAGGTCAACACAAACATCTACTAACAATGTCCACGTTTGTTAGTACGTTACAAAGTGAAACTTTAAGACGAGCTTTTGAACCACTAACTAGTGATGGAGCTTTTGGTAAAATTTTTGATTCTGATAGAGAAAATTTAAAATTTTCTTCATGGCAAACCTTTGAAATGGAAAATTTAATGAATACAAAAAGTATTGTTGGTCCAACATTAATGTATTTATTTCACAGAATTGAAGAATCTTTAGATGGAAGACCTACAATAATTGTTTTAGATGAATGTTGGACTTTCTTTAATAATCCTTCTTTTTCTAAAAAAATAAAAGAGTGGTTAAAAGTTTTAAGAAAATATAATGCCAGTGTAATTTTTGCAACACAATCTTTAGCAGATATAAAAAATAGTGATATATTTAATACTATTTTAGATAGTTGCAGTTCGAGAATTTTTTTACCTAATCCTAATATTTATAGTGGAGATAATCAGGACTTATATAAAAGTTTTGGATTAAATGATAAAAAGATACAAATAATAGGTACGGCTATACCTAAAAGACAGTATTATTATGACTCTATAATGGGTAGTCGTTTGTATGAATTAGCTTTAGATAAATTTACATTAGCTTATGTAGCTGTTAATAAAAAAGATTTGATTTATGCTAATAAAATTATAAATAAGCATGGAAAAGAAAATTTTAACAAATACTGGAGAGAATATAAAGGAGTTTAATATGAGTTTATTACAAGAATACCAAAAAAATTGGTTAAATATAAAAGATGATGTTTATTTTGTAATAGATAATACTATTTTAAAATATGGACTTAAATTAGGATATTCTGATAATGATATAAAGCAAGAAATATTGAAAAACAGTCCACAATTAAAAAATATGCCTAAGGAATACACTATAAACTATTTATCAAAATTACAGGGAAACAATTTAAATTTAAATCAAAAAGATACCTCAATACCTAATGATTCTTTTAACTATAAAAAAGCTTGTAATTCTCTTTCAGAGGCGTTCATCAATTTTTATGCTAAAAAAGAAATTTCTGTAGCTAATAAACTTTTAGACAAAAATTATCCAAATTTGGATATTCAAAATGTTATAAAGAACCATTCTCCTTTTTTTAGTGATTTTAAGAATATTTTACCAAATACATCACATGTAAATTATGTAAATGCGATAATGAATAAATTTCCTACACAATTAACGAACTTACAATATAAAGACCATCTAAATATCTATTTAAAATTAGCTAAAATAGAACAAGCAAAAAATAATAATGTTTTTAATAGCTATGTGGACTTCAAATTAGCACTTACTTTATATTTTGATAAAAATATACCTATGAATAGCATTAAAAAAATTTTTTCTGAAGCTACTTTAAACAAAAATATAAAACAACCTAATTATGGTGAATATATATTTAATAGCTTAAATAAAATTATTGATAAATATAAATTAATAAATAATTTTAAGAAAAAATTAGATAATAACTCTAGTATTGATGAACATTACTTAACTTATGTAAAACAATATTTGTATTACCAAAATAAAAAATATTTAAATGGTAAAGATGAACAACAAATTATCAAAAGATTATTTGCTGCTAAATTTAATGATAAAGATATAAAAACAGTTTTATATAATAACTCTCCAGTAGCATTAGAACCAGGAAGAAATGCTAAAAATTATATTGAACATAATATAACATATGTTCAAAAAGATTATACTGAACGTGTTTTAAAGGCTAAAGAACATTTTAATAATGTTAGTAAATGGTTTTCGGAAGAACGAAAAAATATTGATGAACTAATAAAAAAAGATAATCTTAAAAATAAAAAGATGCCAGATATTTTTTATTATGGGCTATTAGCTAAAAAATTACTAGAAAAAGGAGCATATCCACAATATATAGTAAAATGCTTTGAAGGTGAAATACCTTCATTAAAAGCTAAACAATCTGAAAATGATAATTATATATATGCCATTGTAGATGGAGCCCAAAAAGCAACTTACGCTCAAAAAGCTATTTTAAGTTATATTTCACCTTATAAATTTCCTGAAATGGAACTTTCTGAAATAAAAGCTAAAAATATACCATTAGCTGAAGTATTTAAATCTGTTATAAAGGAACGAATAGATATATATCCTAATACTACACTTAATTTAAGTAAATCTTTCATTGATAAAGATGCATGTGTTAAGTTATTGAATAGATATCCAGATATAACACAGAATGAACTTATAGAAGCAGTTAATAGTGCCTCTGTTTATAATCAGTTGCCTGGTGTAGATAGAGATTATTCATTAAAAATAGTCCAAGAGGCTATTGATAAATATAATGAAGCTAATTTATTTATTGAAAATGAAAGAGAACAACAGGAAAATTTAAAAAATGATTTTCTTTTATATAAAGCAGTTAATCTAGGTGATTTAGATATAGAAGAAAATCATATTGAAGAACAGCAAAAAGAATATTGTGATTGTAAGGCTGCTATAACAATGATTAACAAAAAAGTTAGTGAAGTAGATATTAAAAATATTTTAGCAGATGAATCTACAGAAAAAGATTTAAGTGATAAATATAAATATGCGGATTACATTTTTGAACATGCAAAAAAAGTAATTGCACGTGAAATACAAATATTAAATCATCTACCAATAAAAAAAGATGCAGAAAATATATATAAACAATATATGAAAGATGATTATTTGAAAAAGCAATATTTTTCTCCTGAAGCTGACATAAATGCTGCAAAAAAAATGTTAAACGATAATATATCTGAACAAGATATATCTATAGTTATTACAAAACATTCACCAATAGCTGCTGAACCTAAAAGAAATATGCCATATATAAGTTATATTTTAAAAAAAGCAAAATTAGATTTAGAATTAGAAAAAGAAAAACTGCGTAATTATCAACCGAGAATTAGGCAAGAAACTAATATAACAGATGCTTATAAACATCACATGGATGATTTTACATCTATTATAGATTTACCTTATTCTAAGATTGCTGATGAACTAATAGCTAAAGCTATGCTTATACAAAAATTTTCTCAATCTGAAGTTGAAAAAACTTTAACAGAAATGTCTCCGTTATCTGCTCCAACACCTAGCAACCTTTTAAATAATACTTATGGTAAAGAAGTTTTTAAAAATCTAAAAAATAATAAGAGGGATATCACACAAGAAAATACTTTAATACGTAGTAGAGAAAGAGAATATTTTAAGGATAAGGAGTGTTAATGTTGAAATTTATAAAAATATGTATTTTGATGTTATGTATGCTATTTCCTAATAGTTGTACTCAAGCTAATAGTTATTATGAAATAATCTATAATGAAGTGTCTGCATTTAATAATGATCCTATTCAAATTGATTGGACAACCAATGCCATTATTTATGCAAGCCAATTATATCAAATAGATCCATTACTTTTTACTGCACTTGTTGAACAAGAATCTGGTTTTAATTTAAATGCTTATTCACCTGTGGGAGCAATTGGCATTGCTCAATTGATGCCAGAAACTGCATCAGCTATTGGAGTTAATCCTTATAATCCTCTAGAGAATATAATAGGTGGAGCTGCATATTTAAGAACACAACTTAATAATTTTAATGGTTATGGTGCGTATAATACAACATATGCTTTAGCTGCTTATAATGCAGGACCAGGAGCTATCTCTAAATATAATGGTATTCCACCTTATGATGAAACTATAAATTATGTTAAAAATATCGCTAATATATTTAATCGATTAAATAGTTATAGATGAGCAATATGAACAAACTATTAAAGATAATATTAAAACAAAAATATAATTTAATAACATTAAGTATAATATTATTAATTCCTATAACAATTTTTAGTATATATATTTTTTCTTACACTAATACAGTTGAATTTTATAATACACCTATTATTGGAAAATTTTTAGAAACTAGAGATAATGAAGTAAAAAATGAAACATTAGATAAAATAAATCAAGCTGTAATCAAATATTTTAATGATCATAAAAATCAACAATTGCCTGTAAATATATATGAACTTTATAGAAAAGGATATATTGATGAAGAAACATATGATAATTCTTTAATATATGATTTAATTTATATTAATAATGATTTTAGTAAAAATTTTTATGATGAACATAAGTATGAATTATATTACAAATAATAAATATAGGAGTTGATATAAATGTATCCTCAAGATGATAAAGAATTTTATAAAAATGTAACCGCTTTAAAAAATATGGATTATGGAAATTTATATTCAGGTATCAATCCTAAATATGAATTTCAAACAGCATATTCAGTATTATATTTACAAGAAATTATTCATGATGAAGATAGTAGTATATTAAAGCATTTTTATAATGACGGTTATACAGATGAAAAAATAGATGTTCTCATGGATAAAGCAAATAGAATTGATGATTGGATTACAGAAAACTATTTACAAACATTATATGATATACAACGTAATCAATATCCTTGTTTACTTGATACAGATAACAGTCCAACAATGTTAAAATTAGATGTACTATTTAATGCAGAAAAATTATTATATACACTACTTAAATTGAAGACAAAACAACTAGATGATATAACACAAGCTGATAAATTTTTTGCCATAGATAGTCGTTTCTTTACAACATATCTAAATGAAGAAAATCTCTCTTGTAGATTAGATGATAAATTAAAACTAATATTTATAGATGATTTAATAAATGCTTCTAACAAGCTATATGGAAATTTAAAAGAACAGCTTCATACTGACATTGCTATAGAAAAATTTATAACTAATAATGAAAAAAATATGTTAAAAACTTGTAAAATTATTTTAGATAAATACTCAAAAAATACTTCTTTGGAAAAAGATAACATTGATTTTTCTAAAGAAATACATCTTAAATCAATAGCAAATTTAAATGATAAACAAAATTATGTTGAAGATAAACTTAATTTTACTAAGGATTATCAAAATTTACTTCAAGATAGAATTTTAAATAATGTTAATCCAATAACAAAAGAAATATATATGGCTCTTAAATTAAATAAAATAGAATATTCTCAATATGTTGCAACTAATTTTTTCAATAGTTATAAACAACATATGTTTATTCCATTAACTTATAAAATTTATGAAAAACTGGAACAAAAATATTTTAATCTAGGCAATTCAAACATATTGGACATACATGAATTAATTAATAAAGATTTAACAGAAAATAAAGTTAAATTTTTAAAAGTAATTGATACTTGTATTAAAAACATAGATGAAAACATAGATAATATGAAAAATTTAGATGAATATTTAAAACCAGTTTTGGAAAAATCACCTACTATTGAAGAATACATTAAACAATCTCTTGATAAATATAGTGATAGAAAAATTACAAATAATATCTTAAAACAAAGTTCTAAATTTGAAGAATTAAAAGGAAAAGCGATAAACTTACAGAAAAAAATTATTTCTAGTGCTATAAAGAAAGTAAAATCATTAAATAATTATTTAGGGAGATAATAATGAAAGAATTCATTATAGAGTTTAATAAATTTTTAACAATCTTATCCAAATTATTAAAATCTACAAATAAAATTGAGCGTATAGAAGGATATTTAGTTCTTCTAACTATATTCTATTTTATCTGTATTGGCTTTTACTTAATTTTATCTTGAAAGGAATAGTACGATGATTAATAAAAAATTTTTAGTAGGAATAATATTTACTGGTCTATGTACAGGTTTTGTATTATCACCTAATATAATTAAAACTGAAGCCAGTGTATATGTAACAGATGTCCAAAATATAGCTCAAAATACACAGACAGCAATTAACACAGCAGCTAATGCAGTAAATACTGCTAATCAGGTTGCATTGACTGTTAGAAATTTAGCCTCTATGGATGCAAACGCACTACTTGTACATTATTTAGGTATAGATGAACAATATAAAAAACTTATGGATTATTTGGATGAACAAGTTGGGGCATTAGATCTAAATACATCCACGGATACTATTTTATCAGAGATGGGAACAAATGGTACATTATATACTTCCGGAATGAGTGAAGCTGAATTTAAAAATAATGTAAAAAAACTTTATCATATTGAAGATGAAACATATGCTTCTGCTCTTAATGTAGGCAGACAGCAAGAGCATCTTGAAAAAGAATTAGAAAGCCTTGAAACAGCACTTAAAAATTTAAATTCAGCACAAGGAGAAAAAGAAGCTTTACAAGCACAAGGACAAATTGCTTCTCAAGGAATTTTAGAACAAAATAAAACTACTAATGCTTTATTAACTTTAATTGCTGTAGCAACAACTAAAAATCTTGCTGAAAACGCTGAAAAACAAGCTACAATAAAAAAGGAAGAAGATTTTGCTGAAGATACTAAGTCTAATGCTAAACAAGCAATTAATGAAATAGAAGAAAAATCGGAGCAAAATTGGAATAATTATCAAGATATTGTTCATGGGAGATATTGAGCATGAAACGAAAGATATTTATCTTAACATTACTTATAATATTAATTATTTCTAATGTATGTTTTGCAGCTGATACAGATTTTGCGTGGAATACTGTTTTAGAAAGATTTGCTGGAACTGTTGATGGAAATGGCAATTTAAATACTGAAGGAGCAGTATTTACTGATATTATACCTAGAATAGTAGGTATAATTATGATTGTAAGTGCTGGATATATTTTTATGATGGGAGAAATGAATGGTACAGCAACAACTATAATGCGTATAATTTTAGCTACAGGACTTATTACTAATTTAGGTTTATATTTAAATAGTAATTTCTTTAATGTTCCTCAATATAGTTTTGCTGCTTCTGCTCCTCCAATGCCTAACGCTGAAGACTTTGATTTTATAAGTACTTTTATGAATTATTATATCTGGCTTTGCCAGAGAGGAGCTAATGCTTTATATCCTTATGCTATAGGCATTTTAATATCTTTATCTGCAATAGATATATCTCTTAGAGTTATATTTAAAATGGAAGATGATATTATAAAATATATTTTATCAACAACCTTAAAAATTGGTTTTTATATTTGGCTTTTAGCTAACTGGATAAATGGCATAGGTATTGCTCATATGTTATATACTGGGTTTGAACAAATAGGATATATTGCAGCTTTATCACCTAATAGTAATGTTATGCCTGATAGTATAACTAAAAATGCTTTTACTATTATAGAAACATCCATGGATAGAGTAAGTGCTGTAAGTGGCATTATGACTACAATAATTTCTGTTATAATGGTACTATTTACTATTATTGCTGTAGCAATAACAGCTGTTCAATTGTTTTTATCTAGAGTAGAATTTTGGACTATCGGAACACTAATACTTCCATTACTAGCATTAGGTACATTTAAACATTTCAGATTTCTGTTTGAAAAATCTATTGGTGCTGTATTTAATGCAGGAATAAAAGTATCTGTAATATCTTTTATTATCTCTATTGTAAATCCACTTTTAACAGAAATGATAACAAGTTATGGAAATACTTCAGGGCTTAAAGATAATTTAGCAGGAATGTTACAAATTGTATTTGGTTGTTTCGTAATAGCAATGCTTGTATTAAAAGTACCTAATTTAGCTCAAGGATTAATAAATGGTTCTCCTAATTTATCTGATGGAGATATGTATGCTCCAATGCAAGCAACTAATCAAATGGCACATAAAGCTGCAAGTGCATATGGTGGATTATCATCCCAGTTTGCTAAAATGGCTGTTGCTTCACAAATGGAAGGAGGAAGACAATCTAAGGGGATTAATGGATTTGCAGGAACAGCTAAACAAATGGCAGGACAAATCTCCAATGGTCAATACAAAGGTGCTATGCAATCTGGTGGAGATTATTTATCTGGAGTAGCAGGCACTTTTGCTAACAGGATGAAAATGGTAATGGACGGAACTTTTAAAAGTCCATATTATGAAGCTTTAAAGGAAGCTAACAGAAAAAATAAAATGTATGCAAAAAATAATGATACAAACCTTAAAAATATAATTCAAAAAACAACTGATACTCCTAAAAATTCTTCTAATATAAATTATAAAATAAATAATTAATTTACAAAAATTTATGTTATAATATAACTATATTATACTTGCAGGGAATGATTTTATGGATATTTCAATATTAGGATATATTATAGCTGGAATCTTATTTTTAGGATTAATTTTTATGATAGGTATTTTTTCTTATACAGTAATTTCTATTTTTTTAGCGATGATAGCACAATGTATTAGTTTTTTATTCAAATTAATTTGGGATATTACATATTTAACAATAATTTCCCCATTTTATATTTTGTTTAATTTATTTAAATTATGTACAAATCCTAAAGAATTTATTAAAAACTTTCTTATTAAAGCACCTTTTTTAGGTGAACAATCTCGTAAAAATAAAGAAAGAGAAGAATATTTAAATACATTAACACCAAATGAACGAGAAAAAAGTATTCGATATTCTAACTATATAAATCGTTGTGCATTAATAAATCATAAACTAAGTATGAGTCCTGTTGGTAGTGTTAGTTGGGAAAAATTACAAAATGAAAAAAAACAATTTTTTGAAAGCTTACCTGAAGATGAACGTCATAATGTAGAATATCTTGATAATGAGCTAATAAAAAGAGAAAATGAATATAATAAATTAGTTGAAGAAGAAGAATGGCTTAGGTATTATAAGAAAAAATATAATTAAATAGCATTATAAACAAAAAGAAGTCATCTTTAATATGACTTCTTTTTGTTTATAACATCATCTCTTATTAATGAATTATGAAAAAGAAAAAGTTAAAGCTAGCTATGATGGAATAGGATGAAATAGTAGAAAAAGAAAATCGTGCTTATGAATTTGCATATAATAAAGATAATGGTTAAAAATAAATTTTACTATAGAAGATTAAAATTTATATAAATCTTCGCCTTTATAAGCCCTTTATTTTTTCCTTTAGATATAAATGTATTATTATTAATAAAAAGCCCTTTAGAATTCATTTCTGAAGGGCTTTTTTTATAACAATGTTATAAATTTAGTTTTACTTTTATTTTCTCAATATCTTTAATAGATAATTTCGTTATTTGGGAAATAATATTAATATTAATACCTTCTTTTAATCCATTAATAACAACTTTTTCAATACCTTCTTTTATACCTTTTTCAATACCTTCTTCTTTATATGAATTCATATATGAATAATAATCTCTTATCGCTTTTTCTCTTTGTTCGTATGCTCTACGTTCTATTTTATCTTGTAAAAATGTATCTTCAAATTCTACTGCTTCTTTAATTGCTGGAGTTTTCATCGCTATTTCCTCCAATTCTTTTTTACTATATTTTCCTGAAAAATAAGCAATCCATGCTTCAGATACTCTTATTTTTCTCATATCCTTTAAAGTAAATTTGGGCAATTCTAGAAAATGTATCTCTATATGGTCTGTAAGTTTTTTATGAGATTTCACATTTAATAGATTATAGATATTATGCCAATCCTGCTCATCTTCTAAATAATCAAATGCTAATAGATTTATAGCTATAGCCTTCTTTAACTTTTTATATTCAGCTCCTTTTTCTAATTGCTCTGAATACATTTTTGACCAATAATATAATGAACGCTCAGCCATCAATTTAAACGGACAAACTTGTACTTCAATATCTACCTGTGTACCATCGTTTAAGTCTGCTCTGATATCTAACTTAGATAATTTGCCATCTAATGTTAATGGTTCATTATCTTTATCTAAAAAAGTTATATCAGTAAAATAATTTTCATCATCTTTATTTAAAATTCCATTTAAAAAACTAAGCGTCAAATTTTTTCTTTTTTTATCTCCTAAAAGCTTTTTAAAATATAAATCATTTAGTCTATTAAACTTTTCCATAATATCATTCCTTAATATTTATTACTAATTATATAATATCATATTTCTTATAATTCAAACCAGCCACTACTTTCATCATCGTTTTCAACTAATAAATTTGTTTCTATTAAATTTCCAGGTTCTAGTACAAAAACACTATTATTGTAATTTGCAATAGCCTTTTCTTTAGCTTCTTCTAGAGAATTAGCTTCTAAATAAAATATGTCCGATACAGTTTCCTCAATGGTTATAGTATATTTTTTCATTTTACATTATCCTTTCATGCGATTGTTTTTTTTGCTTTTCTGCAAGATATTTATGGCAATGAAAAACTATATTGCAAGAACAACTTAAGTTGCAACGTTTATTCTTGTAATATAGTGTGTAATTGCTATAATATATTAAAGAAAAGCTAATTTTATATATTTCAATAGATACAATTATTTAGAAAGGATTTATAAATATATGAATATTGATAACGAATATGTACAAATTTTAAAAGAAAGTGAAGAATATGAAAAAATAAGATATAAGGAAAGTATGAAAGAACGTGACGCTTTATTAAAACGACTTTCTGATGGTCTTGATAAGGAAACTATAAGCGAATTACAAAAATAATATTATCAAAAATAAGGAGATTTTTTAATGAATAAGACAGAGTTAATTATGTGTGTTACTGAAGAAACTAAATTAAACAAAAAAGATGTTGAAAAAGCTGTTAATACTATTTTTTCAAGTATACAAAAAGCACTTATTCAAAATGATAAAGTTCAAATAATTGGATTTGGTTCATTTGAATTAAAAACTCACACAGCTCGTAAAGGGCGTAATCCTAGAACTGGAGAACTAATCGATATATCTGAATCTAAAATTCCTTCATTTAAGGCTAGTAAATCATTAAAATCTATAATTAATAGATAGGTGTAGTGTCGTATGATATATACATTAATGAATAAACATATTCCTCTAGCAGATATAAATTTTTCTAGTCTAGGTCATATAGACGAAATATGTAAAGTTTATACTCCTGAAGCATTTCCTGTAGGTATTATCACAAAAGATAATTCACCAACATCTAAAATAACAAGAGATTACTTATATAATTGGTGGAAAAATCGTATTATTCCAGCTAGTAGAGATGGTCTTAATACTTTATTGCATATTTATAGAATTGAAAATACTTCTTCTTTAGCAATAAAAAGCCTAGGTCTTAGTCTTTCTGACCAGTATTGGATAAAACCAAAAGGAAGTGATATTTCATGGAATGATGTTAATTTTTTTACTAATGATTTTTCTAGCGACTTAGGAACTTTATTTTTTTCTAAAAACCAATCTTCAAGACAAAATATAAATCCATTTAGCCCAGATGCTAGTAGTAATGGGTGGTTGAAAAAGAAATGGGTTATTATTAACGATAAAAGATATTTAGCTAAAGCTGGCTCAGGTACTTTACATCAAGAACCTTATAATGAAGTTGCTATTTCAAAAATTTTAGATTTATTAAAGATTAAACATACACAATATAAAATTATTATGGAAAATAATAGACCTTTATGTTTATGTGAAAATTTTATAAATCCTAATACTGAATTTGTTCCTGCAAATTTAATATATAATGTACTTCCTCAAAAAAATAATGAATCCAATCTAACACATTTTTTTAAATGTGCGGAATATCTACAAATACCTGGAACAAAAGATTATATCAATAATTTTTTAACTATTGATTATCTAACAGAAAATACAGATAGACATTATGGAAATTTTGGTTTTATTAGAAATATAAACACTCTAAAATTCATTTCACCTGCTCCAATTTTTGATAACGGCACTAGTTTGTGGAATAATTGCTTAGATAGTGAAATTGGCGAATGGCAATCATGTATGCCATTTAAAAAAAATCACAGGGAACAAATTAAGTTAGTAACATCTTTTAATATTTCTGAACAATCATTAAAAAAATGTGAAAGAATTATAAAAAATGAACTGTCAAAAAGCCCGTTACTTTCTCCACATAGGATAGATAAAATATCCAAATATGTTGGTAATAGAGCTAGACTCTTAGAAAACATAATATCCAAAGTAAATACTCTTTCTCGATAAAAAGGTAGCTATAAATAGCTACCTTTTTATTTATATATTTAATTTACAATGAATTTATATATGTTAACAGATTACTAATATCTTCTATTAAATTCTTTTTTTCATCTGCAGATATAGTAACTTTATCTTTTTTTAAATAAGATTGATAAATTGTTAATATATTTTTAGATGCATTATCTTTACAATTAAGTAATTCCTTAATTTCAATATCATTAAAGTTTAAAATATTATTTAATTCAACAAATTCACAAAATCTAAGTTCTCTTTTACTTGTTTCTATTTTTGCTAAAACACTAGTAGCCATTCCTATTTTTTTAGCTAATTCTTTTTGCGAAAGTTCATTTTGATTACGTTTAGCTATTATTAAATTAGCTATTTTCTTATTGATATTATTTTTATCCATTGTATTAACTCCTTTTAGTTCCATTTTAGAATTATTTTTTATTGACAATTCTAAAATGGAACTGTATAATAAAAACAATAAAACTTATAAAACATATAAAACTTATAAAAAAAGGTGGTGATATTATGAAAAAATTTTATAAAAAATATAACAGATTATTTCTTTTTATGTTAACTATTTTTACTTTATCTATGTATATATATTATCCTACACACACTTCACAGATTACTGAAAAATATGTTGTTAAGGAAGGCGATAGTTTATGGAAAATCGCCTCTGAATATCATGATGATTGCGATAATATATTAGAAGATATTTATAACATAAAAAAAGATAATAATCTTAATAATGCTAATTTAAAAGTAGGTCAAGTTTTAGTTATAAAAAAAAGACTTGCATCCAATAACTAAATGCAAGTTGTGATAATTAATTTAACCGTTATTCAAAATTTAAACAAAAATATTATATCACATATATAAAGAAAGGGCAATAAAATGTTATTTAAAAGCGAATCTGAAGTAATTACGATTTTATATATAACTAAAAATAACTATAATAGTTTAAAAAAAACTGTTACACTTCAAGAAGTGGTAAATAATACAAACATAAAATATATTACATTGTATAAAGTTATTCAAAAATTTATACAAGAGGGCTATCTTAAAGAAGGATTAAAAAAAGGAAAATATAAAACTTTTTTTGCAACTTCTGAAGGAATAAAGATCTCTAACAGTATTAGAAATGAATTAAAATAGTTATTATGAATAAAGGAGTTTTTTATATGATTTTAAGAGAACATTTATTATATATTGGCATAGGTCAATGTGGTGGCAATATTGGTGATGAATTTCAGAAGCAAAATATTCAAACAATATGCGTAAATTCATCTTTAAGAGATTTAGATACGTTAAAGTATGTAAATCAAAAACTTCATTTAAAAGATGGTGCAGGTGCAAATCATAATAGAAAAAAATCAAAACAACTTTTTATAAAAGAATTACCAACTTTTTTAAATACAATAGGAGAAAAGGTTCGTCAGCACGATATTAAAATTATATTAGTTGGATATAGTTCTGCTGGTGGAACTGGTAGTGGTATTGGTAATATTGCTGCTGAATTAATTAAGAAAAAATATCCTAATATAGTAGTATGTATGGTTTCTGTTCTACCATCTGATTTAGAAACTATCAAAGCACACTATAATTCCTATCTATGTTTTCAAGAATTAATGCAAAATAAAATTTGTGGTGCAACTTTTATATTAGATAATAATTCATTTGAAGATAAACTTGAAATAAATCGTGAATTTGTAGAAAATTTTTGCAATTTAATAGATATTCCGCAATGTGACAGTTCTCAACTTAAACGAATTGATGAAAATGAAATTTTAGAAGTACTATCTGCTAAAAATATGGCTATTATTACATCTATACCATATATAGAAAATCAAAATATTATTGATTCGTTATTAAAAAGTTTAAATGATAACGTTTATGCTCCTAGAGAAGAAGATAATAAATTAGGATATTTATTATTATCTTTGGCTGATAGAAATTTATCTTTTGAAAAAACACTAGCTGATCTTCAACTGTCTATAGGTAAACCAATAGATGCTTATATTACTTCAAATACTAGAAAAAAAACTATAATATGTTTAACTGGTCTTAAAATGCCTGAAGAACGTATTAATAAAATTAAAAATGTTATAGAGGGTAATAGTAAAATTATTGAAGAAACATTAAATAATAATATTTCTATTACCAATATATCGGATGATCTAAGTAATCTATTAGATACACCAAATTTAGATCTTCCAATAAATAATAATTTAACTAATGATACCAATGATAATAATTTTGAAGATTTAATATCTAAATATTTATAATAAATATATGATTGTGTTAAAAAGATGTTCGAAATCGAACATCTTTTTTTATAAAATCTGCTCGAAATCGAACATATATTTTATAAAATTAAGGATTTTAAAAAATATATTAAGTAATTAATGTTATATTTAAATATACAAATATTTTATATAAAACGAGGAGAACTCATGAAATACTTATACATAATTATATATACGGTTTTAATATATATTTGTTTTATAAATATTTCATTAGCAACAGCGGCTACTGAAGAAAATATTAACATAATATGGCCAACATCAGAAAAAGGAATTATTACTTCACCATTTGGAGAACGTGGAGATTATGGTTCAGGAAGTTTTCATTATGGTGTAGATGTTGGCTATGATGAAGGTATTCCTGTTATTGCTGTAGCAGATGGAATTATTGATTATTATGGTGAAGCAGATGGATTTGTGTATGCAGCAGTTATTTATCATCCGAAACTTAATATTTCATCTCTTTATGGAGATATTGATATTATTAATGGTCTTCATAGTGGTCAAGAAGTAAAACGAGGTGATGTAATAGGTATTATTGCTCCAACAAGAGGAACTAGTACAGGACCGCATTTACATTTTGAACTTCACGCAAAAAGATATCCATTTTTTGGTGGTTCTCAAAATGGAGCTTTTGATCCATTACCATATTTAAATGGTGCTGAAGTTTCACCTGGAGCTTTTGATAATTATGAAAATGATACAAATATTGATTACTCTGTTATTGCTGATATTGCTAAGCCAATAAAAAATATAATTGATACAATTATTACAACTTGTGTAAAAGCAGTTAATACAATAGTTCCTTATGTTTTATATTTATTTATAACATTATCTACTATAGGATTAGTATTATCTGGTTTACAAATAATATCATCTAATGAATATAGTTTAAATGGTATTATAAAAAGTCTTGTATCAAAATCTTTAATTTATTGTTTTTTTATATTTTTGATAACAAATTGGTCAAACGTTTTAAATCTTATAAAAAATTATTTTAGTGAAATGGGGGCAATTGCTACATCCCAGACTGTAGAACAAGTTGGTCAATTAGTATCGGATCCTACAGCTATAATTCAAAAGGGAGCGCAGCTCACTGTTCCATTTTTTAATTATTTAGGTAGTTTTAATTCATCAATAGCAATAACATTATCTTTACCAGCAATTTTATTAGTTGGTATATTAGGATTTATTATTTTAGGAATGTTTTTATTAATAGGTATTCAAATTTTATTAGCATATATAGAATTTTATATTATATGTGTATTTTCTATATTTGACTTGAGCTTTGCAGGATTAAAAGAAACAAGACATTTACGATTTGTAGGAAATGGCATAAATGCTATATTTGCTTCATCAATGAAACTCTTATGGTATATATTTTTTAGTGCCATATTAAGCTTACAATTAACCTCTATGAATTTCAGTGATATGACTACTATGGGGAATCGAGGAGCTATAAATCTTGAACAAGCTGGTCCTGAAGCTATAACAGTATTTATGTCTGCAATTAAAATGCAAGAATCCACAAATAATTATTATGTATATTCTTATGATGGTTATGGTTATGGGGCTTATCAAATAAGTTTTACTAATTGGAATGCATGGGTAGAAGAAGCAGGTCTTCAATCAGACTATGATTGGTCACCTCATGAAAATATGCAACCAGCATGGTCTCCAGAAAGACAAGATGCTGTAGCTAGGTTTAAAATGATGCAGTATTATCAGCAATATGGTAATTGGCGTTCTGTTGCTGAAGCTTGGCATGGTGGTAGTGGTAATGTAGGTTCTGGTGATTCGTATGCAGATAGTGTATTTAAAAAAGCTGGTATGGTTTTACCTAATCCTACATTTGATTTAGTAAAAGCATTTAAATTATTTATAATAACAATTTTGTTTTTTATTTTAGGTAATAAAATAAGTAAAGGTATTATAAGTCTATTTGGTAGTCCTGGTTTTAAATATTATTTATAAGTATTTAGAAAGTAGGTGATTTTTTTGTTTACAGAAATGAAAAAAATATTGATTTTAACTACAATTATAATAAATTTTAATGGAATAGCCCATGCAGGTATTCCAGGTATAACAGAACCCTTTGATCCACCTAATTATTATTCTCCAGAAAATGTGTCAATTCCTGATTCAGCACCATCTCCTTTTACTCTAACAGATTTGGCTAATAATGGTTATTTAGTACATGATGTAAAAAGTACTAAAAAAGATATCATTTCTAGTATTAAAACATATACTGAATATTTAAATGTAGCTAAAAATTATTTATTAGATTTAACAGATTTAATTCATGCTGAAGATAATAATTTTAGTAATATATTAAAACAGGAAAAAGATAGTATTATACATTCATCAAACTTTAACGATGATGCTAATATAGATAAAATTGATGACTATTTATATAATTTAACAACTAGTAATTACAAAGATAATTATATAAATCTAAATGATAAATATATTTATCTAGATAATATCTACAAAACAGCTTATTCATTATCACGAAATGAATTATCTTCACTTGAAGAAAGACAGAAAAATTTAGACTATACCATAAATAAATTAACCACTATATCATCAACAATGCAAGGTCAGGAAGCTTTATCTTTATTGGATACATTAAAACAATTAGAACTTTTAAAACAACAACAACTTATAAATAATTTAACAACTATTAATGTAGCTAAAATTAGAGATAATAAAGATGATAACTTTAGATTAAAACGTGAAAATTTAAGATTTTTTAATTTAAATTTTGAAGATCCATATAATCCAAGCGACTACTATAAAAAACATTACACCAAAACACCAGGGAAAGGATTTGCTGACTTTGAATAAAATTTATTGGTACGAAAATACCTCTAAACTTATAGGAACTTTAGTGCAACATAATAATTATGTATTATTAACAGCACAAGAAAAAAATAAACTTTCTAATATAATAGATACGGATTATCTTAATGACATAGGAATATCCTTTTACTCTTTATCTAGACTCGTTCCTGAAAATGTAACTTACTATAATTTAAAAGATGGTTTAAATGTTATTACAGATATGTCTATTGCAGGATATTATATTAGTCAAATTAATTCTTCACATTCTAATAATATTAAAGAATTAGAAAGTGATTTAATAAAATATAATATGATTATAGATAACTGTCTAGATAAATTAGATAATTCATTTGTAGATACAGCAAAAACACGAATTTTATATAGTTACTTTAATAATTTAACAACAATAAATTTATACTCTGTAAAATTAGATATAGATATAAATTTAAAAGTTTATATTCTTCTTGACACATATAAAAAATTTATTAATTTTACTTTGAATACTATGGAATATACTTTAATAGATTGTACATTCCTTCAGTATTGTTTGTTTGATTATCTAAATCTATGTAAAAATTCTGATACTTTGATAAAAAAAGAAGACTTATATAACAAAATATTAGACAGCATTAATTTAATAGAAGATTTTCTCTTTGTTAAAAATAATGATGAATATTTAAAATCTATAGATGAAATACATTCTGTATTTGAGAAAATTAAGGTGATAAATGAATTACAATATTCCCCTAATTTGCTTAATAAAAGCGTATTAAACTTAAACAGTAATACACGATTTTTCTTAAGTAAATTTAATCCATATCTATTAAAAAATATTGATAAAATAAAAATTATTTTATCAAAAAACAATATTAAATAGGAGATGATATTTTGAATGATTTAAAAACTCCGTTTACTAAGCAATACTTTAAAATCCGAAAATTATCGGATACAGAATTAAATGAAAGACGTTCTTTAACAGCAATGGCAATAGCTTTGCAAATGGAAAAAAACTTAGCTCCTTGGCAACAAAGTTTTGATCCTAAAAAGGATATTGAATATAAATTACCATATGATGTTATTCAACAACGATTTATTTTAGGTTATAACTTAATAGAATTAATTGCTAGAAAATCAGATAATGATAAATTTTGTAAAAAGCAATATATAAATTTAAATGATATAAAAAAGAATAATTATCATTTAAAAAAAGGCAGTAGAAGTATACCTATGGAACTTTTTTTAAAATATGATATAAGTTATCCTATAGATCCAAAAACTAAAAGATGGACATTTAAAATGACTAAAACAAAAGAATTTATAGCCTATAACAAAGCTATGTTTCACATTGAAGATTTAGTTGGAAAATATAACTTTATAAATTTAGATAAAGAAATTGAACCTACTAAATTTATAGGAAATTTAATAAAAAATACTAAAGTAACATTAATTGAAGAAAAACATCTTATTGAAAGTTATTATGCACCACGTCGCGATCAGATACACATTGGAGATAAAACATCTTATTCAGATGATAGAGTTTATTATAGTGAATTGTTAAGACATACAATTCGTTCTCTGACCAAACCAGGTAGAATTAGTGAAAAAGGAACTGAAGGATTTTGTAAAGATAAAAATGATATAAAATTCTTACGTGATAAATTTAGAGTAGAACTTGCTACCATGCAATTGTGTATAATGACAAAATTACCATATAAACCCACCTTAACTAAATTAGATAATAAAAAAATCTCTTATAATTTTGGTTATATACCTAATTATCTAGTAATTGTAGCTAATGATTCTTATAGATTAGTAAATAAAGCTTTAGAAATAGGTTTAAATTTAACAAAAGAACAAGCTCAGACACAAATAATAGATAAAAACTCATTCAAAGAAAAAATTAAAAAGGAATTATCTTCTCCATCCGCAAAACAAGAGGATAATTCTATAAAAAAGGACACTTCTATTGCTGATTTTATAAAAAACACTTTATCTGAAGGAAAATATAGTAATAGAAAAATTATAGATTTAGTTTTATCCCAAGATTTTAAAGAATTAACAGATAAAGACCTAAAAGAGAAAAAAGATATTGTTAAAAATTTAATAAAAGATGTTTCTAAACAAATTAATAGAAAGAGATGATAAATAATGGATAAAAATTTAAGAAAAATTATTGAAAGCAATCCTATGTTTATAGAATATGGTGGAGCTATAGATGATGAAGGTATTCTATCTAAAGATGATATTATTGATATATTAAATGAAAAGGCAGATGACGAAAATGGCATTTCCAAATAAAATACAAAATAATAGAAATGAATTAGTAAATAAAATAATAAAAGATATACAATCTGGTAAACCTTTTTTCTGGAATGAAGGATTTTTTAATGCTGAACCTAAAAATTTAATATGTGCTTTACGTAATGAAAAAAGACTTTACAAAGGTATAAATAATTTATTTTTAACAGTATCAGCTTATGTAAATGGATTTAAAGATAGTAGATGGGCTACCTTTAAGCAAATAGAAGCAGCTGGATATAAATTAAAGAAAGGTAGTAAAGGAACACACATAGAATATTGGCAATATACTATAGATGCTATGGAGGTCAATCCTAAAACTGGTAAAAAAGAACCTATATATGAAATAGATGAAACAACTGGTAAAAAAAGAAAAATTCAGTTGCCATTAAAAATGCCAATCGTAAAAAATTATGTGGTTTTTAATGCCGAACAAATAGAAGGTATAGAGTTAGAAACATCTCCTAAAATTAATCATAAAAATATTATAAAAGACATGGAAAATATGCTACAACATAGTGAAGCTAAAATTTATTATGACCAAAATAGTAGCAATTATTATTCACCTAGTACAGATGAAATTCATGTAGTTCCTAGAGATAAATTTTATGATATTAATGATTTTTATGCTACTTGTGCCCATGAAATTGCACATAGTACTGGGGCAAAACATAGACTTAATCGTAAAACTTTAACTGAAAATGATGGATTTGGTAATACAATGTATGCCAAAGAAGAACTACGAGCAGAACTTACATCAATGTTTTTAAATCAAAAATATAATATACAATTTGGTCAAAAACATTATGAAAATCACACAGCTTATTTACAAAATTGGATAGAGGTATTACAAAATGATCCTAATGAAATATTTAGAGCTGCTACTGAAGCTGAAAAAGCTATGACATATATTGAAGAAAAGATGATTAATGTTTTAAATAAAAATCTTGACAATAATTTAGAAATAAACTACCAAGACGTTGATAATATTAACAAAAAAGTTAACGATATTATCCAAAGTAATGTTAAGGATAAAAAAACTCAATCAGCAGCAAAACAATATTTAGCTAAAGCCAAAAACTTGTTAAAAGAAAATAATAATATATGGCATAAAGATTTTGATTATAAAATAATTGAAGCCTTAATAGCTGAAGGTAAAACGCCTCATGCTATAAAATTAGCTATAAAAAAATATTCTCCCTCTAGTCTTACTTTAGATGATAAAAAGTTGTCTGAATTAATAAGACTAAATCAAAAAGGATTATCTAGGTGATTATTATGGAAACAAAAATTTTAAAGAATTTGTTATTAAAAGCATCTAATATTAATGCTACAGATATTCACATAAAGTCTAATTGTAATATATTTTTTAGGATCAATAACGAACTAGTGAAACAAGATATTATCTATAATGATAGTGATATCATTTGCATAATTAAAGAAATTAATTCTAAAATTGATAGTTACAAATATGAACAAGATTTTTCTGGACACATAATAATTGATAATCATAATTATAATTTAAGATGTAATTTTTATAAAACAACTTCACTTAATAGTGATGATGATTATAATTTAGCAATAAGAATATTAAATAATACACCAAAAACACTTGAAGAACTAGGTCTTCCTAAAAGATTAGAAAAATTAATAGATGTAGATTATGGTTTAATATTAATATCTGGAGCTACTGGTAATGGGAAAACTACTACATTAGCTAGCTTAATAGAACTTATTAATAATAAATATAAACGTCATATTATTACTATAGAAGATCCTATTGAATATTACTTCAGATCTAATAATTCACTCATAAACCAGAGGGAAATTGGTCCAAATACTAAAGATTTTCCTAGTGCTTTAAGAGCTGCACTTAGACAAGATCCTGATGTAATTATTATTGGAGAATTAAGAGATGCAGAAACTATTCGTACTGCTTTGTGGGCAGCAGAAACAGGACATCTCGTTTTAGCTACAATTCATGCTGGTAATGCTATAGAAACTATAGATAAGCTAGTACAATACTTTCCAAAAGAACAAGATATTATACGTTATAGTTTAGCAAACAGTCTTCAAGGAATTATTTCTCAAAAAATATATCAAAGTTCTTCTTATAAAAAGAAGATATGCTTATGTGATTTATTAATAAATAATTTATTAATAAAAAAATTTATTAGAGAAAATAATTTACAATCTATAAAAAATGAAATGGAAAATAATAGAGATATGATATTAAGAGATAAATCAGAAAAAGAATATAGAAATCTAGGAATAATATAATATGGAAATTTCAAAAATTTGTCCTGTATGTCATCAATCTTTCAAAGCAAAGAGAAGCACTCATATCTATTGTTGTTCTCATTGTAGAAAAAAGCATCATAAAGAAATATATTATAATTATCATACACATCAATCAGTTGAGAAATTAACAATCAACACACATATTTTACGACAATTTATATGTAAAAAATGTAAAAATAAAGTAACTGTTATAAATAAAACAGATAGAAGAACGGTATTTTGTTCTCCACATTGTGAAAGACTTTATTGGAAGCATAAAAAAATAAAGACAAGAATCTATTTTAGTGTATTGTTAGATAAATATTATAAAATAAAAAACTCGCAATTACATATTGTAATTACGAGTTATTTATTAAAGTAAGTGGAATTATTCGGGATACCACTATACCCTACGGCATTAAGTATTTATATTATAAATACTTAGCCTTATCTTAGTTCATGACATTGTTAGTACATCTAAAGTCCTAACAGAATTTATTATATATTATAGGATATTATATGTCAATGTCGTTTTAAAGGAGTGTATTTTTTATGAATAGGTCATATGGATTAGGATTATCTATTGGCATTGGAACTGTATCATATACAGTATTATCTCAAATTAAAGATACTAATAATATAATAGATAATGATGTTAGAATTGAAGATATTGGAGTACGAATGTTTGAAACAGGGGAAACTCCTGACCATAAAAATAGCTTAAATCAAGATCGTAGATCTTATAGAGCTTCTAGACGATTAATTCGTAGAAGAAAACATCGAAAAGAACGTGTAAAACATTTTTTAGAACGTATACAATTTATAAATTATGATAAATATAGAACATGGAAAAAAAATTTTAATCCTAATATTTTTCAATTAAAATACGATGGATTATCAAAAAAATTATCACCAGAAGAAATATTTGCTATCATTATTCATTTTTGTAACCATCGTGGTTATAAAGATTTTTATGAAGAAGATACAACTACAACTAATGAAAAAGAAAGAGGAAAAATAAAAACTGCTTTAAGCAATTTTGAAAAAATATATAAAGATAATGGCTATATTAGTGTAAGTGAAATGATTTTAAAAGATCCGATATTCTTAGGCAAAGGAAATTATCCTGACTATCATAATCACGCTATAAAAAATAAACAAGATAATATTGAACCTCGATTTTTTCTAATAAAAAGAGAATATTTACGTAAAGAATTAATAAATATTCTTAAGAAACAACAACAATATTATTCTAAGTTGACAGACAAAAGAATTAATTTTATTTGTGATAATATTGTATTCATACAAAGAGATTTTGAAGATGGTCCTGGTGATAAAAAAGACTCTACCCGAAAATATATGGGCTTTTTAGACAGTATAGGTAATTGTATATATTATAAAAATGAGAAAAGGGCATTCAGGACAACGATTATATCTGATATCTATTCTTTAATCAATCAATTATCACAAGTCTACTTTATTGATAAAAATACAGAAGAAATTTCTTTTTCTAAAGAAGCTGCTAATGAAATAATAGATTATGTACTCATTAATGCTTCATTAACAGAAAAAGATTTAAAAAATATATTAAAAAAATATGACTTAATTTTGAATAAACCAGGTAATTTAAAATTAAAAATAAACGACTGTCTTAAGGCTTTAAAAATATTAAAAAATACATTAGAAAAATGCGGTTATGATTATACTAGTTTAATTAAAGAAGAACAATTTAATTTAGAGCAACCATCTAAATTACAAAAATTATGTATTTTGCTTTCTAAAAACATAACACCAAAACGTCGTATTTTAGCTCTACAAAAAGCTGGATATAATAAAGAATTACAACAGGAAATGATACGAAAAAACTTTTCATCAACAGCTAATGTATCTGAAAAATATATGATACAAGCTATTGAAGCCTTTAAACATGGTGAAAATTATGGTAATTTCCAAGCTAGAATGTTTAAAGACAAATATAATAATATTACTAAAAAAGAAAAACACTTATTATTGCCTTCTCTTACACTTAAAGATGATGAAGATATTGTAAAAAATGTTGTAGTATTTAAAGCTATAAATGAAACTAGAAAAGTAATCAATGCCTTAATCAGAAAATATGGTTCATTTAAATATATAAACATATTAGCCTCTGATGAATTAGGTCATTCTATTCAAGAAAGAAAACGCATTGTAAAAATGCAAAATAAAAATAGAAAAGAAACCCAAAATATTAGAACCAAAATATTAGAATTAGGATTAAAAAAAGAAGATGAAATTACAACACAGGATATTCAAAGATATAAATTATATCAACAACAAAATGGTATAGACTTATATACAGGTTCAATAATTCCTGAAAATGAAATTTTAGGTACAAATTATGAAATAGATTATATCGTTCCATTTTCTTTAATATTGGATGATACTTTAAATAATAAAGTATTAACAAAAATATCTATAAATAGAATAACAAAAAATACTAAACTACCACTCCAATTTTTAGAAAATGAAGCATTAGATTTTTATAAAAAAACAGTAACTACATTATTCAATAAAGGTAAAATTTCATCTAAAAAATATAATTATCTTCTATTACCTATACTAAATGAAGAAATTTTATCCGAATGGAAATCAAGAAATCTAAATGATACTAGATATATTTGTAAGTTTATTACAAATTACATTTCTTCCAATCTAATATTTGATAGTAACAAAAAGAAAAATGTTTATGCTATAAAAGCACCAATAATATCTAAAATGAGAAAAATATGGTTGAATAAGAAAACATGGGGAGCTAAAGAATTAGATAAAACCAATAATTTATATCATGCTGTAAACGCTTTGGTGGCAGCAAATTTAACACCAGCTTATGTTGAAATAGTATATGATAATATTAGACTTCAACAAATATATAGAGAACATCATAAAACCATATCAAATGAATATATAGATTATCTAAATAAATCTATAAATAAAATGCAAAAATATTATGGTTTCTCTATTGAATATAGTCAAAAATTATTACGTTCTCTTGGAAAAGTACCAGCAATATTAAAAAATATTTGGGCTGAAGCAGATATCCGATTGGCTGATAATACTATTGAATATTATAAAGATATTGATGATGAAAGATTTAGACAAAATATTTGTAGTTTCTATCAAGACAAAGAATTTGCTGAAAGTGTTCAGAAAGTAATTGTTTCTTATAAGTCATATAAAAAATTTCAAGGAAAAATTACAGATGATAATCCTTTACCGTTGAGTAAAAATAAATCTTCTTATATAAAGAAAATGAATAATATCTTAAATGCTAATAAATACTACTGTATTGAAGTCTATAAAACGATAGACAATACAATTAATCTAAGAGGTATTCGCTTTATAGATTTAATACGAAAAAAAGGTAAATTAAAACTTGTTATAGATAATCCTATAGATTATAAACATCATATAATGTATTTATTTAAAAATGATTATGTAAAAGTCTATAAAAATAATAAATTACTTTTTAAAGGATATTACAAAAGTGTTGGTAATATAAATCAAAACATCTTAATGTTTAAGATAGACAATTCATCAATAAATACATTAAAATTTATTGGAAAACAATATAATATAAAAAAATATGATGTTAATATTTTAGGTAAATTAGGTGGTGAAATAAAATGTTCCGTACCGTTTATGTTTCACAAGGGCAACAATTAAATATTAAAAATAATTGGCTAATTATAAAAGATGATTCTAAGAATTCTGCTATTCCATTAGATGATATTCAAGCTTTGATTATTGACAATTTGCAAACAATGATATCATCTTACACTTTATGTATGTTAGCAAAGAATGGTATAAATACCATTCTTTGCAACGATAAACATTTACCAGCATGTAATATTCTATCACTAAATAATCATTATAAATCATCATCAGTATTAAAAAATCAAATATCATTATCTAAAAATATAAAAGATATTCTTTGGCAAAATATAATTGATGCCAAAATTAGTAATCAAATTAAAGTTCTACAATTAAATAATGTAGATGATTTTATATTATCAAAATTAAAACAATTAAAATTAACATTATTACCAGGAGATACTACAAATAGAGAAGCTGTTTGTAGTAGAATATTTTTTTATCAACTTTATGGTAAAAATTTCAAACGATTTAATTATGATAATTTAAACATAGCTTTAAATTATGGTTATTCTATTATAAGAACAGCCATTGCACGTTCACTTACTGTTCATGGATATAATTGTGCATTAGGTATACATCATAAAAACCAATTCAATTCTTTTAATTTAGCTGATGATTTTATAGAACCATTTCGTCCATTAGTAGATTTATATATTCATAAAAATCAAAAAATATTTTTAGAAAAATTGACTAAAAAACATAGATTACTATTAATAAACTTATTAAATCATACTGTATTATTAAAAAATAAGCAGTTTAAATTATATATAGCAATAGATAAATATATAAATAGTTTTACTGCATATATTAATTCCCAAAATATTGATAACTTTTTACTTCCAAAAATAGATTATGAGAAATAGATTTATGAGACTAATATTAATGTTTGACTTACCAACAAATACATCTACAGATAAAAAAAATTATAATACATTTAAAAAACATATAGTAAATTTAGGGTTTTGTATGTTACAATATTCTATATATACTAGAATTGTAAAAAATAATGATGATGCAGACAAATATATACATCGTTTAAAATACAACATTCCACCTAAAGGCTCTATTAGATTATTAAAAATTACAGAAAAACAATATAGTAATATGTTAATATTACAAGGAAATATTACTTATTCTGAACAGCTTTTAGAAAATATAAATCAAATTATCGATTTATAATAAATTAACATATATGTATTAATTGATAGCATGAAGTAGTTTTAGTATCATGACATTTTTAGTACCTCTAAAACAAAAATATAATGATGAAGTTCTATCCATTTGTTTTAGTATCATGACATTTTTAGTACCTCTAAAACTCTTAATAAATTCAGCGTCGCCGAGCGCTTGTTTTAGTATCATGACATTTTTAGTACTTCTAAAACACAATTATAAATATGCCTCTAATTTCAGTAGTTTTAGTATCATGACATTTTTAGTACCTCTAAAACATAGCTTTCAGAATCGACGCTGGGTCTGAGGGTTTTAGTATCATGACATTTTTAGTACCTCTAAAACGCTAATCTATTAGATTTAAAAGAGCGAGCAGTTTTAGTATCATGACATTTTTAGTACCTCTAAAACAATAAGCTATTTAAACTTATATTATTATCTAGTTTTAGTATCATGACATTTTTAGTACCTCTAAAACCAGAAAAAAATCTATGCTTGTGTTTAGTAGTTTTAGTATCATGATATTATATGTAAAAAAAGAAGTGTATTTTTTTACCACATTGCAAAAGAATTATAAAAACCTCGAGAAAAACAAAATTTCTCGAGGTTTTTTATCTCCAATTATTTTCTTAAACTATTTTCACTATATAGTGTTACATATAATAAATCTGATTTTAGAATAAAATTTATCACTTTACCATTATCTATTATTGGAATATATATACAATAAAAATCATAAAATTCTTCATTTATTTCTATTTTTATTATTTTTTCATCTATTAATTCTGTTCTTTCTTTTTTTTGACTTACTTTAGTAATCAAATCACTTATACTATTTGGATATTCATTATAAATTAGTATATATTCTTGAAGTAAATCATCATACATATTTAAATATTCTTTAAATCGCCTACAGATAATTAATTCATTACGTATATTCATAATAAAACATAATATCATCAGACTTAATGAAAACCAATATATTGTATTATTATATTTTATTACTATATATATAATTATTATTATATATATAAATGTTAATCCAATTAAACAAAAACTTCTATATTTGACTTTTTGATTTTTATTTTTAAAAAATATCTTTTCTAATTTCTTATTATACGATATTAATAAAAACAATATATAAATTATAGTAATTATAGTATAATAATCATTTATATCTAACATATATATGATGCTCCTCATTAACTTTTATAATTTTTTAAAAATATATCTATTACGTATTGTGCTAGTTAAAATTTTTACTTGCAAAAAAAGTTCAACAAGAGTACATTTCTAAGTATTTCATCACAAAGAAGTGTATCTAATGTTGAA
>QWBY01000336.1_pt1 | contig 53352 bp, 64 predicted proteins | sample 1972471 | NCBI WGS metagenome assembly QWBY01 (sample SAMN09866722, study PRJNA288562) | Human gut metagenome isolate term6_stool, whole genome shotgun sequencing...
AAACGTCGAAAGTACTTGGTTGGAAGCGACCCGGGAGGATAGAAAGCCGCTGAACAAGGAAAGCAAGCAGAGATGCTTGCTTTTTTTGTTCATTATTTTTTATCCGAATATTGTGCAGTTTTTTCTTATTTATTAATATGTTAAAATTATTTTAAGGAGATAGCTATGAGAGAATATAAAATTTCATTTTGTGATGAAGGACAAAAGCTGATTAAATTTTTGTTTAAACTTCTTCCAGGAGCGTCTAAAAGTTTAATATATAAAAGTTTAAGAAAGAAAAATATTTTGTATAATAATAAAAAAGCAAATGGAAATGAAATTATAAAATCAGGTGATGTTATAGAGATTTGGTTTTCTGATGAAACTTTGGAAAATTTCAGTAAAAAGGAATCTAAAGAAATATTAAAGGGAAATATTGAAAATTTTTCATTTAAAGACATTATTTTGTATGAAAATGAAGATATTATTGTTGTTAATAAGCCTAAAGGCATGTTATCTCAACGAGATATATCAAGACAAAAATCTTTAAATGATTATCTGCTGGACTATATAAAAAATAGTAATTATTCAGGATTTAAACCATCTATTTGTAATCGTCTAGATAAAAATACATCAGGAATATTAATTTGTGCAAAAACATTTAAAATTGCACGAGAAATAAATGAATTGATTAAAAATCATGTTATAAATAAAAAGTATCTTTGTTTAGTTTTTGGAGATATAAAAGATGATTTATATTTAAAAGATTATTTATTTAAAAATGTTGAAAATAATAAAGCTATTGTATCTAATGAAAAAAAGGAGGGGTTTTTAGAAATAAAAACAAAAGTTCATGTAATTAAAAGTTTTAAATTACATGAATATCCAGTAACTTTTTTGGAAGTAACTTTATTGACAGGTAAATTTCATCAAATTCGTGCACATTTAAGTTATATCGGTCATCCTATTTTGGGAGATAGAAAGTATGGAAATAATGAAAGTTTAGAAATTTCCAAAATTTTAGAAATTGATAGACAATTATTACATTCATATTCGATTGAATTTCCGGAAAATCATTGCTTGAAAGAATTATCAGGAATGAAAATAAAGGCACCGATTCCAAAGGATATAATGTGTATATTGAATAAAACAAAAATGCCCACATTATTTTAAAATGTGAGCATTTTTGTTTTCATGTTTTATTTTTAAAATATGTAATTGTTTCAATCAGACCTTTATCCAATGAAATTTTTGGCTTCCAATTTAATTCAGAAACAGCATTTTTATTAGACAAGCAAGATCTGTAAATATCACCGTTTCTAGGTTTTTTATAATGAATCAAATTTTTATCTTTTTTTGAAAGATTAATCATTTTGTTTGCTAATTCATTTAATGTTGTTTCGGTTTCTGTGCTTATATTTAATATTTTTTCATTTCCGTTAGTAATTGCTGCTATGTTTGCCTCGACAATATCATGAACGGAAATAAAATCTCTTGTTTGGTTTCCATCTCCGAATATATTTATCGGTTTATTTTCAGCTAAAGCTTTCGCAAATATATATATTACTCCACCTTCACCATTTGCACCTTGTCGTGGGCCATATACATTACTATAACGTAGTATTGTGTAATGTATTCCGAAATATTCATAATATAGATTTAAATATTTTTCACTTGTAGTTTTTGTTAATCCATAGAAAGAGGTAGGAGATAAATTTTCGTTTTCAGATAAAGGTAAATTCGAATTATTTCCATATACCGCTGCAGATGAAGAAAAAATTATTTTTTTTACTCCCGTTTGTCTGCAAGATTCCAATACATTTATTAATCCCATTATATTTTCATCTGCATCTTTATAGGGATTTTTTATAGATTCAGGTACAAGTGTTTGTGCCGCTTCATGAAAAATTAAATCAAATTTGTGATTTTTAAAAATGTTGGCTATAGATGAAGTTCTTATATCTGCTTTAATAAATTCAGCTTCAGACGGTACATTAAACTTTGTTCCGGAAGATAAATTATCAATTATAGTAACATTGTGATTAAGCTTTATTAATGCATCTGCCAAATGGGAACCTATAAAACCGGCACCTCCGGTAATTAATATATTCATTAATTAACAAACCTTCTCTCTTAGATATCAATCAATATGAAAACGATATCCGGCACCCCATACAGTCTCAATTTTTTCATATGGTCGTCCTGATACACTCTTCAGTTTATCACGAAGTCTATTTATATGCACTGTAACTGTGGCAGGTTCTCCTATAGGATCTAAACCCCAAATTTGTTCGAAAAGTTGTTCCTTTGAAAATACTTCATTGGGGTGTTCTACAAGAAATAACAGTAAATCAAATTCTTTTCCGGTAATAATAACTTCTTTATTATCTAATAAAATTTGACGAGCTTTTGGACGAATTGTTAATTCACCTATCGTTAAACCGTCTTCTATGCAAGGTTTGTAATTGTTTTTATTAATCAATCTTTTGTGTGTAGCCAGTTGAGCTTTTAAGTGCGCAACTAAGACGGTCCCTCTGAATGGTTTAACAAGGTAATCATCAGCACCCAATCCGAGACCTCTTACTATATCTGCATCATCATCTCTTCCTGTTGCAAAAATAATGGGGGAATCTGTTAAATCTCTTAATTTTCTGCAAAGAGAAAATCCGTCTTCTTCAGGTAAGTTTACATCTAAAATAATGGCATCTACATTTACATTATTCATTATTTTTAGTGCTTCTTCTCCGTTTTTTGCAACATGTGGAATATAACCTGAACCCTCCAAAAAATCACGTTCCATTTCCGCCATGTTTTTATCATCTTCTATAATAAGAATATTAGTCATAAGAATCCTCTCTTTCAATTAAAGGAATACGGGTAATAATAGTAAGTCCATTATCAGATTTAGCCTCATAGGTTCCTTTATGGGCTTCGATAATCTTAGCAACTATTGCTAATCCTAATCCGCTTCCTTGTATAGTTTTTTTTGTTTCAGGATTTCTATAGTATGCTTCAAATAGGTGAGGTAAATTATCTTTTGATACACCCGGACCGTCATCACTGTAAGAAAAAACAGCAAAATTACCTTCTTTATATGTTTTTAAAGTAATTTTTGAAAATTGTTTTTTTCTATAACGTATGGTATTTGCAAGAAGATTTAAAAGTATTCTTTTAAATGCTTTTATATCTAAATTTATATAAAGATTTTCAGCTAAATTCATTGTAATAGAAACATTTTTTAGGGCTAATGAATCTGCTACAGGATTTACTATTTTATGAATCGTTTGGCTGAAGTCTAGAGGCTTGGGATGTAGTAAAGAATTTGTTTTTGATATTTTATTGAATACAGATAAAGTTTCATTAAGTTCACTTAAATCTTCTGCACATGAATAAATACCTGTTATATATTTTTCTTTTTTTTCAGTTGAAAGGTTTTTATTCATTTTTAAAGCTTCAGAATAACCTAGAAGAGTAGTTAATAATGTTTTATTATCATGAATAATACCAGAAAAAATAACTTTTCTTTTTTCATCATTTATATTATTTTTCAATTCTTTTTCTTTTATTTTATCAGATAGAATTTTATAGATTTTACATAATTGTCCAAATTCATTTTCATTATTATAATAAATTTCTATAGGTTTAATTCCGTGATGAATCTGGTGTAATCCCAGTTTAAGTAAATTTGTAACAGCCAGTATTTTTTTTATAAAATCGGCATTTTTTTTGTAAATAATAATAAAAAATATACAATGTAATACAAAGAAAAGTGATATTAAATAAACAAAAAAATAATCAGAAAAATTATTATTATTGTATATCTGGTAATATAAAATCATTGAAAACAGTAAAAATAAAGAAATTGAAAATAAAAAAATTTTAATTATTAAACTTTTAAAAAAACTTTTAGCAGTCAAAAGTGAGTTCTACGGGACAATGATCACTTCCCTGTATTTTGGGGTGTATTTTTGCATCTTTTATCTTATTTTTAAGTTTGTCGGATACTAAAAAATAATCTATTCTCCAACCGATGTTGCGTTCACGTGATTTTGCAAAATAACTCCACCAAGAATATGCATCTTTCTTATCAGGATATAAATATCTAAATGTATCTGTAAATCCATTTTCCAAAAGTGTAGAAAATTTTTTACGTTCATCATTGGTAAAACCTGCATTTTTATGGTTGGATGAGGGGTTTGCAAGATCGATTTCTTTGTGCGCCACATTTAAATCTCCACATAATATTACGGGTTTACTTTCTGTTAATTTTAATAGGTAATTTTTAAAATCATTTTCCCATTTCATTCTATATTCCAGTCTGGCAAGTTGCCTTTGGCTGTTTGGGGTATAACACACCACCAAAAAATGATTTTCGAATTCAGCTGTAATTAACCGACCTTCTTGATCATGTTCTTCAATATTCATTCCGTATGATATAGATATAGGTTTTATTTTTGTAAAAAGGGCTGTACCGCTATATCCTTTTTTTATTGCACTGTTCCAATATTGGTAGTAACCCGGAATATCTAATTCAATTTGATGAGGTTGTAATTTTGTTTCTTGAAGACAAAAACAATCAGCATTTAAATTTTTAAAAGAATCCAAAAAACCTTTTTTTATACAAGCTCTTAATCCGTTTACATTCCATGAGATATATTTTAAATTATTCATATAAGCTCCTTTTTTATTATAGTCTTAAAACATTTTACACTTATTATCGAATTTAATCAATTATTCAAATAAATAGAAAGAATATTTAAGTTTTAAATATAGCGGTTTATCACATATTACATGTGATGCAATATAATCCAGCTTTTGATACAATTAATAATATATGAATTATCTCATTTTTAATCGATGAAATGGTTGAAGGAGGAGTTATGAAGAAAATTGCAGTTACAGTAATCGGGGCAGATAAAATAGGTATTGTTGCCGGAATAGTAACAGAGTTGGCAGACATGAATATTAATATATTGGATATTTCACAAACAATTTTGGATGGAATTTTCAATATGACTCTTATTTGTGATATGGAAAAGTCTAATGAAGAGTTAAAAGTTGTACAAGAACGTATAGAAAATTTAGGCAAAAAAATGGGTGTTGATGCACGTGCTCAGTTAACGGATATTTTTTATTCGATGCATCGTATTTAGGAGGATATATGCTTGATATAGAAGAAATTTTAGAAACTGAGCGAATGTTTGATCAAAATAAATTGGACGTTCGTACTGTAACTATGGGAATATCTCTCTTGAATTGTGTATCTGATGATGAGAAAAAACTTTGTAGAAATATATATGATACGATTTGTTCAAAAGCTGAAAAATTAACTGGAGTTACGCATGAAATTTCCAGAGAATATGGAGTACCTATTGTAAATAGACGTGTTTCCGTTACACCGATATCTTTGGTATGCGGAGGACTTAAGTCTTCAAATTATGTATCAATTGCAGAAACTATGCAAAAAGCTGCAGATACAATAGGGATTGATATAATAGGAGGATTTTCAGCATTAGTTGATAGTGGAATCAGTCATTCCGATGAAGTTTTAATTAATTCTATTCCTGAAGCTTTAGCATCTACATCAAGTGTTTGTAGCTCTGTTTCTGTAGGTTCAACAAAAGCAGGAATTAATATGAATGCAGTAAAAAAGATGGGTGAAATAATAAAGAAAACCGCGGAATTGACGAAAGATAATGATGCATATGGATGTACAAAGCTTGTTGAATTTTGTAATCCTGTAGAAGATAATCCTTTTATGGCAGGTGCATTTCACGGAACTACTTTAGGAGATTCGGCTATACATGTAGGTGTATCAGGTCCCGGTGTTGTAAAAAAAGCATTGGAATCTGTAAGAGGAGAACCTCTTGATGTAGTTGCAAATGTTATAAAAAATACTGCTTTTATGATTACACGTTTAGGTCAATTGGTTGCTAAAGTGGCATCAGATCGGCTTAATACTCCTTTCGGTATTATAGATTTATCATTGGCACCTACTTCAGATGTAGGAGATAGTGTTGCGCAAGTTTTAGAAGAAATAGGATTGGAGAGTTGTGGAGGACCGGGTACAACAGCTACACTTGCATTGCTTAATGATGCAGTAAAAAAAGGCGGGTTAATGGCATCATCAAGAGTAGGAGGACTATCCGGCGCATTCATCCCTGTGAGTGAAGATTTAGGAATGATTGAAGCCGTGAAGAGAGGTAGTTTAACTCTTGAAAAATTGGAAGCTATGACTTGCGTATGTTCAGTGGGATTGGATATGATAGCTGTTCCGGGAGATACTTCTGCAGAAACTTTATCTGCCATTTTGGCTGATGAAGCTGCTATAGGGATGATAAATAATAAAACTACGGCAACAAGGCTTATACCTGTACCGGGTAAGAAGCCGGGTGATATGGTAAGCTTTGGTGGACTTATGGGATATGCTCCCGTTATGAAAATAAGTAAGTTTAAAGCAGATAATTTTATTAAGCGTGGTGGACGCATACCGGCTCCGATTAGGTCTTTAACAAATTGATTTGCTATAAAATTAATACCGATTTGGTATTTTCTCCTTAAAGTAATATATATATTACTTTAAGGAGAATTTTTATATATTACTTTATATGCCATTAAAATACTTTTTGATATTTTAATGGTATTTTTTAGGTATAAAATGAAATATAAAACTATTTACAAAATGAATTATTATTTTTAATGTTCAAGAAATATAATTTTCGGAAATTATTATATTTTTATAACTGTATTTAAATGTATAAAATTTGATAGAATAAACATGAAATAGTGATTGTAATAGGTTATACTATAAAATAGTTTATTGAAATATTTGTAGTATAAGATTTTTAAGATGTATTATATTGGTAGTAAAGTTGTGTTTTAAATAAAATTAATAATATATGAAATTAATGAATAGGGTAAACATATTTGAGTTATAATGTATTTGTAAAGTTGTTTGGATATGTAGTTTTTTAAAAGGTGACAATGATATGAATCAAGATTGTGAAAGTTCAAATAAAAGAGGACATTGGTATTTATGGTTATCTGCTATTACTTTGGTTCCTTTTATATTTGAATTTTTTTTAAGTTGGGTATATGGATCCGCCGGAGGATATGCATTATTTTCCCAAGCAAAGATTTTTTTATTGTTTTTTGAAATTAGTGCCATTACGATTTATTTCATAAGGCATAAAATGAAAAAAGCGGCAATCCATTTATGGATTACTGTTTTGTGTTTAATTCTTTTTTCTTTAATCGTTCCTTATTTATCTACTCATGCAGGTGTTGTACTTGATATGACCGATGTGTCAGGGGAGTTAAGTACACCTTTATATTTATTTTTGTCATGCTTAATTGCTGCATGGGTTTTACCGGGTAAGATAAGATGGGTAATCAGAATAATATGTGTTTTGTTTATGCTGTTGTATATTTTTATTCAATGCACATATGTAGGTTATTTTGAATTGACAAATTCGCTTATATCGGTAAATATGCTACTTGCTCTTGCTCAAACAAATGTAACTGAGTCAATGGAATATATAAGTGTAAATATTTCATATTTTAAGTTGATTTCGGCAATAATAGGCGTTTTAATAATAGGCGGTTTTGTTTTTTATACAAGTAAATTCAGTTTTAACAGAAAAGGAATATTTTCAAAGAGAATATACTTTTTTGTATTGATGGTATTTTTAGCAAATTGTTTGCTTACAGCATGGAGTGTAAGCAATACAAGATTGGCACATGTTCTTTTTGAAACATCTTCAACTTTAAAAAGTTTTGCAGAATATCAGAAAATTTTAGAGTCAAGAAAACATATGAAAATTGAAGACTCAAAATTGTTGAATGAATTAAGAAGTGTACCTGATGGTGTATACGTATTAGTTATTGGTGAATCTTTGACCAGAGATCATATGAATGTATATGGTTATAACAGAGAAAATACTCCATTTCAATCAAAAGCCATTTTAGATCCTCATTATACATTTTTTAATCACGTTTATTCTTGTTATACTCAAACTGTTCAAGTTTTAACGTATGCTTTAACGGAGAAAAATCAATATAACGATATAAGATTGGCAGATGCATTTTCCATTATAGATTTAGCCAGACAGGCAGGTTTTAAAACAACATGGATATCAAATCAATCACGTTTCGGTATATGGGATACACCTATAGGTGCTATAGGTTCTCAGTGTGATGATCAATATTGGATTAATAAATACATAGGCACAGGTGTTGTAACCAAAAATTACGATTCTGCTTTAGTTCCTTTTTTGCGTAAAGTGGATCCTACTAATAGAAGACAGTTAATAGTAATTCATTTGATGGGAAGTCATGTAAGTTATTGGGATCGTTATCCGAAAGAGTTTTATTTTTGGCCGGTTGATCAAAGCAAAAAACGTACAAAAGCTGAAATAATGACTGACGAATATGATAATTCCGTTCTTTTCAATGATTATGTAATGTCGCAAATTATGAATGAGGTTACAAATTATATACATGCGGATGGGTTGATTTATTTTTCAGATCATGGAGAATTGGTAGCGGAACGTCCGGGGCATAATGCAGATCAATTTGACTATACGATGGTTCATATACCTTTTTGGGTTTATACTTCCGATAATTATCAAAGAACTCGAAAGGATATTTTTAATAGAATGATTGAACGAAAAAATATGCCTTTTACAAATGACAAAATTTACGATACTTTGATGGGTATGATGGGATTGAAATTTGTACATTATGATGCGAGATATGATTTTTTCTCTGATAAATATGATGAAGATTATTCAGACTTATTGACTATGTATGGTAATATTTGGGTAAGAAATGATAAAGAACAGGTTGGAGAAAACAAGGATATATTGGATAATGAATGGAATAACAAATATCCTCAGGGGAAATTGGGAGTAACTCCAAATATAGATTTTAGTGCATATCCTAAAGTGTTTATAACGGAAGCTCCTCTTCCGGATATAAAAAACGAAGGTTTAAGTCAAGAAAATAAATAAAATGATAATGTTGTTTAAGGAGGGTTTATGCGACTTCGTAAAAAGCCGTGGATTGAAGAAGCTATTAAAGAATATAAAGAATTTTTATTTTTGGATGAACCTAAAGATAAACGTGAAAAGTGGAGACAATGTTTTAAAAAACCTGAAAATCCGTTACATGTAGAATTTGGTACAGGAAAGGGAAAATTTATATTGGGGATGGCATTAAAAAATCCTGAAATAAATTTTGTAGGAATGGAAAAACAACAAGGTGTTATTTATTATGCTGGAAAGAAAATTGCTGAATCAGAAACAAAAATAGAAAATGTCAGATTAATTTTGGGTGATGTAAGTGTTATAGAAGAAATTTTCGGCAAAGGAGAAGTTGATTGTATTTATTTGAATTTCAGTGATCCATGGCCGAAAAAAAGACATTTTAAACGAAGATTGACTTATAGAGATTTTTTAAATCGTTATAAAACTATACTTAAAAAAGACGGAAGGATAATTTTTAAAACGGATAATCGTGGTTTATTTGATTTTTCAATATCTGAATTTAAAGAAACAGGATGGAACTTGTCGGATATAACTTATGATTTACATTCAAATCCTGTAGAAGGTGACGTTGAAACAGAATACGAAGAAAAATTCAGCAGGAAGGGGAATTCTGTATGCCGTTTAATAGCACGGCGCCCAAACGAAGAGTAAAATACATTCCTAAGGCTCTTCGGTGGTTGCTTATAATTGTAAGTATCTTAATAGTACTTGGATTTTTTAACATTTACAGTGCAACATACTATATGGATTTACACTCAGGTGATAGTGCTTATTATCATATACTTAATCATAGTATATATTTGATATTGGGTATCATAGGAAGTGTAATCGTATCACGTTGTAATGATGTTTTTATACGTAAGCATTCATTGTTGTGGGTAGGAATCACATTATTACTGTTGCTTGCTGTTGTTGTAGCAGGGCGTACTGTAAACGGAGCAACGCGATGGATTCAAATCGGACCTGTTTCTTTGCAGCCTTCAGAAATAGCTAAGGTTTCAGGTATTATTTGGACGGCTTCATATTTGGCACCTAAACTGGACAAAAAAGAGAAAATAACTATATTTTATAGATTTTTTAAACCTTTTATACATTCAAGAAGTAAAAGAAAATCGGATTCTTTTAGTGCTATGATAGGTTATTTTAAGCCGTTGATTGCACCTTTTATAATGGCTGTTATGGTATTGATGCAACCGGATATGGGCACTGCCGGAATGATTATATTTTTTCCCGGATTTTTATATATATTGTCAGGTATGCCTATAAAAGAAATTGTATGGGGAATTACTGCCGCCATAGGTGGATTTTTCTTACTGGCGTTGATAGAGCCGTATAGATGGGATCGTGTAATTGTATTATGGGATCCTTTTTCGCATGCAAGAGATTTAGGATATCAGACAGTACAAAGTTTAATCGCTGTAGGATCCGGCGGTATATTTGGACAAGGATTAGGTCAAGGATTGTCTAAATTTTTATATTTACCTGAACAATATACTGATTTTGCATATGCAGTTTTCAGCCAAGAGTTCGGATTTATAGGATCTGTTTGTATACTTATATTGTATGTAGCATTTTTATGTTGCGGATTTTCAGTGGCACGTCAGTTGAAGTATACATATCATGCTTTATTGGTATATGGTTTGACTATGCTTATATCTATACAAGGAATTATAAATATAGCAATGGTAATAGGATGTTTTCCGGTTACCGGGATACCGCTTCCATTTATTTCGTATGGAGGTACATCTTTATTAATTAATATGTTGGCAGTTGCTTTAATATATAATACTGTTACCAAAAGTCTTTATAGAAGTGATATGGAAGAACGTAGAACGTATATCGCTGCTATGGAAGGTAAGCTTGTATCTTTGGATAAAATTTCAGGCACAGTATTTCATCCGGAAAATAAGTGATTAATAGTATGGAAATTATTTTTTTATTAAAAGGTGAAAAAAACTATAAGATAGTTGAATATTCAAAAATATTTAATATGAATTGTTCGATATTTTCTTATTGTAAAAATTATTATGAAATTTTAAAAAAAATAAATAACAAAGATAATTTTTTTATATATACGAATATATTAGAATGTTTAAGCATATTTGCATATAATTTAAAATGTGAAAAAAAGAACGGATTTATTATTTATGATTCTGGATATAATAATTGGTTAATTACGGAGTTTAGTGAAAATTATTCTGAATCATATTTTATAAGTCCTGCAGATTTTGCATTTGTGGGAAAAAATTCGAATATTAAATTAATGAAAAGCTGTTATTTGTATTTAAAAGACAAGACAAAATCTATTCATGAAGCTTCAGATTATGTAAGAAAAGAATGTATGAATAATTAAATTTTAAAAATTATTTATGCTATACTTATTTTAATTACAAAAATGATTTTATGGAGGTATTTTATGTATATAAGTAACAATATATTGTTGTTACCTGTTTGTTTTTTTGGACTTTATTTTATACTTGAGGCAATGGATTGGGGACTTTGTATTGCATCATCATTTATATGTAAAAGTGATGATGAGCGTAAAGTAATTCTTAAATTACTTAGACCTGGAATTGATGGAAATGAATTATGGTTTTTGCTGGGAATAAATGCACTTATTTTTTTTGTTGATTCAGTATATAATTTAAATGAAAGCACAAAAATTTTAACAGGAATAATTATATTAGGATGCATTATAAGATTTATATTTTCATTGGGAATAGATATTTTTAAAAATAAAACTTTCTGTAGATTGATGACTTTATTTTCAATAATTAGTTTATTTTTTATCGGATGTTATTCATTTATGCCTTTATACGAGGAAAGTTATTTACTTTCCTTAGTAGGTGTTTTATCATCTTTTTGGATGATTTTTTCTTGTTTTCAAATCGGATGTATATATGGAGCGGTAAAAACTGTAAATCCGTTATCTGAACGATTTAGGGCAGGCTATTTAGTAAGTAGCTTAGTTTCTGTTTTTGCTTACTTGATATTTTCTTTCTTTTTAAAATCTTATTTCGATGATAATGCTATAAACAGCGGCTATTATTGGATAGGATTAGTCTCAACGCTTATATTTTATGTATTATCTTTCTATTTTGTTCGTAGTCGTAATGTTAAAGTGGGACTTGTATTTGCTTATTTTTATTTGATTTGTTCACTTTCAACTTATTTTATTACATACGTATCTAAATTTTCTTGTTGGAAAATTTTAAATGTTATCTTAATAAAAAAAGAACTGGTTAATTTACATATATTAGAAATTTTATTAATTACAGTTATATGGACTTTTGTTTCATTTATATATAAATTAGTAAGGAAAAAACTTATATATAAATGGAATGATTATATTTGAAGGAGCTTTTTATGAGTGAAATTTTTAAGACAGAACATACAATTGATGAAATTCTCAATAAAATGGGAGCTAAAATAGTTTTAAATACTGAACTTCTTTCTGATGAGGAAAAAAATAAATTAAAAAAAGAAGGTAAAATTGTTATTTTAGATAAACCTGATGAACATAAAAAATAAAGAAGCAACAGTCATTTTTGATGTGTTGCTTCTTTATTTAATAAATATTTTAAATAATAGAAGGGATGTGAATTTGTGGATTCGTTTGTTCATTTACATTCTCATACGGAGTACAGTCTTTTTGATGGAATAAGTCGCATAAAAGAATTGGTTTCATATGTAAAAGAATTAGGTCAGCAAGCTATTGCAATAACAGATCATGGTGCAATGTATGGTGCCGTTTATCTTTATAAAGAGTGTATGAAGCAAGGTATTAAACCTATAATAGGATGTGAATTATACGTAACTGCAGATTCAAGATTTAAAAAGGGTAATGCTTTCAAAGAAAAGTTGGGACATTTGATTTTACTTGCAGAAAATAATGAGGGGTATCAAAATTTAATTAAAATTTGTTCTAAAGCTTGGGTTGAAGGCTATTACGTAAAACCTAGAGTTGATCATGATTTATTAAGAAAATATAGCAAAGGGATAATAGCACTGACTTCTTGTATAGGCGGAGAAATACCGCAAGCGATTTTAAATGGAGATAAAGAAAAAGCACGTAAATTAACTGAATTTTATATAGATACATTCGGCAGAAATAACTTTTTTTTGGAATTACAAAATCATGGAATGCCGGAAGAAGCTATAGTAAGGCAAGAATTGTCTTTAATTGCCAAAGAATATAATTTAGGCTTGGTAGCTACAAACGATTTTCATTATGTACGCAAAGAAGATGCTAAAAGTCACGAAATAAAATTATGTATTTCTACAGGAAATACTTTAGATAATCCAAATCATTTCGCTTTTGCAAATAATGAGTTTTATTGTAAAAGCGGAGAGGAAATGAAATCGCTTTTGGGTGAATTTCCCGGAGCAATAGAAAATACAAAAATAATAGCTGAAAGATGTAATGTTAAATTAACTTTCGGAAAACATAAACTTCCTTCGTATGATGTGCCTTGTGGTGAAACTGCTGCAACATATTTACGAAAATTATGTTTTGATGCTTTGCCTAAACGATATCCGCATTTTAATGATAAAGAAGAAAGCCGATTGAATTATGAATTAAATATTATAAATCAGATGGGATTTTCAGATTATTTTTTGATTGTAATGGATTTTATACGGTATGCAAAAAATAAAGGAATTCCAATCGGTCCCGGTAGAGGAAGTGCAGCAGGAAGTATAGTTGCATATTTATTGGATATAACAGAAATAGATCCTTTAAGATTTGATTTACTTTTCGAACGTTTTTTGAATCCGGAACGTGTATCAATGCCGGATATAGATACAGATTTATGTTATAGAAGACGTGGAGAGATAATTGAGTACTTAAAGAGTAAATACGGAGAAGAACAAGTTGCTCAAATTATTACGTTTGGAACGCTTGCGGCAAGAGCAGTTATACGTGATGTAGGTCGCGTAATGAGCATTCCTCTTAAAGAAGTTGATAGAATTGCGAAAATGATACCCGGTGGTCCCGGTGTTACTTTAAAATCGACTTTGGAATCTTCACGTGATTTTTTAAATGAATATGAAAATAACAATACGGTACGTACGTTAGTAGATCATTGTATAAAATTAGAAGGATTATCACGTCAATCGGGTACACATGCTGCGGGTGTAGTAATTTGTTCAAAACCTGTTTATGAATATGTACCTATACAATTGACTCAAGATGATTTTATACAAACACAATATGAAAAAGATCTGGATGAAGAATTAGGTCTTTTAAAAATGGATTTACTTGGTTTGAGAAATTTGACAGTTATTCATGATACATTGCAAATGATAAAAGAAAATCGCGGAATAACTGTTAAAATGTCTGAAATTGACGATAGTGATGCCAAAACATGCAATATGCTTTGTATGGGGGATACTGTCGGGGTTTTTCAATCTGAATCCGATGGATTTACAAATTTGTTGATGCAATTACACCCGGAAAGATTTGAGGATTTAATTCCTATGGTAGCATTGTATAGACCGGGGCCGTTGGGAAGCGGTATGGCGGAAGATTTCATTAATAGAAAACACGGAAAAACAAAAGTGGATTATCCTCATCCGTCATTGGAAAAAATTTTAAAAGAAACATATGGAGTTATTCTTTATCAAGAACAAGTTATGCAAATTGCCTCTGAAATGGGAGGATTTACATTAGGCCAATCAGATTTACTTAGAAGAGCAATGGGACACAAAGAACCAGAGATACTTCAAGCACAACGCGAACTTTTCGTAAAAGGTGCTGAGGGTAAAGGTATAGATAAAAGCATATCTAATCATGTTTTTGATTTGATGGTTCATTTTGCAGGTTATGGATTTAATAAATCTCATAGTGTTTGTTATGGACGTATTGCATGGGAAACTGCATATTTGAAAGCTAATTTTCGCCCTGAATTTATGGCATCTATGATGACATGTTATATCGGTGATATAAATAAAGTAAATAGATACATTGAAAATACACGTAAAGCCGGAATAGAAGTTTTGGCACCTGACATAAATAAAAGTCAAGCATATTTTTCAGTAAAAGGTGAAAATATTATTTTCGGTCTTTCAGGAATTCAAAATGTTGGAGAAAATGCTGTAAATCATATTATAGAATCACGTAATAAAAAAGGTGATTTTAAAAATCTTATTGATTTATTGGAAAGAATCGACTCAAAAATTTTGAATAGTCGAGCATGCGAAAGTTTAATAAAATGCGGTGCATTAGACTGTCTCGGTTATGATAGAAGTCAGTTGTTGGCAGTTTTGGATGATGCCATAAATATAGCCGCATCAGGGAGATTTGACAGAGATGCCGGTCAGCAAAATTTATTTGCTGAATCTGAAATAATAAGAGAAATTGATTATCCTGATATAGAACCGATGTCGAAAAAAGAAAAACTTCATTGGGAAAAGAAATTGCTCGGGTTTTATGTAAGCGGACATCCTTTAGATGAATATTCCGACATGATTGAATCGTTTGTGAAATCAAAAGTTTTTGATGATAATGATATTGATTATGATGGTAGAATTGTCACAATGTGCGGTATAGTTACAAGAGTAAAAAAAACTATTACAAAAAAAGGATTATCAATGGGGTATGCAACTTTAGAAGATTATGACGGAGAGTTTGAATGTGTAATATTTCCATCGGTATGGGAAAATAAATTTCAGTATTTAGTTAAAGATAAAGTTATAAAAATAACAGGTAGAGTACAAGCTGATGAAAGAAATTTAAAAATTCTTGTTCAAGATATACGTGATATGGATGAATTGAAAACATCAAGAAATGGTGGGAAATTGCATTTATATGTAGATGAATCACATGAATCAAATTATGTAAGCAGAAGTTTAATGGAAATATTACAAAATAATCATGGAGAAATTCCTATATATTTGCATTTATTGAAAGAAAAAAGAGTAATAGAAATGAATAGGGAATATTGGATAGATTATACCGATTATACAGAATCCGCGTTAAAAAAGCTTTTAGGTAAAAATGCAGTTAAATATATAAAAAAATAGTTATAAGTAGGGGGAAAATATGAATTTTCTTGTTTGTGTAAAAAATGTAGTAGATACATCAAAAATGAGGATTGATCCTATAACCGGAAGATTAGACAGAAATGGTGCAAAAAGCATAATTAATCCTTTAGATTTAAATGCATTGGAAGCCGCACTTTCTTTGCGTGAAGAATTAGGCGGTACTGTGAGTGTTATATCTATGGGACCGCCTCCGGTTGAAGAAATATTAAGGGATTCTTTGGCGCGTGGCGCGGACAAAGCTTATTTGATAACAGATAGAAAATTTGGTGGTGCAGATACATTGGCAACGAGTTATACTCTTGCTGCAGGAATAGAAAAAATAGGTAATTTTGATTTTATTTTTTGTGGACAAGAATCTTTGGACAGTAATACTGCACAGGTAGGACCGGAACTTGCCGGCATGTTAAATATAGAAAGTATTTGTACAATTGTAGATTTAAAGTATAAAAGCAAAAATGTAGTTGAAGTTAAAAGAAAAATGAATAAAAATGTTGAGATTTTGGAGGTCAAACTTCCAGCGTTGTTTACTGTTTCTTCAGAATTAAATAATCCCGGGTATCCATCAATTAAGGGGATTTTAAATAAGAAAAATTTTGAAATTATTTCATTGACCGCAGATGATTTAAAAGTGGATTTTGAACGTATAGGTATTAAAGGTTCACCTACACAAGTTAGAGGTATAAGGCCGATAATTCCTGTAAAAAAAGAAAATATATCTATAGATACACCGAATATGGAAGAAAGTGTAAATTTATTTTTAAAAGCAATGAAAAAAATTAAAGTTATATAGAGAGGGAATTATGGATTTTTCAAAGTGCAAGGGTATATATGTAGTAGCTACATCTGTAAATGGAGAATTTCCAAAAGTTGTAGGAGAACTTATTGGAGAAGCAAAAAAAATTGCCGATAAATTAAACGATCAAGTGAATGTTTTATTTATTGGAAATAAAGTTAAAATTCATGCTGAAACTTTGATTCATTTAGGAGCAGATAATGTATATTTAGTTGAACATGAATTATTCAATTATTACAATGGAAAAGTTTATGAAAAAATACTGTTTGATTTTTTTAAAGAACATTTTCCGTCGGTAATAATTTTTCCGTCAACAGATGATGGACGTGATTTAGCACCAAGAATGGCATCAAAACTTGTTTGCGGAGTAACGGCAGATGTTACGGAAATTTCTGTAGATGAAAAAACAGGTATGGTAATTTGGTCAAGACCGGCAATGGGCGGAAATATTATGGCAGATATTGTAAGTCCCAATTTTAGACCACAAATAGGAACAGTTAGACCCGGAAATTTTTTGTATCCGAATGAAGATACAACACGACATGGTAAGATAATAAATATTGAGTTTAGTTTGAAAGAAAATGAAATAGGAACATTATTAAAAGACGTTATTACGAATTCTATTGAAGACAATCCTGTTGAAGATGCAAAGATTATTGTTGCCGGTGGACGTGGAATAGGTAAAAAAGAAAATTGGAAATATGTTAGTGAATTGGCAAAATTACTTAATGCAGCGATAGGATGTAGTAGACCGGTTTGTGAAATGGGTTGGGAAACGAGTGAGCATCAAATAGGTCAAACAGGGAAAAATGTTTCTCCGAAAGTATATATAGCTTTGGGAATTTCAGGTGCGATGCAGCATATTTGTGGAGTAAAATCAGATATTTTAATTGCAATAAATAAAGATTCTACTGCACCTATAATGAAAGAAGCTGATTATACGGTTATTGCAGATTTAAATAAGTTTTTACCTATATTAATTAAAGAATTAAAAAAGATAAAAACCGATAAATGAAATTGAAAACAGGAAGTATAGTATTTTACTTCCTGTTTTATAATTTAAGTTTATACTGTGTTAATATATGATTTTATCGAAAATTATCCGATAAATACTGACTATTTTTTTAATCCGTCAAAAATTCGTCAAAAAAATACACGAGGGTGTTGTAGGAAACATAAATATTAATAACCGTGGCTACCGTATCTCCCAAAAGTGCCGCTACCGTTTTAATATCTGTACCAGTGGCAAGAAGACGCGTGGCGTAAGTATGGCGCAAACAATGTATACCGTGACCGGTATACTTTTTTACGATTAGCGAAATTGGGCGTGGTGCTTTCTCGTGAAATAACCGATTATCAACTTGCGCCGGGTAGAGTTTTCTGTAAAGGTTGATGTCTTTAACGAGTGAGTCGGGAATAGGAATTGTACGGTTGCTATTGTGCGTTTTGCACGGTATAAATGTGCGATTGCCTTTGCGTGTAAATCCTAACTGCTTATTTATCGTGATTTCACGATTTTCAAGATCAATACAATCATTGGTGAGACCGAGCATTTCGCTAACACGTATTCCAGTCTTGGCACACATGGCAATTTGTAAGTAATTTTCGAATTTCAGTTCATTTCTTGCTCTTGATAAAAGGGATTGTAATTCAAATTCCGTTAAAACATTAAGACTATCTTTTGTACGGATTTTTATCTTTTCTAGATTTTCTGCGGGGTTTTCCGAGATGATTTTATAGTTGTTTTTGGCACATCTAAACAATGATTTAACAATTGTAATTTTTATGTTTCGATTTTTTTCTGATCCGCCAGCTTTATCAATTCCGAGTTTGAGATCGGAATAAGTAACATCAAGTATTTTTTTATCATAAATTTTTAAGATTTTGACGGCGGAAATGTAGTTGATATAAGTGTTGTACGAAATATGCCTATCTTCCGCGTAGATTTCAATAAATTCACCTACCGTCAAATTTAATAAATCTTTGTCGGCGGTCACGTTAATCTTGGAGATTAACTCTCTTTTTGCTATGTCCGATAATGCTTCCGCTTTTGATTCAAATCCGCCTTTGCTTTTTTGTTTCCACTTGCCGCCTTGTTCGTAGGAAATAATTAATTGCCACGCCGGCTTTTGCCTTGTGCCTCTGTTACGCGTAGAAAAAGTATACTTCATAAAAAAATCAGCTCCAATCTGTAAAAAAAGGGGCTGATTATGGTATAATAATGGTGTAATCAGCCCGCGCTTGGGTATTACATTTTCCCGTTGTTCTGTTGCCGCAGAATGACGGGATTTTTTTTATTGATTTTCAATTAGGTCATAAAAAACTGATTCTGTCAGTATTTGTAAATCTTGTCCTTTTAAGATTTTTTCTTCTGCTTTTTTTACCTTCTTGCTTTTACCATTTTTTATGGTTTTTGCGTCCATGTCTCCGATGACCAGAAAGTTTGTACTATTAGTAATTCCGTTTTGGCAAATTCCGCCAATATTTACAACGATCTGTGCGGCTTCTGCCCTCGTATATTTTTCCAATGCTCCCGTGAATACAATGTTCTTTTTGTAAAACATATGTGACTTGTCAATATTTTCAGGCTTGGAAACAACGATTTTCTTCAGGTCTAATCGATGATTCAGGAAGTCGGCGAGATTGATATTATTTTCTCGCACGTGATTTCTAAAAATCTCAAGAACTTCTTTCGTCATTTTTACATCGCCAACTGCTCTATGGTCAACGCCTTTCAATCCAAAATGATCGGATAAATCGGACAGTCTGTGATGTGGTAACTCTGGGAATAAACGGCGAGCCAGTCGTAACGTGTCTACATAGTTGTTGGAAAAAGGCATATCAAGAGAAAGAAAGTTTTCTCTCAAGAAGTTAACGTCAAAATTAACATTGTGACCGACAATGACCTCTTTAGAAAGAAAATCATAAAGGTCTTTTGAGATTTCTTTGAATGTGGGAGCGGTTGACACCATTTCGTTTGTGATTCCCGTTAAATTCGTTACAAAATCGTCAATATGGATAACCGTACCGGTGTCTTTATCGATAGGCTTGATAAGTGTTGTATATTTATCTGTCAATCCGTTGTTTTTGTATTTGAAAGCCGCAACTTCAATAATGACGTCGGTGGCAGGGGAAAGACCTGTTGTTTCTAAATCGACAATTGTATAGTCGGTAGGGATTTCAAAGAGAGAAATACCCTTTTTGCTTATCTGTTCCATATAAAGCTCCTTTGTTATAATTTACCTCTAATCTCAACTACTTTCCCAAGTATTTGGATTGGTAAGTTTTTAATTTGGTCGTTGTTGTAGACTTGAGGTGGAAACACAGCCGGATTCCAGCCGATTAAGGTGATTCCGTTTTCAGATTTTGTTACTTGCTTTATAGTGGCGTCATCGCCATTGACAAGTACAATTGCTACATCTCCGCTGTCAATATAAGATTGCTTTTTTACTATTACGATATCGCCTTCTATAATCCGCGGCTCCATTGATTTACCTTTGATTTTAAGTGCAAAGTATTCTCCGTTTTTTGCCATGCTTTCTGGAATTTCTTCCCAATCTTCTACATCTTCAATAGCTTCAATTGGTATTCCGGCAGCGACTCTACCGAGAACGGGGATGCGCACGCCTGCTTTATGTGGAGGCGCAACCTTATTACCGAACATGATAAAAGCGGGTGTAGTGCTTAATGCTTGTGCTAACTTCTCTATTCTATCAGAGGGAATACTAGCAATGACGCCGCTTTCATATCTTTGGATTGTTTGACGGCTAACGCCTACAATTTTAGCAACTTCCTCAAGGGTTAATCCTAATGTTGCTCTTCTTGTTTTTATGTTCTTCCCTATATTCATAATTTTAACCTCACTTTTTAATCCTAATAGTAGTATACATAAAAATCCCTTAACATGCAACTTTTTTCTAAAAAAACAAAATAAGTTACTTGACATGCGAAAAAATAAGTGCTATTATTGTTACGTAACAAGTAACAAAGAGAGGTGGTGAAGGTAGATATGGTTAACGTAAACAAGTTAAAGGGAGCTATTGTAGAAAAAGGGTTAACACAGGCAAAAATGGCAGAAAAAATGGGTATCTCTGATAGAACGTTTTATAATAAAATGAAACGTAAAGTCTTTAATTCAGACGAAATTGTACAAATGGCGTCTATTTTATCAATTGAAGAAAAAGATGTAATTGCTATTTTTTTTGACCAGAATGTTACGTAATAAGTAACAACGTAAAGAGAGGTGAAAAAAGTGGAAACTGTATTGTTAACGAGTAAAGAAGTACAAAACATGTTAAAAATTGGACGAACAACGCTATGGAAGCTTGAAAAACGCTACAAAATACGACCCGTACAAAAGTTGCTACCGACTAAAAGATATCGGCTCAGTGATATCGAAAAAATAATAAAAGAAGATTGCACGTGAAAGGGGGCATCCGAGATGAGATTAAGAGTTAAGCGGATTGTATCGGTGCTTGCAGTGGCTGTAATTCTCGGTGCGGGTGCTTGTGCGTACTTTCGCCCGGGACACCACACCTACATGGTGCAATATCGAAAGGAAGTTCAGCAGGGCGAAACTGTGTGGGATATTTGTTCCGAGATTGCTACTGATAAAGAGGATTTAAATCGTCTTGTTTGGCAGACTATGAAAGACAACAGAATTAAGGATCCGAACGCTGTACAGCCGGGGATGCTACTTGTTGTAAATGTAGAGAAAGCGAGAAGTAACGATGGAAAGAAAATATGAGTTTACGGGTCAAAAGAAAAAATATTGTGGAGTGACTTTACATAGAATTAGAGCCGTTAGAGATTTTGGAAACGTGAAAAAAGGGGATTTGGGCGGATTTATTGAAAGTGAGGACAACTTATCACATGACGGCACGGCGTGGGTATACGACAATGCTTGGATATACGAAAACGCTCGGATATATGACAATGCTCGGATATACGATAATGTAAAAGTTTATGGCAATGCAATCATTTGCGGTAATGCTCGGATATGCGACAATGCTCAGATATCCGACAATGTTCAGATATACGGAGATGCTTTGATATTCGGTAATGCTCGGATATACGGCGATGCTCGGATATACGGAGATGCTTTGATATGCGGTAATGCTCGCATATGCAACAATGCAAAAATATATGACGATGCTCGGATATATGACAATGCTCAGATATACGGTAACGCTCGTATATATGACAATGCTCAAATATATGGAGATGCTTTGATATGCGGTAATGCTTGCATATGCAACAATGCAAAAATATACGACGATGCTCAGATATACGGTAACGCTCAGATATACGACAATGCTCAAATATATGACAATGCAAAAGTTTATGGCAACACAATCATTTGCGGTAGTGCAAAAGTTTACGGTAATGCAGATACGTGATTGATGAGATTAAAAAAGAGGGAATTTAATGACAGATAAAGAGCGAATTATACAAAGAATTGCAAGTGACGTTTTAAATCTTGTGCAGGTAGAAATTTATCACAGATACAACGATCATTGCCGGACGTTTTACGTAGAAGAAGCGGAAGCTATGAATTATTTAAAGTGGAAGCTTGAAGAGATGTTCAGAGAGAGTTACAAGGTTGATGTTTATTAAAGGGGGAATATATGACGGATAAAGAAAAATACTTGAGAGTTGAAATATCTCAAGCATTGATGCGCAGGGCTTATTCAGTTTTTAAAAAGGAGATTGATATAAGAAACGGGGTTCTGGATCGGTTGCCGGAGAGAGGTTGTGAAACGAGAAGACGTGAAATAGTAAGTGAAATCAATCTAATAAGTGGACTTTTTAACAAGGTAAGGGACGAATTTCAGAAATAAAAAAGCTATCAGATATTCGCAGTATCTGATAGCAAAACGGTTTCTGACTCCGCCGTTACCTCTATGATAGCAAAAAAAGAGGAGAATGACAATGTATAAACAAATTTTAACTGTAAAAGACAGTGAAGACCACTCAAAGTGGCTTGATATAAGAAACAAAGGAATCGGCGGAAGCGATGCCGGTATCATCATGGGATTAAATCCTTATAAATCTATAAATGATTTATGGCTTGAAAAGACAAATCAAGTCGAGCAGGAAGATTTAACGGACAATGAATATGTATATTGGGGTAATCAACTCGAGGACATGGTAGCAAAAGAATTTGCAAAGCGAAGTAATTACAAAGTACGGAGGATGGGCACAGTTCAGAGCAACGAATATCCTTTTATGATAGCGAACATAGACCGTTGGATTGTCGGGAAAAACTTCGGACTTGAATGTAAAACGGCAAATGCATTTGCAGGTAAAAATTGGGAAGATGATGAACTCCCTGACAGTTATTATTGTCAATGCTTGCATTATATGGCAGTTACCGGAGCACCATGTTGGTATATTGCAGTATTACTCGGAGGGAACAAGTTTATTTATAAAAAAATAGATCGTAATGAAGATGATATAAAAACACTCATTAAAGAAGAAAATAAGTTTTGGGATTTGGTTAAAACAAAAAAAGCTCCTCCGGTTGACGCAAGCAAAGCTTGTGCAAATGCGCTGAATGTAATGTTCAAAGGTAATAAAGACAGTGAAACGGTACTTCCGGATAAAGCATTGGAGCTTATAAAAAATATTGATGAGAGCACAGAAATCATAGATAAGCTGAAAGAAGACGTGCAGCTTAACAAAAACAAATTAATGGCACTTATGGGAGATTTTGAAATCGGACGTGTGGGAAATCGTAAAGTTACATGGAAGATGACAAAGGGACGTGAAAGTATAAGCGTTTCAAGGCTTAAAAAGGTAGACAACGCAAGTTATGAAGCATTAAAAGCAATAGACTTAATTACAATCGGCGAACCAACGAGAAGACTTCGCATTTATTAATAATAAGGAGGAAATATGAGAACTACAGGCGGGCTTACAAAGAAAAATACGGAAATTGCACAGGTAAAACAAACAACGATGCAGGGTTATGTAAAGGCAATGGAAAAAGAAATAGCAAAAGCATTGCCGAGTGTTATAACCCCCGAGCGTTTTACACGAATGGTATTTACTGCATTATCTACAAATCCAAAATTGCAACAATGCACACCTAATTCATTTTTGGGTGCGATGATGCAGGCGGCACAGCTGGGTGTAGAACCCAATACACCTATAGGACAAGCGTACTTGATACCGTACAAAAACAAAGGAACGCTTGAATGCCAATTCCAATTAGGATATAAGGGACTTATTGACCTTTGCAATCGCAGCGGAGATATAAAAGACATACAGGCACACGAAGTATACGAAAATGACACATTCGAATACGAGTACGGACTTGAACCGAAATTAAAACACGTTCCGGCAATGAAAGACCGTGGGAACGTAATCGCATATTATGCGGTTTTCCATACAGTGAATGGCGGATATGGGTTTGAAGTAATGGGCAGGGATGATGTAATAAATCACGCACAGAAAACAAGTCAATCATACGGATCCGGGTTCTCGCCCTGGACAAAGTATTTTGATGAAATGGCAAAGAAAACAGTTGTAAAAAAAGTACTCAAATTTGCACCGATAAAAACAGAATTTTTCAAAGCACTTTCAACCGACGAAACGATAAAAACAAATATCACCGAGCATATGGAAGATATGCCGGACGAAACGATAATCGACGTAGAAGCAAAAGAAATAGTGGATGACGACATTCCGGCTAACGTGGATAAAGAAACAGGAGAGGTACAAGTATGATATATGAACTTCTTGAAAATGCAAATGCTTACGGTTCAGACAATGCTATAAGCAAAGAATATTTAGAAAAAATAACGCGCTTAAGCAATCGACAGTTAAGAGAACTCATAGAAAACGAAAGGAGAGCAGGTTACCTAATCTGCTCTCAAATGAAAGGTGGCGGCGGATATTTCATCGCAACCGACGAATTTGAAATAAGAAGATATATACACGAGCAACGTGCTCGTGCAAACTCAATATTATTAGCGCTGGAACCATTTAAAAGGGCGATAAATTATAAATAATTTAGAGGTGAAATAAATGGCAAGACCGACCAAGCAGGGGGTTGATTATTTCCCCCTCGATGTCGGGTTTTTGCAGGACTTTAAGATAAAAAGAATCATGAATTCCTATGGCTGTGTATCTATAGCTGTACTAGTCTGTTTGCTATGTAATATATATAAAGACAAAGGGTATTACATGTTGTTTACGGACGAAACTGCGGACTTTATTGCTGTTGAATGCGGTGTGAAGTGTCGTGCTGTGAATGATATAGTTGCTAAGGCCGTGCAAGTTGGATTTTTTGATGAACATATATATACCGAACACAAGATCTTGACATCTAAAGGAATACAAAACAGATATTTTATGGTAAGTTCCCGGAGAAAAGAGAGATTTTGCCGTAGGGATATTATGCTCATAAACATTAATGACTGCAATAACTCGGTTAATGACTGCAATAACTCAGTTAATGTATACAATAACTCCTACTATAAAGAAAATAAAATAAAAAGAAAAGAGAGGATAAAAAACGGCTCGGAAGCCACAACCGTTTCTAATTTGAAATTTTTTGAAAACCAAAAAAAAGTGTTCGACGAAAAGATAAGACAACTTGATAATTACGTTGCAGCTAACGGATTAAAAAGTATAGATGTAACGGATATTTTAAAAAGTTGAGGTTAATAATATGAACTTTGCTAAAAATTTACGTAAATACAGAAAACAAAAAGGGTTAAAAGCTATTGAATTTGCTCAAATGTTGGGGCTTAAATATCCGACTTATTTAAATTATGAAAATTACAACAAAGAGCCCAAGTTTGAAGTACTTGTAGAAATGGCTGATTTATTAAACGTTTCGCTTGATGAACTTTTAGGGCGTAACTGTATAAAAACCGAGATATATAAAGAGTTGTTAACTGCTAAAGAAAAAGAGTGTAAAGAGTTAGATGAAATTGTAAATAAATTAATTAATGAAATCAGAATTTTACTAAAACAGAAACAGATAGTAAAGGAGAATAAAAAATGAGTTTAATCAATCAAATGATAATTATTGGAAATCTCGGTGGAGATGCAGAAGTAAAAGATACTAAAAACGGCAATTTGCTTGCCAAATTTTCGGTAGCTGTTAATAAGAAAGGTAAAGACGGAAAAGAAACTACTACATGGGTAAATGTACAATCGTGGGGAAAACTTGCCGAATCTTGTCGCAACTTAAAAAAGGGAGAACGAGTAGTTGTAATAGGCGAATACATAAGCAATGCGTATATGTCTACCGCCGGCGAGAAAAAATATTTTAACTGTTTAAACGCATTTTTTATTGCAAAACCTATTTTGAGTTCAGAAAAAAATAATCAAAACAACGCTCAACCTTCAAACGAAGAAATACCGTTTTAAATGAAAGCCGGTTAATATGAAGGAGAACAAATGACAATAATAATTCCCGGAAGATTACCATGTATGAACGATTTAATAAGTGCCAACAGGCGAAACAGATATGCGGGGGCAAAACTTAAAAAGGACACGCAAAAAGCGTTGATACCGCTTATGCAATTACAAGCAAAAGGTAAAAAATTTGAAGGCAGAGTGTTAATAGAAGTTAAGTTTTTCGAAGCAAATCGAAAAAGGGACGAAGACAATGTGATCAGTGGATTAAAATTCATCCTGGATGCACTGCAGGAAGCTGAAATTATAAGAGGTGACGGACAGAGATATGTTCATGTACTGCCGGAAGTGTTTGTAGATAAAAACAATCCGAGAATAGAAATAGTAATAAAATAACGTGCATGAATTTGAAAAACATGTACGTTGCGAAGAAACCCAAATTTCAGTAAGGATTTTATAAATTTTTGAATAGCGAGAATAAAAATGGATAGCGAAGTTGTTTTTATAGATTTGTTTTCCGGTATAGGTGGATTTCATACTGGATTGGAAAAAGTCGGCATGAAATGTGTCGGTTGGTGTGAGAAGGATAAATTCGCACAAAAATCATATAGAGCATTGTATGATACGGAAAGGTTGTGGTTTTCAGATGATATACGAAAGTGTAGAGGTTGGGAATTGCCAAATGCAAATATTTGGGCGTTTGGATTCCCCTGCCAAGACATATCAGTCGCAGGCAAGCAGAAAGGAATTAAGCAAGGAACACGAAGCGGACTCTTTTTTGAAGTCATGCGCTTACTTGATGAAAAAGAAGAAGGTAAACCCGAGTGGCTTATCGTTGAAAATGTTAAAAATTTGTTATCTATTGACGGCGGATGGGGATTTTTCAAAATTCTCTCTGAAATGGCAAAAAGAGGGTACAATGTGCAATGGAGAGTTTACAACTCAAAAGATTACGGAGTACCGCAAAACAGAGAAAGAGTGTACATTGTGGGACATCTTGGAGAAAGATGTGGAAGAGAATTATTACCTGTCGCAAGAAAAAGTGAACGAGCTCTTAAAAAAGTAATAGACGGCTCGCAGGGCGACAGAGTTTATGAACCGAATCTATCCTGCACACTATCCAGTCAAGGCGGAGGAATGGGAGCAAAGACGGGATTGTATATGATTCAGAAAGGTTGTAAATTCCGTTATCCGGAACGAGGAATAGGGAAAAGAGCGGTATCAGGATATGTAGAATTAACAGATATTGCCGGAGCGCTTACGGCGCGGCACTGTGGAGATTATACAAGTGACAGGAACACCGGAGTTGTAGAAATTAAAAATGCAACGAAGTCAGGAATGTTACCGGCACGGGTCGGAGATGGAATCGAAACGGCTTATTCGTCAAGCAACACGAGGCGTGCAAGAGTGCAGCCGGGTAGATGTAGCACAATAACGACTCACGGCACGGCAGGAGTATTAATGGATACTTCTCCGGTGAGAATTAGAAAGCTGACACCTAAAGAGTGTTGGCGGTTGCAAGGTTTTACCGATGAGCAATTTGAAAAGGCTGCAAAGGTTAATAGCAACACTCAATTATATAAACAGGCAGGGAATGCAGTTACTGTGAATGTAGTAGAAGAAATCGGTAAACATATTATGAAATTAATTAAGGAAATGGGAAAATGAATATAGATAAAGAGATGGTTAGGAGTAAAGCGAGGTTAATATTATGACAGAAAAGGATATTGATTTACTTACAAGATTTACCAACCATATTGAGTCTGCATTGGAATTTATAAAAATGATAAAGGATTTTGAACCTACCCACGATGTAGAAATTGAAATAGAAATATTAAGTAGGGTTCAAAAAATATTACCGAATGTACTTCAAGAATTTATTGACTTTCAAGATACCATTGTGGAAGTTGGAACGTCCGCAGAGTTAAATGAATTGTTGAAAGGAGAGTAGACATGGAAAACAAAGAAGAATGGATTGTGCTTTTGGATAAAAACGATATTCCTACAGATCGGAATGTTTATAGCACAAAAGAAGAGGCTATATCAGCCGGAAAAGAAGAAATTAGAAAAATTAGTGCTAAATATATAAATTCAGAGGTGTTCGGAAAAAGAACTGAAGCGAGAGCGTTGATTTTCTATGTGGGAAAAGTGAGCAGACCTAAACCTCGTTTATTTGCAGAAAATATCATTGATGATTTAATTAGTGGTGCCGAAAGTATGTACGGAGACACGGCAGACAATTTTCTGGAATATGTATCCAAAAAACATAAAGAAGAATTAGAGCGAGAGGTTAATAAAGTGGTTGGAGAATGGATAGACAACCATGATTTCATGACATGTGGATTCTTAGTTGAAAAGATTGAGAAAATAGAAGTATAGACATATTTGTCCTTATGGTACTTAGATTATTTGTTGGAGATAAGCAATGGATGATTTAAAAAATCTTGTAATTTTAAATAATAAAATCAATAATCTTTTAATGGAACGCAGTCAACTTAAAGCGATGCTTGAAAACGTCAAAGGACAACAACTGCATGAAAGGGTATCAGGTACAAAAGATACAGACTTTTCAGCAGCGTTGGATAAGCTTATAGCTTTAGAAAAAGAAATAGATAATTTGGTAGACGAATATGTTGAACAACGCAAAAAGATATTAGATATATTAGGACTTATCCGAGAAGATAAATACAGAGAACTTTTAACTTATAGATATGTTTGTGGATTAAGTTTACATCAAATATCGAAAAGAATGAATTTTAGTTACAACTATATTCGAAAACTGCATCGTCGAGCAATTTACGTTTATGATAAAGTTGGCACAAAAAGGCACATTTGACTGTGGTATAATGGTAATATGAAAATATATTCTCATACCTATTTAATACAGTGTGCGGTTTTACGAGACCTCCTTCCGTAAGAGCACGTAAAAAAGACAGATGACGGTCTGTCTTTTTTATTTGGAGAGGATTGAGCGGTGAATCTTAATGTTAAAAAGAATATGCGCAAGATGTGGAAAACTACATAATGTTAACGAGAAGTGTCCGCTACCGGAAACAAGACATAAAGATTATGACAGATATAAAAGGGATAAAAAGAGTAAAGCTTTTTATGAATCAAGTGCTTGGCGAAAGCTGCAAGAGAAAATAAAAATAAAAGCACACGGACTAGACATGTATCAAATGAAAGTAAATAATCAACTTGAAAAAGGATACATCGTCCACCATATCTATCCTTTAAAAGAAAGACCGGATTTGAAACTCAAAGAAGGTAATTTGATATACGTATCGAATGAAACACATAATCGAATACACTCGATATATGATAAATCTACAGAAGATAAAGAAAAGCTACAGAAAATTTTACAAAGGATAGTAGATACGTGGTAGGGGGCGGCTTAAAAAAGTTTTTGGTGCGTAAATATATAACCGCGCGGACTCTAAATTCACGCAAAAACTCCCTGATGAAATCAGTATATCTAACAACTTGAAAGTAGGTGACTAGATGCCGACACCAAAAAAAGCAATACAATTTCATACAAAGCACTATACAAAAGCAGAAAAAGCAGCAAGAGAAAAAAGAGAGAATGAACTCAAAGTCGGAAGAGATGAATTAATCGCTCCCGACTTTTTAAATGCTAAAGCAAAAGCTGAATTTAATAGAATCGTGGATGAAACAAAAAAAGCGGGAATACTCGACAACCTCGACTTGGGAATTTTGGCAATGTACGCAAACGCATATGTACACTATGTCGAAGGCGTAAAAAAAATAAATGAAATGGGAGATGTTTTGGAAACATCACAAGGTTATCGCATGAATCCATACATAACCACAAATGAAAGATACGTATCTCAAATTTTAAAATGCTCTGCAAAGCTCGGACTCGCAACAACAGACAGACTGAAACTTGTAGTGCCGGAGAAAAAGCAAGAAAAAGAAGAGAATAAATTTATAAGGCTTTTGAAAAATGGATAGAACAACAGAATATGCAAAATTGGTACTGTCAGGAAAACGCTTGACGGGAAGAAGTGAATATTTGTGTTGCAAAAGACATATTGATGATATAAAAAATAAAAAACTGAAATATATATTTGACGTTGAAGAAGCTGAAAGGCATATAAATATCGCGAACACTATGACAATCGGTGAAGGAACTGAAAAAAGACAGCTTGAAACAAGAGGATTTCAGAATTTTATTATCGGAAGTATTTTCGGTTGGCGAAAAAAAAGAAGCAAAGAGAAACGTTTTCGTGAGGCATATGTACAAATGGGTAGACAGAACGGGAAATCGTTTCTGGCGGCGGAACTGTGTAATGACTTTGCGACATTTAGTGGATATCGAGAAGGTAGAATATTTTGTACGGCTACTAAAATGGAGCAAGCAAAAATCGTTTGGCAAGAAGTTGCAAAATTTATAAGAGCCGATAAAGATTTGTTTGAACTTTATGAAATTAAAGAATACAACTCAACAATTTTAAGTAAAATTACAAATACGGTAATAAAAGCAATAGGAAGAGATACAAACTCCGCCGACGGGTTCAGGTCGGTATTGGCTATTATAGATGAGTATCACGCGCACAATACTGATCAAATGTATCAATTAATGCGCAAAGGACAGATTAAAGTTGACAACGCACTAACAGTAGCAATTACGACTGCGGGATTTAATTTAAACGGTCCTTGCTATCAACAGTATCAATTTTGTAAAAAAATAATTGAAGGAGTCTTGAGAAAGGACTCTCTTTTTATTTATATCGCCGAAATGGACAAAGATGACGATATATGGAAACCGTCAAATTGGGCAAAAGCGAATCCACTAATACTCTGGAAAGACGACATAACGCTTAACAAAGAAATGCTGGCAAGAATGGCAGAAACCGCAATAGACGCAAGAGAAAAAGGTGGTAAAGACTTGGTCGACTTTCGTACAAAGCACCTTAACACGTGGGTAACTTACACGGGCGGTGCATTTATCGATTTAGCAAAATGGAAACTGTGTGAAACAAATAAAACAATTGACGACATGAAAGGCAAAACGGCGTATTTGGGTATCGACTTATCAAGCGGCGGGGATTTAACATCAATCGCTTTGGTGATACCGCAAGAAAAAGACAAAGTTTATATATACTCAAAATCCTATATGCCGGAATTGCGTTTAGCAGAGCATGAGAAAACAGATGAAGCGCCATATGGAGAGTGGGCGAAGCAAGAACTTATTACCTTGACAAGTGGGATGTATGGAATAAAAACGGACTATAAAGCAATAATCGCAGACTTGGCGAAAATTATTGAAGAAAAAGAAATAAATATTAAAGCTTGTGGGTATGACAGTCACAATGCAAGTGCGTTTTTATCTGATTTAGAAAATACTTTAGATTGTGACATTGTCGAGGTTAAACAATCGGCGCGTTCGTTGAATGACGCAGTAAAAGATTTTCAGTTATCTGTAGATGCTGGACTGATTGAATATGATAAGCGGAACGAATTATTAACGTGGAGTGCGATAAATGCCATAATTTCTGCACCGAACTCCTTTGGTGAGATAAAGATAGATAAAATGACACAAAGCGAACGTATTGACCCGATAGACGCAATTATAGACGCTTGGAAAATATATACAATTTATAAAAATCAAGCACCGAAAGTAAACGGAGAATCCGCACTTAACGCTTGGCTTGGAATTACTAATTGAAAGGTGGTGAAAACAATTTGAAACTTTTAGACAAAATCGAAAACTTTCTCGGAATAAAAAACGAGGCAGTCGAAGACAATCCGATAATTTTAGATTTTTTTCAAGGCGGAAAAATAAATCAAACATCAGATATCGGAGAAATCACGTACTTTACTTGCCTGAAGACGCTATCAGAATCATTGGGCAAGTTGCCGATTTATTTAATCGATGATAACAAAAATCGTGTTTATACACACGACACGGTGGACTTATTGACGACACAGCCAAATTCGGTAAATACGCCTATTCAATTTTTTACTTATCTCGAATATTGTCGAAATCATTATGGAAATGCTTATGTATATATCGAAAACGATAGAAACGGTAAATTTAAAGGCTTGTATCCTTTAAACCCGAGATTTGTAACTGTGCAAGTAAATAATTCTAACAAGTTCACGGAACAGAAATATTTCTATCAATACACAGACCCGAAAACGCAGAAAGCTTGGTACATAATGCCGGAAGAAATGATACATGTTAAATCGTGGATAACGACTCCCGACGGACTTGTAGGGCGCTCCGTGCGTGAGATTCTTGCAACAAACATGCAAGGAAGCAAAGCAAGTCAAGACTTTTTGAATAAACTGTATCAAAACGGACTTACAGCAAATGCAGTAATTAAATATGTGGGTGATTTGTCAGAGGAAGCACAGCTGCGATTACTTTCTGCAGTAGAAAGACAAGCGAAAGATAACGATAGGCGACTAATAACATTGCCGATAGGTTTTGATATATCAACGCTTGATTTAAAATTGACGGATAGTCAATTCTACGAGTTGAAAAAATACAATTCGTTACAAATCGCCTCGGCATTTGGATTAAAGCCAAACCATTTAAACGACTATTCAAAATCGAGCTATGCAAATAGTGCATCACAGAATTTAAGTTTTTATATTGACACTCTTTTATACAACATAACTTTGTACGAACAAGAATTTAACAGGAAGCTTTTAACAAAATCAGATAGGCAGAAAGGATTTAAATATAAATTTAATGTTGCAGTTATATTGCGAGGCGACCCAAGTCAACAAGCTGAAATTATTCAAAAACTTGTTATGACAGGCGTCTATAGCATAAACGATGCAAGAAACTTACTTGATTTTGCAAGCATCGAAAATGGCGATGTACATGTTGTTAACGGTTCGATGGTAGATATTAAAGATATTGGAATTGCGTATAAGTCAAAGGAGGTGAAAAAATGATAAAAGTAAATAACTTGGCAGACAAAGCTGAGATTTATATTCATGGTGATATTGTCGATGACGTGGAATCTAATTTTGTTAAAGGCTTTGACGGATTTGTTTTTCCAAAAGCTATAAAAAATAAGCTTGATAGCATCGGCGAAAAACCGATAACGGTATATATAAACTCAGACGGCGGAAGTGTGCCGGCAGGCGTAGCGATTGCTAACATGCTTAAGCGTCACAAAGCAAAAACAACAGCAATAATCGACGGGTGGTGTTGCTCAATTGCAACGCAAATATTCTTTTCTTGCCAAGAAAGGGAGATGCCTAAAAATGCGTACTTGATGATACACAAGCCGAGTTGTGTGGTATTTGGCAATGCGGATGAAATGCGAAAAACAGCAGAAACATTAGATACCATCCAAAAAGGTTTGGAAGAAGTTTATAGAGCCGCCGCAAAAGAATGTGTAACTAACGAAGATATTACCAAGTATGTAAATCAAGAAACGTGGCTTACGGGCGAAGAAGCGTCTGAAATTTTTAACGTCACGCTTTTAGATGAAGTAAAGGCTGTTGCAAAATTCGGCAGCGGTAAAAATCAAATGCTTAATATTCCGAAAGATATACGATTTGAAAGCAAAAATAAAGAGCTGAAAAAAGTCGAAAAGATTGAGGAAGAAAAAAACACACAAGATATTGAAAATCAAATAGAAATCAATTTAAAAATTGCAGAAACGGAGTTGAGCTTATGCGAAAAAGCGTAGAACTTAAGCGAATGATTGATGAGTGTAAAACTCAAATTGAAAATCTTAAAAAAGATAAAAAATATGAGGATGCGCTCAAAGAAACAGAAAAACTTGTTACTTTATCAAAAGATTATAAAACCGCCTTAACAGACGAAGCGGAAGAAGAAAAAGGAGCTAAAAACATGGCAACAATTGCAACCAAAGATGACCAACTTAAATTGAAAAATCGAGTGTTTAACAAACTCGTTTTCGGACGTGATTTGACGGAAGAAGAAAAAGAAATCGTAAATGCGGGACTTATCGAAGAAACCGATACAAAAGGTGGGTATGCAGTTCCGGTAGAACAGAATCGTACACTTCTTGAATATCGTGATTACTACGTGCAATTAAAAAATTATGTAAATGTCGAAGTAGTGAACACATTATCCGGTAAACGTCCGACTCTCGGCGCAGAAAGCGGAACTTTGACAAATTTTGAGGAAATGGGCGAAATTAAGCAGTCAGATTTCGATTTTGGGCAGATTGATTACAAAGTTAAATCTGTCGGTGATATTATTCCGGTATCAAATCAGCTTTTGAAAGACAACGATGTAAATCTTTTCGAAATTATCGGAAAACGTTTTGCACGTAAATCTGTAAATACCGAAAACAAGGATATTATTGATATTCTTAAAACAGTATCAAAGACAGACGGTAAAGATTATAAAGATTTAATTAAATGCTTAAATGTAACTCTCAGTCCGGCATATATTGCAGACGCAAAGATTTTTACAAATCAAGACGGTTTCAATCTTTTAGATACTGCAACAGACACCGATAACAGACCGCTTATGACGCCTGACATTGCTGAACCGTCAAAACAACTTTTCCGTGGGCACGAGGTTGTTGTAGTGCCGAATGCGCTGTTGGCATCCGAAGGTGGAAAAGCGCCGTTTTATGTAGGCAGTCTTGCAGATTTTATTTACTTCTTTGATCGTCAGCAGATTGAGGTTGCCGTATCAGACGTAGCTGGATTTACAAGATACGCAACATACATTCGTGCGGTACAGCGTTATGACGTCAAGAAAGTAGATGAAAACGCAATAAAAGGTGTTGAACTCCCTTTTTAACGACCGTGCGCGAAGAAGAAAGTAGCTCAGGCAAAAAGGCGTCAGAATAAAATGCCGAGATTGGAGTTAGAAAATGATACTCGAAGAATTAAAAAACTATTTGCGCACGGATAGCAACGAAGACGATCCTCTGATTGAACGATTGTCAGAAATCGCAGACAGTTACATCAGAAACTCCGTCAGCAACTATGACGAAAAAATGAAAAACGCTGATTTCGTGAAGCTCAGTGACATGGCAAAACTTGCTATTGTTGCCGAGCTTTATGAGAACCGCAATGATACAAAACAGCAAGACTACAGTTTTACAATTCGTTCGATAATCGAGCAGTTGAAATGGAGTTATTAAATGCTTAAAATCGGTAAATTAAATAAAAAAATAGACATACTGAAGCCTGAACTTACCGAAGATACAGGCTTCGGACAGATAACAAACTATAAGCCGTTTATTTATACTTGGGCAGAGTTTTTAAAACAAAGAATCACACCAATAAATGCAAACGGTGATGCAAGTGCAATTTTAGTTACGCAAGGGATGAAAATTCGACCGGTAAAAGAAGTGGAGAAAGGTTGGCATGTAAAATACGGCAGTAGAACATTTGAAATTTTATCGGTAGATAACAATCAAGCAGATGTCATGATACTTACAACGCAAGAGTTGATACCATGAGAAAAACACCTTTTCAAATACAAATAAAAGCAAGCAAGGCATTAGATACACTCGTAAGCGATATAAATCGATACACAGAAGCGTCGCAAAACGCAATAAAAAAAGCCATACAAAAAGGCACAATTGCTATTCGTGACGAAGCGATTCGCAATTCGCCATATCGTACAGGTGCGTTGCGTCGAAGTATATCTGCGAATTATGAGGCAAACGGATACGTGGGTGTTGTAGCGGCAAAAGCACAGCATGCAGCGCTTGTTGAGTTTGGAACAAACGAGCGTTTTGCTTGGAATAGAAAAAATCACGCAAGGATAATCGGTGATGATTTCGTGCGGGGCACGGTCAGCACGGGAAGTATGCCGAAAAAACCGTTTTTACGTCCTGCATATGAAAAAAACAAAGAAGCCATATTTGAAGAAATCAGAAAGGCGGTTGAACTCAAAGAATGATTATAAAACAAATTCCGATTGTAAGCTTGCGAAGGGCTGTTTTTAAACTTTTAAAAGAAGGGCAAAGAACTCCGATTTATGGGACTGTGTCCACTCAAGCAAAACTGCCGTATATTACAATTGGAGCCTTGACGTTCAAGCCTTTGCAAACAAAAGATTTAACAATATGGCAAAACTCGTTGCAGATTGATGTTTGGGCGGATAAAAACGGCAAATTACAAGTTAATGAAACACTAAACGATATTTGCATATTACTTAGTGTGTATGGAAAAGAACTCGAGCTTGAGGAATATAAAATTATTGATAGCAATATAAATTTAGTAGAAGATTTTCCGGAACTTACAACGGGACATCACGGGGTAGTTACGGTTGATTTTACATTACAACAAAAGGAGTAACAAACAATGGCAAAATTATCAGCAGAAGAACTTAAAAAATTACCTAAATACAAAAGCTCTGTCGTTGCAGAAGCAGGCAAAGACACATTGTTATATATTGACAAAGGCGGTGACACGGGAACTCCGAACTGGGTAGTAGCGGGTGGACAGCGTAATTCACCTGTACAGTATAAAGCAAACGAAATTGACGCATCACACAAAACCTCAGGCGGTTGGGACGATAAAGTTGCGGGTACTCGCTCATGGACAATAGATTATACAGGTTTGTACATAATGGGTGACGAAGCTGTGCAGATACTTGATCATGCGTTCAGAAATTCTCTTGCCGTCCATGTAAAAGTGCAATATCCGGATGAGTCTTATCAAGTAGGTTGGGCAAGTGTAACGGAATTTTCACGAGAATTTCCACACGATAACGTCGCGACACTGAAAGTCACATTGAATGGTAAAGGTCCGATATCCGAAATTGTCGCAAAGGGCGAACAACCTAAAGAAGTTTAAAAAACTGAAGGAGAAAAAAGATGAAAAAAACAGTCGTTTTTAAAATAGGGCAAGAAAAGCATGAATTGCTTTTTACGATTAAAAGTATTGCGAAAATGGAAAAAGCATACGGACAAAGCATAACTCGATTTTTGCAAGGCATATTCGGCGCAATTGTTACTGTAGACGAAAACGGAAAAACCAAAGTTGACACAAGCTATCAAGACAAAATAGGTGACATCGATTTTGTTAAATGCGGCCTTGAGTGTGGACTTGTCGGAAAAACCGATAATTTTGACGCATACGATTTTATGGACAAATACTGTGAAAACGGCGGAATATTAATCGAATTATTTAATTATATTGTAGAAGCTTTGCTTGACACAGGGCTTTTTATCAAGGGAGTGGCAAGCGCTCCCGAACCGACACAGAAAACAAAGAGCAAGTAAAAATTTCATCTTTTGAAGATTGGGTCGATGCGGCGGAGTGTATTGCTTACCGCATCGACCTTACTCCTTTAGAATTTGAAAACTTACAACCTATCGAATTTTATAAATATTTAGAGGCACAGCAAGAAAAAGAAAAAATCAAAGATAGAAAACAATCATATTTTTTAGCTTGTATTTTAAATACGCAATTAACCAAGCCGATACAAGCTGAAGATATATATAATACATTACATCCGGAAGATAGAGATTTACCCTCTGTTGAAGGCAAAAAAGAAATTGAACGCATTTTTAAAATGAAGGGAGCTGACAAGGTAAATAATGACTAAAATATCCGAATTATTAGTCAAAATAGGTGCTGACGCTGGCGGACTTCATAAAGAACTTGGAAAAATACACCCCGAAATGAAAAAAGCGTTCAGCGCAGAACCTATTACAGAAATGCAAAACGCACTGACCGGAACTGCAGGCACACTCGAAACACTAATCACGAAGTTTGGCGGAATTGTGACGATGACAGCCGGCGGTTTCGGTCTTTTTTCTTTGGTCGAAAGTGCAGCAAAAGCAGGAGAAGCGACTTACCAACTTTCACAACGCTTGGGCGTGACAACTGCCGAGGCAGGTAAGTTTTCTAAAATCCTTAAATTTACAGGAACTGACGTTGATACTGCGTCAACGGCTTTTATGCGGCTTGATAAAACCTTGATGAGCGGTGGGCAAGCAAGTAAAAACATAAAGGCAATGCTTAATGCTGTGGGCGTGAGTATTACAGACCAAAGCGGTAAACTTTTGCCGTTAAACCAGCAACTTGAACAACTTGCGCAAGGATACCAAAAAGCGACAAAAGCGGGTTATGGACAAGAATTTTTAATGCAGACACTTGGAAGTCGTGGACTTTCTATGGCAAAAACGCTTGCTGATTATAATAATGCCGTTAAAAATGTAAGCAAGGTACAAGGAATAGGATTAAATCCGAAAGAAATGCACGAATTGAATAACGAACTTAAAATCGTGCAAATGCAATTCGGGCAACTTGGGAATGTGGGAGGAATGGCGCTTGCGCCGATAGCAAAAGAACTTATACCTCCAATATTGAAAGGTCTTGGCACAACGGCAGGATACATCGCCAAAAATCGAAGAGAATTAACAGCTATTATTAAACTGATTACCATATTGACTGCGTCTATTAAAACTGCAGCCTTAGCAAAAAAACTTTTTGCGGCGGCGAAAAGTTTTACACCAACGAAAGAGGTTGCTACCGAAGTAGCACTGACGAAATCACAAGAACGCTCTATTACAAGGCGTTTAAAAATGATAGAAAGACAAGCAGTTGCTGAAGAAAGAGCATATCTAAAAACCTTAAAAGCTGCCAAGCTTTCTGACGATGCCAAAAATGCGAGCTTTACAGAATATTGCATAAAAAGAAATGCAAAACTTGACGAAACACTTGCAAGAGAAGAAGCACGTATGCGCACGCACTATCAAAAAGCAAATCTCGAAAAAGCACAAGCAGAATTGCGTGAAACACAAGCAATCGGTGTGACAGAAAAATCGGCAAGTAAAAAAACGGCAACGATAATTACAAATGCAAGCCGCGAAATGCAAGCACAAGGAATAGTAAACACTACAGTAAAACAAGGCTCTGTAGAAATGATTGGGCTGGGAACAAAATCAGTAGAAACAGGCATACAAATTATGAGTATGACAAGGGGCGCCGTGTCAGGACTCGGCTTAATGAAAAATATGGTGTTGAGTCTGACGGGCGGTTGGATAGGTTTAGCACTTGCCATAGGTGCCGCAACATGGCAGCTGTATTCGTATCTTAAAGCTGACGAAGCGGAATCAATGTCAAAAGATACTAAGTCCGTTATGATTGGTAAGCAAAAATATTACTATTCAAAGCGCAATGAACAATGGATGAATATCGACGAATACGGACATCGTAAATATGTAATGAACGGTGATTCTCGCATCCCCGAAATACAAAAAGCGTGGGAAAAAGAACACGGCTCGCTTGAAAAGTATAAAAATGGTGGTGCTGCAAATCTTGATGCTCAACTTGAACAAAACTCAAAAGAACTTGAGGAATTAAAAAAGCAACTGAAAGACACAACAGCAGAACTCGGCAATGTTGGCGGCGGAATTGCAAGCGGAAGTGCAGCAAGTGTTGAAATGCCGAAACAGACATATCAAATCGAAAGACCTATAGGCGAAAGTGTAGTCGATTATGCAAATAGCTTTGCTGACGGGCTGCAGTGGATAGGTCCGTTTACAAGTGATGCAAGTGTACAGTGTGCAAGCTTTGTGTCTGAGTTATACAAAGCTAACGGAATATTAGGCTTGTGGACGGACAGGGTAGATATATTGGCAGACCAATTTGGCAGTGCTTATCACGACGTCGGCTCGCTCGGAGAACTTAAGTCTCAAATCAAAGAAGGCGACATGATAAAGTGGGACGCACACACAGGAATTTATGTCGGCAACGGCATGTATCGAGCAAGAAACTCAAGCGGTGGCGTGCACACGGGAACGTTGGAAGAAGGTGAGCAGTGGTTTGGGCGTGTACAAGGCTATGGAAGTATATCCGAATACACCGGCGGAAGAACAGCTGCATTTACAACCGACGATGCAGGACGTGCGGAACAAGAACGGTTGAAAAAACTCAACGAGGCAAAAGACCAAGCTATAAGAATTTTTGCGGAGATGTCAAAAGAAATTGAATCAGAGCAGACTACTGCATACTCCAAAGGTGTGTCAGAAATTGCCGAAAATGTCAGAAATAAATCGAATGAAATAAATAAGCTTGAAAATGCGGGTATACCGACGGAATCAATTAAACTTTTGAAAGACAAGCTTACAGAATATGAAAATGTAATGAAAGCAAGAGTTGTCAAAGCTTGGCAAGAAAATATGTCAAAAATGACGGCGGAAACAAAAAAAGCTAACGCCGAAATGGCGGGCGATTTTAAAACTCTTGCAGACGTTGAATATGAAACGGCAAAAAAGGCGCTTGATAAAGAACGTGAGGAACGTTTTAAACAAGTTGCGAAAAACAAAGATGATAAAGAAGCGATGAACGCCGTTAACCAATGGTACACGGAACAAGAAAAGAAACTGGCGGAACAACGCACGGAAGCTTATCGTGAATCGTATAAAAAGCAACTTGAGTTTTTTATAAAAAATCAAGATTTTATGAAACTTAAGCAAACGCTAAATGAGGGCGGACAAAACCAACTGGATTTTGACGGACGAGCAAAAGCGCTTGAAAAATATAAAGATTTATGGAATTCGAGCCATATAAGCATGGGTGACGAGCTTGTAAAATTTACCGAGACAACGCAAAGCGCGTTTAAGGACATGCTGACAGGTGTTTTAGACGGCACAAAAGACTTCGGCGATGCCTTTATGGATATGGTAACTAATATCGGACAAGGCGTACTTGAGCAACTTACACAAAACCTTTCAAGCAGAATAACGCAAAGTCTTTTAGGCGGCGCGTTTGAAAACGTTCTCGGTGGGCAAAACGGAGAAGGAAACAATGTCGGATTTGGCGGATTGGGTTTATCACTGTTTGGCGGCCCAGGCGGCGCAGGACAAGGCGGTTTAATGCAAAACTCAACAAATCTTCTGTCGAGATTTAATGAGGAAATTAAGCTTTCAGGAACAGCAATAGGGCTTTTTGGCGGCGGCCTTGATAAAAGCACAATGCTTACTACCGGATTTAATTTAATTCAAAGCACAATTAATACAGCAACAAAACCGGCGGAAATAGGCGCAACGACAGGAGCTACAGGAGCTTTGGCAACAATGACGGCAAGCGCAACTGCTGCGAGTCACGCACTTAGCACAATTGCTGTATCCGGGGCAAGTGGCGGCGGAGGTGGATTGTTCGGCGGTGTACTTGGCATTGGAAGGGCACTTTTAGGAATGTCTACGGGCGGTGCTGTGTTCGGTAGCGGAAACTCAACTTCAGACGACATCCCGGCGATGCTGTCAAATGGTGAATATGTACTTAACGCCGCTGCCGTGCAACGTATAGGCATACCGCTTTTGGATGCCATGAATAGCGGAAAACGCTTAAGATTTGCAAGAGGCGGCGCAGTAAACGTAAATCATGTTACAAATTCAGAAGCAACATCTGCAGAGTCTAAGCAAGTCAATGTAAGCTTTAATGTACGTTGCGTTGACAGCAAAGATTTTATGCGGTTTTTGCGAGAAGGCGGAGCGAGGGCGGTCAAGCAAGTACTTTTTGAAGATAACAGAAATTTTAACAACGAAGCGGAGGTGTGGTAAATGATACTTAAAATGCCGAAAGAATTAGACACCTGGGCATGGGAGTCAACAAAGACTATGACGTTTCACACGATAATCAAGCGTAGCGGCACAGACAAAGTGAGGACAATGACAAATCAAATTTATCCATCTTGGGAAATAAACGCGAAGCTTAACAAGTTAACAAATGAACAAGTTCGAATATTATTTGGTTTTTTTGCAAAGATAAAAGGCTCGTATGAGCCTTTTCTTTTTTTAGATCCGGAGGATAATTCGGAGATAGATATAAGATTGCCGTTGGTGAACGTCGGAGAATATCAAGCGATACGCAAACTCGGAGAATTTGTAGAACCGGTGGCATGGATAGAAAACGAAAAAATTTATATAAACGATATATTAACAAGAAAAGATGAATATGAATTGGATAATGGAATTATAAGATTTAAAACTCCGCCGAGCAGTGATGCAAAAATCACAGCAAGCTATACGTACTATTGGAAAGTGATGCTTGCTGATGACAAAGTCGGCATTACTGCGGTGTTTGAGAATTTTAACAAATCTAAAATGCTGAAGTTGGTGAGCGTACGATGAAAACAGTAACAACACGATTACAAACGCATTTGCACAATGAAAGGCATATGATCAGTTGCGACATATATGAGTTGATACTTGATGACGGATCCAAGCATTATTTTGCAGACTCTGATATAGATGTTTTGTATTCTGATAATTTATATAAACACGACAGTATCGTTATAAAAAGAGAACAGTCTAAATTACATGACCGGGTCGTTGTTGATAATCTTGCAATTGTTGTTTATGCAGACAAAAAATACTTATTAAACGGAAAACCATTTTTGCAAGCGGCGCATGACGGCGATTTGGATTTGGCGAAATTGTATTTAAAGCGTTGCTTTTTTGATAAAAACGAAGTTGTAATTGGCGCGGTAGACTTGTTCGGCGGAAACGTGGAAGTTCAAAGTGCGGGCGGAATTGAAATTAAATTATCTGTTAAAGCAAAAACGCAAGGGCTTAACATGGAATTTCCGATAAGAAAATACTATCCGCAAGGAAGCTACACAACCGACGGAGATTCTGTCGTATCGAGTGTTGAGCTTGACAAGACATCATTAATTGCTCCGTATGTACCCGATAGGGGGGCACTATTATGAGACTAGGCGAGCAAATTGCACAAGAGGCATTAACATGGTTAGGTACTCCTTATGTGTCCGGGGCAAGAGTTAAAGGTGTCGGAACGGACTGTGCAAATTTATTAGTCGGAATTTCCGAACAACTTAAAATCACAAAAGTTGGGCAAGTACGAATACCTCAGCACTCCAACGAGTGGCATTTGCATAAAAATAGAGAGTTGTTTTTGCAAAATATAAAATTGTATTGTGATGAAGTTGAAAATTTACAAATTGGTGACTTTTTACTCTACAAATACGGTAGAGTTGCTAGTCACGGAGCAGTGTATGTCGGTGATAATCATGTCGTGCATGCAAAGATACAGGACGGAGTGATTTTAACAGACATGAAAGACGTAATGTTTTATACAAAATCGGGTAAATCAAGACTTGTCGGAATATATCGGGTAAATATTGATAAAATTAAAAAGGTGGTGAGAAAATGGGATTTTTAAGACGCAGAACTACAACTACAACCGCAGACAAATTGTCAGAATTTATAGTGACAACTGCGGAATACGGGGCAAGTGTACCGGAAGTACTCGGCACAACACGCATGAGCGGAAATGTAATATATTATGATGATTTTACCGCACACGAGCATAGAGATGTTCAAAGAGCGGGCAAAGGCGGCGGAAGTAAGCACGTCAATATTACTTATACATATACCGTCGCTACAATATTAGGGCTGTGCGAAGGACAAATCGACGGCATCGGGAGAGTTTGGATAGGTAAGAACGTTTATAACTATCCATCAGATGAAATACAATTAACACTCTTTGATGGCAATGCTGAACAAAAACCGTGGGCATACACGCTCGGTAAGCATCCTGATAAAGCACTACCGTACAGCGGATTGGCATATATGGCGGGCGTGGTTGATTTGGGCGAACAAGGAACTCTACCAAATTATAATTTTGAGGTTAAAGGCAAACTACTTGCCACGGGCGATGGTGTCGATGTTAATCCTGCAGATTATATCAGATTTATTTTAGATAAAGCAGGATTAAAAGATGTTGAAATAAAAGGACTCGATAACTACAGAAATTACTGCAGAGAGTCAGACTTTTTAATTTCAACACCTCCCGATAGCGGGGCAAGAAAAGCGCGTGACATTGTAAATGATATAGCAAAACTCACGAACGCTTATATATTTTGGAGTAATGATTCTTTTAAAATCGTCCCCCTCGAAGACAGACAAGTCGGAGCGTGGGAGCCGAATAAGAAAATCGTTTTTGATTTAACGGAAGATGATTTTTTACCGCAAGGCGGCGGTGCGTTATTGCAATACGAAAGAAAAGACAGCTCAGAACTTTACAATTCTTTTCCGGTGGAATTTATAAACCGTAAAAACAATTACGAAAAAGAAAGCGTAAGTTATCAGTTTACAGATGATATTAAAAAACACGGTGTTCGTTCGGCACCTACCGTCAGAGCTGATTTTATATATAAAAAAGAAAGAGCCGTGAAGCTTGCAGAAGCTTTGGCTCGTATCAACAAATACCGACGTAATCGATATACTTTTAAGCTTGACTGGGCATTTTGTCAGCTTGAAATAGGCGATTTGGTTACTTTGTCAGATAAAAATATCGGGATAGACAAGCAAGTTGCTGTGATTAACTCTGTGGTTGAGAGTTATGACGGCACACTGACATTTACTGCGTTATCCATGCCTCAAGGTAAGTATACAAGTGCCGAATTTAAAGTTAACGAAACAGATAGACCTTGTGTGGATTTTAATAAGCCAGCGGACAATACGGAAATAGTAATAGTCCAACCGCCGTCAGACATCACAACTTCAGGGCATGAAATTTGGATAGGTGGGTATAGCAAAGGCGATAATTGGGGCGGCGCCGAAGTTTTAATTTCAGATGACGGCGAACGCTATAAAACTGTAGGGCAAATAGCAAACTCAGTTAGATGTGGAAAGCTCAAAAAAGCAATAAAAGCTGAAGATACAGAAATCGTTGTATCGTGTAACGCACCGCTACTTGGCGGCAGTCGGCAAGACGCCGAAAGGAAAAACACACTATGCTGGATTGACGGGGAGTGTTTTAGTTATGAAAAATCGGAGCTGCAGCAAGACGGTACATACAAGCTCTCGGGGTGTATTCGTGGGCAATTGAACACAAAAGTCGTAGGACACGGAGAAGGCAGCAGTTTTGCACGTCTTGACTCGAATTTTTTGAAAATAGGATATCGAAAAGAAGATATAGGTAAAAAGATTTACATAAAAGCTCCGTCAATGAATATATTCGGCAGCGGCATTCAGGACTTGTCAGATTTAAAAGCTTTTGAATATACATTGACAGATTATTATATTCCAAACGTGACAAATGTCAGAGCTTATAACCGATATCGTCAGACGCAAAGTGGAAGTAACAAGTATGACATAGTGGTGTCATGGGATGCACCTGACATGGAAACATACGAATCTGCAGATGTTTGGTATAAAACTCAAAGCGGGAAACGAAAAAGCGGAGACTTCTCAGACACGTGGATTTATGGTGGAAACGGTTTAAAAGAAGTTGTTATACCGCAAGCAGTTATCGGCGATACGTACTTGATAGCGGTGTGCAGCAAAGACAGATTCGGCAAGGCGGCAAGTCCCGATGCAGCACCGAAAGTAAAAATACTTGTAGCACTTAAGACAACAATTCCAACAACTCCAACAAACGCAAAACTTACTTTTGATAAAGTTATAACCTTGTCGTGGGACGAAGTTACGAACGCAGATATTGCATATTATGAAGTACGAATAAACGATAAATGCGGTAATGATTATAACGGTTTGCTCGGAAGAACGTCTGAACTTTCATTGAATTTAATACTTAAGGAAAGAAAAGGCACGATTTACCTATTTGCAAAATCGGCAACAGATAAATACAGCAGTCCTACAGTTGTGGAATATAACAAAGAAATTCCGCAAGCGCCGAAATTGCCGATATTAAAAAATATAATCGGCGGAATGCTTGTAAAAGCGCAAGAAACAATACCGCAAGGCTGCATTGGGATTGCAGTCGATATTAACGGCGAAGTATATAAGACAGAAAACTCAAGTTATACACACATGTGTGACGCAGGTATTTATGATGTATCAATAGCTTGGATAGATATTTTCGGAGTTGGCGCATATTCGGCAAGCGCAAGGACAGATGTAAAACTCACAATACCCAAAGAACTTATTGATACTGAGGCACTTGGCATAGATAAGATTAATGCCACACTTAACGGGATTGATGACCGCATCGATAAAGGTGTAGAAAAAGTATATGAAAGTAAAGTCGGTGACATGGTCGATAAAGTTAAATCTCAAGTTGTGCAACTATCCGATGTAATAACTCAAAAAGTAGAAAACAAAGTAAGTAAGCTTGAGAGTCAAATTACACAAATTGATAACAGTATAGATTTAAGAATTGCCAAAAAAGCCGACAAAGATAAAATAATAAGTCAAATCAATCTTTCGGAATCGGGAACCAAGATTGACGGTAGATTACTGCATGTTACGGGCGATACCAAATTTGATAAAAATGTAATTGTGGGTGGAGCGTTACAAGCAGGCAGTGTCAGTGCAGATAAGCTCGCTGTTACTGATTTGTCTGCTGTGAGTGCTAATTTAGGACATATAAAAGCAGGTACTATTGAAGGTGTAAAAATTTCAGCTGACGTTTTTGAGCAAGCGGGTTACAGGGTCAAAAATATTAGCGTTGAGAGTGCAAAAATTAAAGGTTTTGATAAAATTCATCTGCCGGAAGGGAGAAAATTAAGCGACTGTTTATTTGTATCTGGGTATTATGAAAAAAAACCTTATTATTCTACTAATTCCTACAAGCGCAGTAAATTTAAAGTATCAAGTGCATTAAATGAAAAAATTTTAGATGATTTGGGTATTCATGACAGCATTGAGCGTAAAGAGTTTGGGGATTTTATTCAGAATTTTGCAAATTCCTGGCACCCTCTTTTTCATTTTGATGTGCCAGAAGCACAAATTTTAATTAGCTGTATTGCTGGGGATATTTATATATCAAAGCAAAACAAGATATATTGCTGTAATGCAGAGGGACTTATATACCTCGGCGATGAGGAAGATGACGTAGCGCTTAGATTTTATGATTGTCAATTAAAATATTTAGTAATTTGGTAAGGAGATACGCTTATGCACTACATATTTAAAAATGGATGTTGTATCGGAGCATATAGCTATATTCCTGAACTAGAAAAGGACGAAACTGCGATATACTCCGACATCGAATACAAAAAATTACATCTTTTAAGAATTAAAGACGGCAAGATAGAAGTATTACCCGAGCCACCGAAACCACCCGAGAAACCAACAGTAATCGAAAGCGAAGATATGCCAACAGAACAAGTGGAACTTTACGATGCAGTCGCAGGATTGTATGAATTAATTGAGAATAAAGAGGAGAAATAAATATGATTATAAGAAAATACATGATACCGGTTTACGGAAGATTAGTAATGGCTGGAAAATACACACTAGATGAAAGCGAGAAAGACAAGACGCTGGTGCCTCAGATTTACTTAGAGTTAGTCGCAGAATGGCTTGCAAAACAACAGCAATATTAATATAAAAGATTTAACAAATTTATAAAACACTAAAAAAGGCACTCAATTATGAGTGCCTTTTTTATTGAAAGGACTGATTAAGGTTGAGCGATTTTATTCATTATTTTTTCCAATACATACAGTGTATTACACACAACGTATATAGGGCAGTTACCTCGCTTGTATCGGCTTGGTATGTCAAACTACCAATAGCGGGATTATGCTTGCTATTACAACACCATTTAAAGTTAATATCGATTTTTTCGTTATTAGTAATTTTAGATTTATTTACCAAGCTTATCTCTTTGTCTTATGGATATATGGTGAGTTCCGCTGCCGCAGAGGCAGATTTTTTTAATGCCTGCAAGTTATCTAATATGGCGAAAGCAAGACGCATGGGAATTATCAAAAGTAGAATCATGAAAACTCAATTCGTGGGTAAAATCTTGACTTATGTTTTTGTCGTTGCCACTTGCCTTATGGTAGATAAAATGGTGCGTGAGAGCGGCGGAGTAGGTGGGTTCACCACGCTTGCGATTGGGTATTTAGCAATGACGGAATTATTATCCATCGTGGAAAACCTCTCTGAAAGCGGAGTATCAAGTATGCAAGGACTTTATGATTTAATTAAAAGAAAGAAAGGTAATTAAAAATGAAGGGTATAGATGTATCTGAAAATAACGGCATTATAGATTGGGCAGCGGTAAAGAACTCGGGCATTGAATTTGCCATTGTCAGACTTGGTTATGGCAATAATCACCTTGATAGCAGATTTTATGACAACGTCAACGGTGCTTTGGATAACGGCTTAAAAATAGGTATTTACTATTATTCTTATGCACTCGACGAAGAAGCGGCACGACATGAAGCGGAATTTGTTATTGCGGTACTTAGAGATTGCGGTTTAACCCCCGACCGCCTTGAAATGGGCGTTTGGTATGACATGGAAGACGCAGACGGATACAAAGAAAGAAATTACTTAACAGATAATCAAGAAATAACTAATATATGTAGTGTATTCGTAAATACATTGTGGCGAAAAAATTATGCGACTGTTGGACTTTACGCAAATTACGATTGGCTTACAAATAAAATCTACGTTGACCAATTAGGCGGTTGTGCTATTTGGGCGGCACAATACAATAGCACTTGTGATTATCCTACGGCTACAATGTGGCAGTACACCGACAGTCTTAACATTGGCGGAAATTTATTTGACGGAAATATTTTATATGAAAAGGAGGGATAAGCATGTTAAATTGCCAAAATAATACTATTACAATGACACGTGGAGATACGGCAGTGCTAAAGTTAGATATTATTAATGAACAAGGGATACCTTATGTGCCAACAGACGGTGATGTTGTACTTTTTACATTGAAAAGAAACGTCATGGAAAAAGATGTAATCTTCCAAAAGTCAATGGTTGACGGAAAAATTATTATACATCCTCAGGACACATCACATCTTGAATACGGGCAATACGTCTATGATGTAGAGCTTACAAAAGAAAACGGATTTGTAGCCACGGTAATCCCACCAAGTCGATTTGTTATTGCGGAAGAGGTGACGTGGTAATGGAAGAAAGTACTTTAAAAGGAATTGTCACGGCAGAAATCAATTTGACAGGCACAATACAATCAACGGTACAGTTGACAGGCACTTTGCAAGCGACAGTACAGCTGGCGGGGACACTGATTCAAGGGACGGGCGAAATAGAATACGCAACTGAAAAAGATATTATTGACATTTTTAAAGGAGAATGACCATGAGTAAAGCTATTAAAATTGAAAACTTGAAAACATTTTTGGGAGAATGCAAGAAAATATTCGCAAGAAAGAACGAAATACTGACATCGGAGAACATTGACGAGAAATTGTCAGTCTATGCAAAAACGGCTGATTTATCCGTCTACGCAAAAAAATCTGACATCGCAAAAGCCGTTAATTACAAAGGCAGTGTGAACTCATACAGCGAATTACCAAAGTCGGCAATGGCAGTGGGCGATATGTACAATGTAGCGACAGCAGACACGGCGAACGGTATCAAGGCGGGAGATAACGTCGTTTACAATGGCAATTCATGGGATAACATGGGCGGTACGATTGATTTATCGGGATATGCGACAAAAGAAGAATTGAACAAAAAACTGGACGAAACGTCTTTTGCTACAGCACCAGATATCACTGCATTATTTAACTAAGGAGAAAAAATATGATAAATGACGTTATAAACGAGGCTATGTTGAGCTACCTGATGGAACACGCTGTCATATTGAAAGACCCGCAGGACAAAGTTATCACAGTAAACGCACTGAAAATGTTTATGGATTGCTTGAATAAAAAATACAGAACGGAATTTTACACAAAAAAAGAAATAGACGAAAAATTGAAGTCATGTGGTGGAAGTGTTGACTTGAAAGAATTAGCAGAACGCATTCCTAACTTCCAATACTGGCTAAGGATAAAACAAAGCCCGAAACAGACGGTAACGGCAACATGCGACGGTAAAGAGTACACGGCAGATGTACTGATTGAAAAAGGAAAGACCGTGACGGTAACAGTCAAGGCTGATGCCGGATATATAGCAGGCACGTTGTCAAAGACAGAGTTTATAATAACTGAAGATACGGAAATTGCCGTAACGGAAGCAACGAAGAGCGAGAATCTCGAAGCAGGGAGCATTTCATTTCCGCCTGAATATTTTGAAAACAGAAACGATTTTGAATTGGAAGTGCCGTCCAAAGTTAGGGTTCTCGAACTGAAAATACCAACAAGAAGAAGAGTTGGCAGAACTATGACTATTGAAGATGCATTTAAATATTTCAAAGTAGTACCGGGAACAAAAATGATTTGGACGGGAACGTTAGCCCAGAAGATGAGATTACGGAATATTCATACAATAAATTATATGGAATTAGCAAATCCCATTTATTTGGATAAAGAGTTTTCATTCTCATGGAGTAAAGAAATCAATGAACACGCAACAGACATTGACTTAACAGAGCTTGCCACTAAATGGATAATTGATAACTATACTTCACAAATACTCGTACCTGACAAGGTGAAAGTTTTAAAAGTAGAGATTGGCGATAAGGTTAAATATGTAAAATTGGGAGAAAAGCGGACGTTAAACGTGAAATTTACCAATTTTGGCGATGCAAGACTCACGATAGAAAACAAAGATATTTTCTCGCGTTACGACAACGCTACTGGCGAAAAATGCATCGTAACATGGGGTAACGAGATAGACACTCACACGCCTGATATAGAACTATAGAGGTGAATGATGTTAAAATTTACTATTTGTTATCCCTCAATTCCCAATATGGGATAAGGTTACGAGGTTAGTAAGGATATGGAATTGAAACGAATAAATGGGAGCAAGCATGAATGATAAAAAAGAGTTTATTAAAAGGACTTTTATTTGCGTGCTTTTTGTCTTACTTTGCTATAGTGCCGTGCACTTTATCATCGGCACACGAAAAGACATACACGATAACGGACACGGAGCTAACGCAGTTAGAAACGAATTTAGAAGTATTGAAAAAGCACAACGAGAAGAAACAAGCGTTATTGATGGCACAGCAGAATCAATTACAAGAAGTCAAAAAGGAATTGATGATAGCACAAAAACAAATAAAAGCATTGAAAAACTTGAACGAAAAGACGCAGAAATCATTGACGAGTGCCAACAAATACTTGCAAGCGTACGAGGAAGAACAGCAACAGAAAATTAAATCAGAAAAAAGGCAAAAGCATATATGGCAACTTGCAACAGCTGTATTTGCGGTAATTGTTGTTACAAAATGATAAAAGACGGTATAGGGATAACCTGTACCGTCTTTTTTATTTGTTTGATTTTATTCGTCGTGGTCACGATAATAATCAGCTAGCTCACCGATGTCATTTTTACTAAATTCCAATGCTTGCCGATCGCAACCAAAGGGGAATCCTACACTCAGAGATGTATCAAGTGTGCCATAGATATTCCCGATTTCCGATTTGATTTCCGCTGCCAAGTCTAGCAAATATTTTGCAATTTCCGGCTTTTCTTTTTTAAATTTTGCCAATTTCTGAAGTGCGATGCTACTATGCAAGTCTTTTTCGATGCGCATTGTGTATGTTGCAGGTTTTTTTGTAAATTCTATCATTTTACTTGCCGTCATCCGCATTATGTCCTCGCCTAAATAGTAAATCAAAGTTTCATATGTCTTAAAAAGTCTACCATATAAATAACTTCTATCTTTATCTTCACGCATTTTCTTATCAATTACCATTTTGGATTGTACTTCGTATCTTGCTACTTTTTGTCTACCGTAGATACGTAGCATCGCCTCTTTTGTCACAAGCCAAACGTCCCCTGATTTGCGACACTCTTCCGGTAGAAATTCAGACTGTCTGATTAATTTGGATCGGAGTGTGCCTGTCGGCACACCCCATAATTCAGATGCCTCATTTAATGTCAATACCATATTCAAATCTATCAATTAAATCACCCTTTTTAAATACACATATATTCTTCTAACAATTCTAATGCTTTACGATTAGCAGTATCGGTGTCAATCTCGATTATCTTGCCGGCTTTAAGCATAAAATATTTGCTTTTTGGATCAGCGTCTTCGACAAACTGATCAGCTATGTCGGAAGGATATATCATCTCGTCTTTAAATTCATCAAAATCTATGCAGTTTTCTAACAGCAAGCAATTTTCAGCCGGCATAAATGTATTTAAATCTAATTCAATGTCTTCAATGTCTATTAATTCGTTGGCATTAAAGTATGTATATGCGTAGCTTTCAATATTATTTTTGGTAATTTTTACGAGTGGACAACTTTTTGCAAGTTTTTCGGATTCCTGATCAAAAAACAAATCACTGAAAGCTCCTTGATCACCTCTTTCATCAAATGCATCAGAGATAAGCTTGATTTGAGCTGCGACCGGAAGAGTCTTGTATTTTACAAAATACATTTCCTTGTCACTCATTTTTGCCTGTATTATCTTTTTCATTTTCTTCTTCTCCTTTTTTAAAATTTATTCATCATCATCTTCAGCATCTTCGATGTAGTCTTCGTACGCTTGCACCGCTTCTTCAAAAAACTCATCAAAGGATTCATCTTTCAAGTAATATTCGATATTTGCATTGAGTGCGTCTTGCAATATAAAGTCGCTTGCCCCGCAATTTTCAAGTACATATCTAGCTTCGTCTTTGTCATTAATGTCAATATCTTCATCTTCTACGATTTTTTTCGCAGTATCAATAATTTCCTGAGGATAATCAAATTCGGCATTGCGAGGCATGGTAAGTATAGCCTTTAATTCGTCCGAGTAGGATTGACAAAGATATGTTTGCCATTCAAATTCTTGCGTTTGCATAGTAGCTAAGTATACAAGATTAGGATCGTAACCACCTGTATCCATTGAGGTTGTAAAGCGGTCTTCTTCCGGATCGTATACCAAGCTCTCATTAATGCCGGAATGTGTGTGGGAAAAAACTTCTCTTACACATTCTTCCAAGCCTTTTCTGATTTCTTCAAGTCTTTCTTCACTTATCATTTTTTTCTCCTTTTTTATTACAATGTCTTGCTTTATCTGTCATTATATTACAACATTTTTGCAACGATGTCAACGCATTTATAATTAAAACATTTTATATAGTGATATAAATAACCAATGCTGATTTTATATATTATAGGTATTTTGTTTTATTTTATTTTCTGCTTTTATATAAAATAGAATTGATTCGTCAAAAATCCGTCAAAAATAAGCTGAACGGACGCGAACAATTATTAAAAACTCAATTATTTTTAGGCTTAAAAAGGTAAGGGTTTATCGATGGTTTGAATGTTTTTTAATAAATATGAACAGTTTAAAAACATACTGTGTTA
>QWBY01000159.1_pt1 | contig 53234 bp, 47 predicted proteins | sample 1972471 | NCBI WGS metagenome assembly QWBY01 (sample SAMN09866722, study PRJNA288562) | Human gut metagenome isolate term6_stool, whole genome shotgun sequencing...
GAGAATATATCAATTCAAAAACTGGAAAGAAAAGAATAAAATAACAGTGGAAGTACAGAGAAAGGAAAGATGAATTACACACTTTTAAGGACACTACCGAATGTTGGCAAACTGTTTGTCGGTTATACACAAAATACCGACTTTTCCAAGTTTGGGAAGGTTGTTACGAATACGCTTCATATGAACTTCCGCATTTTCCATACTCGCACAATGTCGTACATAGATAGAAAATTGAAACATCGTAAATCCATCCTTCATCAAGGCTTTACGGAAATCTGTATAGGCTTTTTTTTCTTTTTTAGTTTCCGTAGGAAGATCGAAGAATACAAGAATCCACATAATTCTATATTCGCTAAGTCGGTCAAAATTAGTCATAATGGCTACATTTCCGGAAAATTGACGTGGCGCATCTCTCCAGCAAAACATTTATAAAGCGATGCTGTCGTTTGTTGGGCAGCTATCATCAGCGGACTGCGCTTTCCATTAATAACAACATCCAACATTGGTATTCCCAACAGTTGCATTTTCAATCGTTTATTGATTTCCGAAATGTCTTCATTTTGCCTTATGAGGTCCAATACTAATTCATCCACATACGGTCGATAGGGTTCCATTATATCGTCCGCCAAACAGTAGGCATTGTAGCGATTATGATGATGAATACCCAATGTGGGCAAGAGTCCGCTCCCAACTAAAGATCTTGCTATCACTGCACGCAGAATAGCATAGCCATAGTTCAGAAGATTGTTGGGTGGTGTACCTCCTCTGTCGCGCACAAAATCAGGGTAATCCTTAAATAAGTTTTTCCAATAGTAGGCTGCTGCTTTCGCTTCCAAATTGTCGGGATCTCCACTCCTCACATCGTTTGCCCAAACACGCATACAGTTTGTTTCCTTATCCGTATTGGTTCTCAACACATACTCCTGATTGAGTATCTTTTGCTTTACGGTCTGTTGCCACAGCTGCTTACGCAGAGGCAGAGAGACATCCAACTGCGTTCTAAACCGCTCGTTCTGTGTAGTGTTTCCGCAAAGTGGCAGCAATAAGCCTACAGGCATACTCTTTTGATCGCAAGTAATTACTGCACAATTATTTTCCAATAATGCTTCCAGTACGCCCGAAGTAATAGTGATGCGTCGATGATCGAGAATTACCACCCCAATATCTTCTATCGGGATGGTACGCTCAGCTTCTTTTTTCATTGCTACAGGCAACGTGTCGTTGCTTTCCACATCTGGCAAATGCAATACCAACTGAGCATTGCGCAGGCTCAAATAGATGGGATTACTGAAGCACAGTGTTTTCTTTATCATAGGCAGATTACTTTTATTTAATAACTCTAAGTATCGTCCCTAAGCGATCTACCTCAAGCTTCCAGCAGACAGCTTTTATCATTTCACCTGACAATGCTTTACCCATTTTATTCATAGATTCAAACTCTACCTTATTATAAATGATGTTGGCAACTGAATAAGGTAAGAAATGACATTTTTTCCCTGTTGCACTTACCATCTTGTATATCCTTTCATTATCCAACTTGCATTCGTTCGACAATTTATCTTCCTCCGTTGGTACATACACCAAGTCATTGGGCGACAGATAGAACTTCAACGGAACATCTTTCTCGTTTTTCTCTGGAACAGGCGACATCCCTTGCTTTAATCGTTCTGCCACTTCATTCAGCGGAACTGTGTTATAGCTTCGTTCTCCCTCTTCATTTTCATAGATAGCAAAATAGAGATTGGTTCCTTTCTGCGCTTCAACATACTTTGCTGCTTTATTTCCAGTCTGTCCAACTTGATACTTTGCACCCATTGGCTCCGCAACCCTCACTTTCAGAATAGGCTGATGAGGCTTTCCATCATTGAATAGAGAAATGTTCTTATTCATTTCGGCAATGCCTTCTGGTGTGAAAGCAATATTTGGATCGCCGCCTTTCTCTTCGAGATAATTGAGAAGTATCTTTTGTATGCCTGTGTCAGTGATCGTCTCAATACGCTTTTTGTCGAAAAATGTATCAAGTGGTTTTCTTGTTGCCGCCATCCTTTCTTTTTCATCGCTATATTGCCACACTTCCACTTTCTCAACATTTTGTCTCTTCCAGCGATAGTTAATGCTCTTGAAATGTGCAAGCATTTGTTTGGTATTGAATTGTTTTTCAACCAATTCATTAATATATGCTTTTAGCTCCTTATTACAGATATTCGGAATATTCTCGAGCGCATTTTTCAGTTTAACAGTAGTCTTACGTTTGAGATTAACATGTCCGAAGACAGTTTCCTTGTGCATCGGCTTGCGGATTGCCCACATCTCACTACTCTTTTGTTCTGCCGTTGTTTTCTTTCCCTGCCCATCGTATCGCTCATAATAGTTCGTTGCTTTGTTAATGATACGCACATAATTTCTGAAACTTACAACAATATCTTGCAATGCTACACGGGCATCCTGTGTAAAACTCTCCCATGGCTTACGAATGATGCGATTTTTATCGCATAACAGTCTGCGCAAATCTTCTCGCTTTTTCTGACTGTTTGCTGATTCATTATTGAGATAGTTAATAATATTACGCGATGCGCAGGCTATAACAAGTGCATCCATTGCATGATGACGATGGTCAATGCGTTTTTTACTGAAACCAAGCTGCAATTCTATAGGAACTGAGGTTTGGAATACTCGTTTCCCCTCTTTGTTTTCCCAATGCCCGAATGCTTCTGTTCCCGTCATTCGATTAAGACGTTCAAAACGAGGGTAAACAATACTGTTCCATACATCGTTCAAGCCCCAGTCTTTTTTCAATCGGTCGGTAATACCACCCGTACACGGAATAACAAACTTTGAAGTAACATCCATTTCATCCTCTGTTCGCACGATGTTGGAAAGCAAGGCTTTCACCACTTTACTGATATATCTGCTGTCATTCATCTGCCGATTGAGAAACTCCTCTGGAATATCCTCCATCAGAAGTTTTTCTTTTTTCGCTCTATGGTTAATATAATGCTCGTTAACGAAAGCTTTATATTCACTTTCGCTTAATATCTTTACATCACCCAACATTGTACAATGCACAATCTCTCCGCCATGTGCTTTGATGAATTCATAACCGAGCATATTGGATTTCAGTCTATTCACCTCAGCTTCGCATATCACCTTGTTGCTAAAGGAGTCGTCAAAATACCGGCTCTGCGGAATAACATGTTCTATTTGGTAAGCTGAAGTAAATAGCTTGGAAAGCGAAATAAACTTACCGGTATAAGGTGAACGATACTTCTGGTCGAGCCACAGTTTGTATCTACGCAATTCGGTCGCAGTAGGCTGTGCCATCTGCGAGATTTTAGAAATATCTGCAAACGCTTCATCATCTCTCTTCAACTGCAACAAAGCACCTTCTTCATAAATTCGTAATATTTCTTGCTGCATTGGCGAATACGGGCGAACCTCCTTGATATCTGTGTCGTTTTTGAGTTCCATCAGCAAGCTCTTAATCCTCAGATTAGTATTTTCATTTTTCAGAATGTTCTTCGTCATACGAGCACGTTGGTCTGCTGTCCGTTTCATATCACGTCCTAATTCAACATGGATTTCGTCAATATGTCCGGCTTCTTTCCATATATCGTGTACGGTGCGAAGCGTTTCAAGAATACATTGCTCTACAATGGGATTACGAAGCGAATGTTGTTTGAAGCCGTTGATATAAGATTGTAATTGTTCTGGTGTTTCCCAGTGTTGTATATCAGTCGCCTCGGAATGCCGACCATACACTACATAGCATGCCAACCATTCCGGAAGGGCTTGAAAATCATCGATCTGATTAAATGAACGAGCTGTATGCCCCATACGTTCTTTGATCTTCTCTTCGATGTCGCCTCGAATAATGCTGCTTATCCGATTTCGTGTTTCTTCACAGATATTGGCCTCGTTCCACATACTACCCATACGCATTACCGCCAACAGCTTTTTTACCGCTTTCTCCGAATAAGCACCATAGTCCTTTTTAAATGGTTTCACTTTTAGAAAAGAACTCACAAAAGCGTCATCAGAATTCAATTTGCGCAATGCACTCTCTGCCTCTGCTTTTACCTCAATGGAATAAAGCAAATGCCAAAGGCGATATTGTCGTCCGTCTTCATCTATCCAACTCCGATCTATGCCTGCCCTGTCAAGAGCTACAAGCAATTCATATCGGGTTTCGTTGCAAGGATACTTTTTCTCTTTGTCCTCTATGTAGTTCCACCGAATTTCAAATTCTTTTTCCGTTCCTCGCTTTACTTTCTTTAATTTAAAGAATTCCTTGAGCAACGTTTCTTGGTTTATTTCCTTGCGATTGTTCAGATAATCAAACAATCGCACATAGTCATCTTTCGTCGGCAAATAGTCGGCCGTTACTTCCTTATCAGCCATACGATCAAATAGCCGGAGATTCAAGACGAACTGCCATAAACGAAACTCTTGATAATAAGGATTCGATTTGGCTATGCACTTGATACCTTGCTTCTTGATTTCACCTGTTTCCTTGTCCACATATTTGTAATATTCATAAGGACAGTCGGCAATGAGCGATTTCTTACTTTTCAACGGTCTCTGATAGAAGATAAGGTCAGACAATAACAAATACACCATGTCTTTTTTCAGCAAGCTCTGTTGATGGGGCAGATTGCTACGATAAAGTTCTTCTGCACAAACAGCAAGCATTTGCTCACTTCGCAGTTCTTCATGATACTTACGCTGCTCAGTCAATATAGCTTCGAGTTCAGCTCGATAATATTTGCGCTCAATCGTATGAATAAAGTTTCCTCGTATCTTGTCGGAAGGTTCTGCCAGCAAATGTTCGTAGATAAATGCCCCGACAGTTTTACCCGAGCCCTCCAAATCTGTTTCAGTTCGTTTCTTGCGCAATCCCCAATCATCTTCTTTCGGTGCACGATACGATCGTTTTTCCTTTCCATCCTTGTCTTTCTTCGGTGTTACACCGTCCTTTTCGTACTCCGTCGTTATAATAAATTGTTTTGTTTTTCCAACCCAATCATCAAGTGAAATTTTACTACTTCGCCGATAGATCCACCCATTTTCCAAATGCACATTATACCATATATCATCACCTTTCCCTTTTTCAGCAGCCTCAACAGCTACGACTTTCAGTTCATAAAACTCCTCACGTTTGGTTGGATTTTCGTCTTCCTCCTCTCCGCGAAGCTGATAATAACCACGCTTTTGGTTGAAACTGAGCAATATCCACGCCAATTCCTCTTTTCTTATAGCTTGCGTGAGTGCTTTCTTCCGCAAATAATAGAGTGTCCAATCAAGTGGAATTTTCTTTCCATCAGCTACCAATGCTGGCTGATTGCTCGTAAAATCTGCTATCATCTCATAAAACGAGTTCATGAACAAGAAACGCATACTGCCGTCTTCTTGTCGCTCCCATGCAAGTTTAGGCTCACCATTGTCAAGAAACTTCCCATAAGTTTTAGCGCAATCTCTGTCCCAACCGATTGCAGCATCATAGTGTTGTGGTAAAAATCCTAATCTATGCAACACCCGATGTAAGCGTTCGCGTCGTTGCAGCGACCGTTCTCTCATCCTCCGCACACCTCTAAACCCTGTGCGAACAGAAGTTTGCGACTCGGTAACACCCTTACCAAAATTGTCCAACACATCCTGACTCATCGAAATAATCCGACAGCCGAGTTTAATATCGTGCAGGTAATTCCCGTTGTCATCTAAAGAGACTTTAGCCCAACCAATACTATTGGTTCCCAAGTCTAATCCTAAAATTGTTTTCATCTTTTTGATAGATTTATTTGGTTATTAATTATTTAGTTGCTAAATTTGCAAAAGAATTTTCATGCAAGTCACAATAAGGATTATTCCGTTGTGAAAACAAACAAGGCGGGGCAACTCGCCTTATTTTATTTCCAATAACAGGAAATAATTTTTTGTAAAGGTACGAATAATTTTTCATAATTTGTATAAATCCGATAAATATATATGACTATCTGCAAAACAAAAACTGAAAATCTATAATTATAAATAGAAATATCATTTTCATGATATAAGTTTTAAATATCAACAATATAGTCAATTAACAATATTAAATGAAGGAAGCGAATCGAATTAAGGCACAAGAGCAAATACGAAATAACAAAGTATTCCGAACGATGAATCACCTACAACAAATCTTAGATGAATATTATCTTGATGGCATAATAGGATTAATACCGTATGGTATCGGTGATTTGCTAACAGCAATATTTGGGTTGTTGTATATTTGGTTTGCCTTTGGGAAAGTCAAAAGTTTACCCCTAACACTGGCAATATTAAATAACTCCCTACGAGATGTCTTTCTTGGACTTATCCCGTTTTCTATTGGCAACGTTATAGATTTTTTTCATAAATCCAACACTCAGAACATGAGATTGATAACAGGATTTGTTGAAGGTAATGAACAGATTATTAGAGATGTGAACAAGAAAGCCGTACAGAGTGGATTCTTTATTGCAATCTTTTTAATATTAATAGTGTCATTAATATTAATCATTATTTATTTAACCGATATGATTTTCAGGTTATTCTAAAAAAGCTATAGAGAAGACAAAAGTCATTATATGTCAAATGATAAGTCCTAAAAAATGTATTATAAACAGCATTTAGGATTTATCGAATTTTAAATCGTATACGTTTAGAAAACAACGTTAAATCCAAATCTTATTCCTTGTTTAGAAATACCTGGCGCATGTGTATAGGTAAGACGTTTCACATAATCAATTTCCAGACATTTCAATATATTGTGAATACCCACAACAAGTTCTAAATAAGGATCATGTGTCATGACGGTTGTACCTTCAGGAAAACGGTAAAGATTCGGATCATTACTATTCTTGTCTAAGAGTGGATTGTTTTTATCTGTAAGATGTCCCCACATGCCTTTAAAAGCAAAATACTCACGCCATTTCATTTTTCTAATAAAGGGAATACGATTTAAAATCTTTCCCTCTAAATTCCATGCCATATTAAATTGTGCATAACGGTCATTTAAAAATTCCATATTTTCCATTAAGTTGAATGACCCTTGGTGCTCGAAATATGAAGTATTAACAGGGGGCATTATTAGGAGAAGGTACGGCACTTTATTCCACTGTGCGCCAGCTTTAATTCTTAGGTCAAAATGTCCCCAACTGCCAAGCCAAAATCTTTTATAAGCTGATATCTCTGTCAAGTTATAGTTAAAATCAGAACCTAATAATTTTTTAATTCCTATTGTATGAGTAAGAGTATATCGAGGAGCATCAAGGTTTACCTCTATACGTTGCTGTTTGGAGTTGATATAACTTTGTCCTGGCCGATAATCGAGCCCAAGAGTTATGGAAGACATCCTGACCTTATTGATGATATCTCCATTCATTTTTTGATAAATTAGCCTCCCCATCGGACGATTACCCTCTGTGGTAAAATTAAAACTTGTTGCAAGTCCATAATCTGTTTCCCACATGAAATTTACCATCTGTCGTTCGAATAGATACAATTTTTCAACCTTCACAGGTCTGAACGTCATAAAAATATTATCTTTATTGTGTATGAGGTATTTATCTGAAGGAGATTCAATATCTCTATATGATTCTAAAGAAAGAGTGCGGATTGGAAATTCAATAGGCTGATACTCAGGTTTATTGAAAGAATATATCACCTTTGCTCCGTAATAATGACTCTTTGATTTCGTGCCATAAGCATAGTACCCATCCAAGAACCAATGCGGATTAAAATTTGCAGTAGTACGAGCAGCAACTCTTAAACGAATTCCGTCAATGAAATTTTTCGAAATGAATGTATTTACAGGACCTATATCAACTTTACTTGGTGATTTCGCAGTTCCAGTTTCAACAAAATTTTCAAGCAAAGCCTTAGTAACAAACATGAACCACTTGAAATTCTTTGTCTGCCCCATTTTTGCAATAAAGGAATCTATACTGGCCTCACTCTTAGTTAAACTTGTTGTACGGTGTTGACTCCAATATGCATCATCCCTCATTCTCGCGTTTGGGTCATAGGCCAACTTAGCTTTGCCTCTAAAAAGATGATTGTCAATAGGGTTAAAAGCGTAATCATGCATTCCAGTCGTACGTATGACTATAACTCGGCTCAAGAGGTCTGTCAATTCAAGTTCAGCTACCATATTGTCTGTGGTTAATACCCAATCACCACTTGGAAGTTTAGTATATTCTTGAAAAAATTTCATTGCATCTACGAAATTCACACCTGTATTAGCTGGAAGCTGCATATCACATTTTCTCACATGCAATGAGCTATCATTCAAGACATATAGTTCTCCTCTGAAACCAAAGTCTTGTTGGTTTGCGGGCATAAATTGCAAACGTATGCATTGGTCGTTATCCACCATCACGGTGTCGTCTATGTAGAAATGATAAAATGAAATAGCAGTTGAACCTATTGGTGATGGGAACCGTGATTGGAGAAGTTCTATCTGATCATTATAAAGATCAATATCCTTGAAAAGATCTTTTACCATTGTATTCAACGTACTACCAGTTTGAATTAGTTTGGATATGCCCTTGGTAGTCTGCCCTTTAATTATATCTTTTTCATCCTTTGGTTCCTTGCGGTAAATATGTTGGGTAAGGGTTTCATCAATAGAGAATGGCAGAATCAGTTTTCCATTGTAAGGACATGTTTCAACGTGGTCTTTTAACCAAGGTGTCTTTTTGAATACTCCTGACTCCATATCCTCAGGAGTAAGATTGTTCAATGCCATTGTAACCTTTTGGTATTTATTAAATTGGTAATATTGGTGATTTTCCAAATGGGTTTGTTCCTTTGCGTCTATAACCCTTTTCATCAGTTCCACCGCAGGGTTATTCTTCCTTGAATACTTATGGCGACGTTTTGCCTTTACGACAATACCCTCTAACTGTTTTGGGTCGTTAATAAGTTTAATCTCTAACACATCAGGCGTCTTTTTCGTAATCTTAATTTTACGTGGCTTATACCCTACCGCTGTAACGGTCAAGACTTCTCCGTTGACCCTTGCGATAACAAACTGCCCCGAGGCATTACTTGAAGCGCCTATTTTCAGTTTACTATAAATTGCATTTGCATAGGAAATGCTGTCACCTGACTGTGAATCTACAACATTACATTGTAAATTCTGGGCATTGGCCCAAACAGCCAATGTCCAGAAAAATAAAAATAAAGATAAAAATTTAATCGATTTCTTCATCTGCTTCATAACCACCCATTTCGCGGATTGCATTCTTGAGCATCGTATATTGCTCAAAGAGATTGTTTACAGCCTCCTCACCCTTAGTGTAATCGTGCATTGGACTCTTCAAGAAGAAACTCAAGAAACGCTGTATTCCATAGCGACCAGCCCGAGCAGCCAAATCGCTAAGCAAGGTGAGATCAAGCAATAAAGGTGCTGCAAGGATAGAATCGCGACATAGGAAGTTAATCTTAATCTGCATGGGGTATCCCATCCACCCAAAAATATCAATATTGTCCCAACCTTCCTTATCGTCATTGCGAGGAGGATAATAATTAATACGCACCTTATGATATATATTTCCGTATAAGTCAGGTTGTTCTCCTGCTTTGCAAATTGTTTCAAGAGTTGAAAGTTTGCTTACTTCCTTTGTATGGAAGTTAGCAGGCTCATCGAGAACAAGTCCATCACGATTACCAAGAATGTTAGTTGAGAACCACCCCGCTAATCCAAGAGAACGTGTTTTTATAATAGGGGCAAAACCAGACTTGACAAGTGTTTGTCCAGTTTTAAAATCTTTACCTGAAATAGGCATTCTAGTTTGTTCAGAAAGTTCCCACATTGCAGGAATATCCACCGTTGTATTAGGAGCACCCATAATAAACGGACATCCTTCTGTCAATGCAGCATAAGCGTAACACATTGAAGGAGCAATATGCTCACGGTCATCTGACTTGAAAGCTTCTTCAAGCTGTGCTAGATTTTTATGATATCTTTCATCGTAAGGAACGTATATTTCTGTAGATGCTGCCCAGATAACAACTATTCGACTGCAATTATTAGCTTTTTTGAAGTTTTGGATATCTTTTTTTAATTCAACAACCATGTCCCAACGGGTCTTGCAATCCTTTACATTGTCACCGTCAAGGCGTTTTGCATAGTTCTTATCAAAAGCGGCTTTCATAGGCTTAATAGCTTCAAGCTCATCACGAACAGGCTCTATATCCTTTGCTTTTAATACTTCTGCATAAACTGCTGCCTGATAGGCATTTTGAGGATATACGTCCCACGTTCCGAAAACAATATCATTTAGATCAGCTAATGGTACGATATCCTTGTAGTGAAGATACTTTTTGTCCGTGCCTTTACCTACACGAATCTTGTCGTATTGGGTCATCGAACCTATTGGCTTTGCCAACCCTTTACGTGTCATGAATACTCCAGTCATAAATGTGGTAGCAACGGCTCCACAGCCAACGACCATGATTCCAAGTTTACCCTCTGCGGGAGCTACTTTTCCTTGTTTCATTTCAATACAGTATTTAAGTTCATTATAAAACGGCATTTGTGCCTATTTATTATTTAATTTAAAAATCTCTTCATTTATCAACTTGAAGTAATTGGGCAATGTCTTGGATAATTACATCTGCAATACTCACGGGATGCACTTCATTTGTCCAACCTTCACCTTGTATCCATACAGTTTTGCAGCCGATACTATGGGCGGGAACGATGTCTTTTGCATAGCTGTCTCCAACGACAACTACATCTTCTGGTGTCATATTGAGAGCTGTTACACCCAATTGGAATATCGCAGGATCAGGTTTTCGCACATTAACCACAGCACTTTCAACTATCCCGACAAATAAATTGTCAAATCCAAATTCATTGAGAACAACCGAAATATTTCCATAGAAATTACTCACAAGCACGAGGGGATATTTCCCCTTAAGTTTTAAAAGGACCTCTCTGCTATGGGCTGTATGTTTTCTTACGTTTTCATACAAATCTATAAGCACAGCATTTTTCATACTCACTAAGTTGAAGCCTGTAGCCGACAGAAACCCCTTGGTCGATAAGTATTCAAACTCTAAAGTGAGCTTTATCTCCAATGTTTTGTAGAAAGAATGATCAGGCTGAATAATAAAATTTGCTCCCAATTTTCTTTCCGCAAAAACATAAGCCTCCCTAAACATCCCTTCTGAAACTGGTACGTTGTTTCGCTCATAAGCATGCCAAATCATCTTTCCCCAATGACAGCCACCAGTATCCAAAGTTCCACCGTAATCAAATATAATTCCTTTAAATTCCATAGAATAATTTTTCTTATAATTTCAAACGGATCTTTTTACAAAGCTCTTCATGACGTTTATGCATGTAGATGTAAATAATGTTGTAGAGGGTAATTTCTAATAGAAAATAAGCCCACGGAATATTCAGTAAGCAAGTGATATAAATAAATATAGCCCGTGAATTGAAAGTTAGAAAATTTGTCATGGGCATTAAAGGCCTGCTACCTTTCAGAAAATCCTCTTTCCATTCTTCAGGCATTTTCTCCACGGTCCGAAAATTTGTCTCAATTGTTTTGCGGAGTTTTTGAAACTCTGGGGTCCGCTTCTCTTGACTTTTACAATAATTTTGATAATTAGAATGAAAAGCTCTATCCCAAAACACACCCTCTTTACCTTTCAATTTTTCTAATTCTGCATGTTGTGCTTCATATGTATCTAGCTCCGATCCTTCATCACCCTTTAAAAAATAGAGATGTATTTGACGATAATAGTCACTTAAAGAACTTTGCTGCATGTGGCTTACTATTCCTGCTATGGCAGCAAGGGCCAAGCCGTAAAATCCCCATGGCTCAGATGTTCCGGGCATATTTTGGTTCCATATACGCAGCACGATTGCCAAATAGATAGCAAAAAACCAAACATCGCCGGCAAAACCGTCAAGACAACGGCCAATCATTGACTTCTGGTTTGTCAGTCTCGCCAGTTGACCATCAGTGGAATCACAAAAATTCGCAAGCATCAGGAGAATGACTCCAAACAAATTATGCAAGAAATCCGTAAAATAAAACATCACTCCTGCTGCCACCCCTAAAAACATAGAGAGAACAGTAATGTAGTTGGGTGCAACACCAAGTTTGTGCCAAAGTAAGGCAAATGCCAAACCTATCGGACGCGTAAAATGTACATCCAACCACTCCTCCGTATCCTTTGACTTAAGAGATGCTGCTAACAGTTCTTTTATTTTTCTTCCTTTTATCTTATCTTCCATCATATTTCATAACGTAATTTGCAATCGCAGAGGCTGCTTCTTCCCTACAGCGTGAAAAACTTGGCCAGTCATTAAAATCAATGATGAAATAATCACCATCATCATTTACTATTGCATCTCCACCATAAATAGGTGTGCTTACAACTCGTGCAAGCTGTTCTGCCGTATTTTTGAGTACTCCACATTCAAAATAAATATGCCTCGGTTTACCATTGATCAATTCATCTCCGAATTTTGAAATTCCATCATCACCGGGATAATATATTTTAAAAAAGTCCGCACCATCTATTCCATAAAATTTGATTAAATCTCCATTTATATGAGCTTGGACAACAATATCTTTGATTCCCCTGTTGGCGAATGCTTCCTTGACTTCTTCAAGTTCTTGTTTATCCCTGCAATATCTTACATCTTCTTTTGATTGTGCTGACGTATCGCCTCTTTTCACCCAATAGCCATTATTTCCATTTTCTGGAGGTGACGGAATATTAAACTGACGCATCAAGCGATGCAGATTACCTCTTCGACATTGTTCAACTCCTTTAGCAGGATTTATTATCAATGCATTCCCCAAAGAGTCACTCTTCAGCAGCTCCAATGTCTTCGATGCCCTTCCCATATTCAAAATGACATCAGCGTCTTGGAGACAATCAATTGTAAGATTCGCCTCTGGTATCATCACACCTCGAAAGCGCTCCAAAACCATCAGGAGAATAGCTTTGTCGTTTTCAACTGAATTTGGTGAAAAACATTCGGCTCGCTGAATCCCTACTACTTTCATTGTTTTAAGAAATCCTCAGCCTTAATAATGTCTTGAGCATGATCAATGTCTAAAACTTTAGAGAAAGGATAAGCATGAACCGTTAAACCGTCGCTTAAAAGAGCGCGTTGGAAATTACGCATTTTACTTTTCCCACTGCTGATACAACGGTTAAGAGTGATAATGGTGCGTGGAGTCAGACCATAAATTCCTCCGGATATATACCTATAGTCTGCATCATTTTTGTCAAAAAAACCATTGACTATCAATCCTTTCTCTACCCCTACATACAAAGGTTTTTCGTCATCAACAAAATCTGTTACTCCCATGAAGGCATCAACATTTTCATGTAATGCTCGATGAAATGATTTTATATAATCCTTAAATTCTTCTTCTTGAAATATGGTATCGACAGTAGTTAGAACAAAAGGCTCTTTCCCTAAAAACTTACTCAATTCAAAAAAACTATGCATTGAACTGGGAGTCGATTTAACTATCAAATTAAGTGTCACCTGTCCATTGTCTTTAATGCGGTTTTTAACTTCATTCAGATGTTCAGCAACTTCTGTCATCGCACTATTACAGATAACGCATATTTCCGAAGCAGTATTCTGAAGAAAGATCCTAATTAACCGGTCAATAAGAAACTCACCATTGATCTTTACTAATGGTTTTGGGGATTTCACTCCTTCCTCAACAAGACGCGAACCTTCACCAGCGGCGATTATTGCATATTTCATTTTATTAAATTCAATATCATTATAGTTATGGAATTTAATTCCCGCACCAACTTTTACCAAGCTGTCTTCAGATTTCTATTATCAGAAATAATAGAGAATCTAAAGTGTCTCTTGACATCCATTATATATAGGGATATCACATACAATGCAAAGATACTCTTTTTTTACCAATGCTGACAATTTGGAATGATATTTTACGTTTTATTTATGCCCCCCAAAACGGAAAATCAGACTATTTCACCAAATCTTTAACTGGGAAATCATCTAAACTTTTAATATATTCGCATCTCACATCTCGCATTCTATCCATCACCTCTTTACAGACAGTCTTGCTTATGTCCAAACCGAGATTTTCATATTTGTCTTTTGGGTGTGATTCCAATAGAGTAACCATCTTTCCAATGGTTATTTTATCTGTGTCACTTGTTGGAGAATATGTAATTTCATTTGAATCCATTGAGTTGTTTCCAGTAATCAGATTTACTTTGCAAAGATTATAGAGTATATCGGTGGTCACTCGAATAGGTATGTTTGATAAAGTCTTTAATTCCAACGCTGTGTATGGACGCTGGCCACGAGCAAAACGATTGCATATATGACTTAAAATCACAGCACTCATCACCATTCTGTTGATATGGCTAACATCTTTGGTTTCAATCAAATATTCATAAAATTCTAAATTTTGATTGGTGTAACATAATTCTGCACAAAAAAGACAGATATACCATGATATTTGCATCCATAACATAAATAAGGGAAGAGCCGCAAGTGATCCATAAATGGCATTATAGCTTGTTAATAAAATTTGTCCATGAATATATACCCATTGCAGGCCTAACATAAGTGCTCCTGCCAACACACCTGGTCCTATGGCTTTAGACACCTTTACTTTAGTGTTCGGCATGAAAATGAACAATACGACAAAAATCATCGACATGACAAACCAAGGCAGAATATAGTGAATTAAGAATCTGGCCATTGACCCCAAGACCCAATACCCCTTTAACTGGTCAGCAAATCCATAAATGAATATGCTCAAACCAGACATGATGACAATGGCAATGGGAACTAAAAACATCATGGAGGTATAATCTGTCAGTATTCTCCGCAATGGACGGGCGCCCTTTACTTGCCAAATTGAATCAAACACTTGTTCTACAGTATTAATCAATGAGATAATACTGTAAAGCATAAATATCAGGCCAATACCAATAAATAAACCAGTTTGTGCATGTACAAGATAGGAATTAGCCAATTGTATCAACCAATTTGCAACCTCTGGTTGTCCGAAGAAAGTCTCACGACAAACTTCCTCAATATATTTTCCAAAACCAAAGCCATTGGCAATTGCAAAAATCATGGACACCAATGGAACAATTGCCAGTATTGTACTAAAAGATAATTGCGTGGCATAGCCAATATGGCCTCTCTCAAAGAAAAAGATAATTGCCAAATAAACTTTTTGTAACATACGCAAAAGCAAGTTCCTATGATGTGAGGAGTTGTCATTTTTCTTCCACATTCCTATTTTAAAGAAGTGTTTTATACTTTCTATAGTCATTTCTTACTGTTTTAATGAACACAATGATAATAATACAAAGATAATAAAAGAATTATATGAAACTCATCAAATTAGCTGAAATTTTCACGAATATTTTATTTCAACATCAATAGAATCTGTAATAACATCATCTGTAATTGACTCGCATGAGCACTTTTTCAATTTATTTGAGCAACATAGTATCACCCACAAGAGGCCGACAAGCACCTCTTCATAAACATCTAATAATCAGTGCGATATATTCCAATTTCCAAAAGGTCATCTTTTACACTGTGATAACTTAGCTTTTCATTTACGAAAGGTCAACTATTGCGAGTCGAAAGATTATGTCAACTGCCACATAGGGGATTCTTATCAACTTCCGCACCAACTTGCCGTGCCCGCACAATTACCTTTCAAAGGATTATAGTTGATTCCTCTATTGGAAAAACACTTGAAACTAAAATGAAACAAGATAATTGTCATTTGTTATTAGCAAATAAACCTTATTGAAATATTGCTGAATTAACTTTGCAACCAAAATTAAATCAAGTAAAAAATGAAAGTATTATTTGTTGTTCAAGGGGAAGGACGTGGCCACCTAACACAGGCCTTAACTTTAGAAAAAATGTTGACAGACAATGGTCACTCAGTAGTTGGTATTCTTGTTGGGAAAAGTTGCGCACGTGAGCTGCCTGAATTTTTCATCAAACGTGCCCAAGCGCCCGTTCAGAGTTTTCTCAGTCCAAATTTTCTTCCATCAAAAACAAATAAGCACATAGGCCTGACTCGTTCTATTATTTATAACATCATCAAGTCTCCAAATTATATGTCAAGCATTCACTTTTTGAAAAATCATATTGACAAGTCCAGGGCCGATTTAGTTATAAATTTTTATGAAGTTCTGACTGGCATAACCTATTATCTCTATCAACCTCAAGTTCCGGAAGTATGTATTGGGCATCAATATATGTTTTTACATCCAGAATACCATTTGCCAGAAGATCACAAATTCAGTCAACAACTAATGATAGCATTTACAAAGGTCACATGCTTGGGAGCTAAGAAAAAACTCGCACTGTCATTCCGCAAGTACGAAGATGACAATATTCAAAATTTATCTATCGTCCCTCCCCTACTCCGTTCTGAAGCTACAAGCATACCAAGACATCATGGCGATTATGTGTTAGGATATATTCTAAATGCCGGATTTAGCGAAAATGTGATAGAATGGCACAAAAGAAATCCGAAACTTAATCTTCATTTTTTCTGGGATAGGAAAGATGCAGCGGAAACTACAATAATTGATGAAACATTGACTTTCCATCGTATCGATGACAAGAAATTCCTTCATTATTTAGCTAATAGCAAGGCTTATGCAACAACAGGAGGCTTCGAATCCGTTTGCGAAGCCATGTATATGGGAAAACCTGTGTTGATGGTGCCTGCACACGTGGAACAAGAATGCAATGCATTCGAGGCAATGAATCAAGGTGCTGGAATTGTTTCTAATAATTTTAATATTGACCTATTGGTGGAATTTTGTCATGAATATGGTGAAGATGTTGAGTTTAGAATGTGGGAGAATGAGGCCGAAATGAGAGTTATTTCACGATTAGAGGCGGTAGTTGAAAAATACAACGACAAAATTAACGCATATCCAGTTAAAACCTCTTATGCAGCTGGATAAAAATATTCGTACATCTAAAGGACTCTATATTGGAGGATTCCAATATACCTTACAGTAAAGTAGAATCTTCGTTATTGGGGAGTTTGTGTTGGATTGTGGGTGAACCAAAGGGAGATTTCAACCAAGTTAAATAGTAAAAAATCGCATGATATAAATATCATACCAAATCGTCACATCTACCAAAACGCTGGTGTCTGCCTTACGAAATTGTATTACATTCGTCATTTTGTTACTCAACGAAGACGTATAACCGAATTGTCGCAACTCGTTTGTAAATATCTGGTAATAGAATTTATCCCAAAAGACTATTTCTAAGTCTCCATTTTGTGTATCAATAATTCCGATACTTGTGAAATCTGCCTTTTTAAAAAGTTTATATAGTTGGTCTCGGTTTATATCATATTCGGTGTTGGCTTTCAAGTGCCAGCCCCAAATATGTCTGGGGTCAGAGTCAGGAACATATTTAGCTGCCCTTATTCTTCTTAACCCGTAGCGTCTGAATGGTGCTATGGCTGATGCGTTTTTTTTCTTTTGTAATTGGTATCTAAGTATGTCTATGGTTGGTATATGTAGATAATTGTCATACTGGGCATACCCCAATATGACAATCATCCATAAGGAAAAGGTCAAAACAAATTTCTTCATTTACAAATTTTCAAGTTCTGCAAGCCAATTTGTAGCCATTGCATCAGAAGGCATGCGCCAATCCCCGCGTGGTGAAAGGCTAACTACAGATGTTTTGGGACCATCTGGAAAACAAGAACGCTTGAACTGATTATTGAAGAACCGTTTGAAGAATATTTGCATTTTTTCCTTTATAACTTCATCTGTGTATCTTCCTGCAAAGGCCGACTGAGCCAGGAAAAGAATCTTTGACGGACGATAACCATAACGTAGAACATAATAGAGGAAGAAGTCATGAAGTTCATAAGGGCCAACGATATCTTCTGTCTTTTGCTCTATTTCACCAGACTCGTTTGCTGGAAGGAGTTCAGGAGAAATAGGAGTATCAATCACATCTATCAAACAAGCGCAAATGTTTGCGTTGTCCTCATTGTCAACATAATACCTAATCAAGTCTTTTATGGTTGTTTTCGGAGCACCAGAATTGACAGCATACATACTCATGTGATCACCATTAAAGGTACACCAGCCCAGGGCTAACTCACTCATATCACCCGTTCCTATCACTAAACCGTTATACTTGTTACTCAAATCCATAAGAATCTGCGTACGCTCGCGAGCTTGTGCATTTTCATAAGTGGAGTCATGGTTCTCAATACTGTGTTCGAGATCTTTAAGATGTTGAATGACAGACTCTTTAATATCAATTTCTTTCATCGTGATGCCCATTTCCTCCATCAACTTAATAGCATTATTGTATGTGCGATCTGTAGTTCCAAAACCAGGCATGGTAACACCAATAATTCCTTTACGATCGTATCCCAATCGATCAAAGGCCCATACACAAACAAGTAAAGCCAGTGTCGAATCGAGACCACCACTCACACCTAACACCACATTCTTGCATTTTGTATGAACAAGACGTCGTATAAGACCAAACACTTGCGCATTGAACATTTCATGACAAGCAGATTTTTTATCGGCACTTTCTGGCATGAAAGGATGGGGATCAACGTAACGTGTCAGAATGAATTCTTTTTCAGGATTATTCGGAGCGCCACAATTTATATACTCATTGATTTTAAATGGACCATTGATGCCTAATGGTTCTGTTCCGAGAGTTCTCTGTACCCCACAGAACGTAGTATTATTTCGCCGTTCACTACGCAGCTTATCCATATCAATTTCCGCAATGCGCATCTGTGGCTCAAGGCTGAAACGCTCAGAATAGGCAACCAGTTGTCCGCTCTCATAGATTATAGCATTTCCTGCATTGACGATGTCCTGCGTGCTCTCTCCAAATCCGCAACTGCTATATACATAGGCTGCCATAAGACGAGCACTATGCTGCATCAGCATTTCCTTTAAATATTGATGTTTGCCGAAGAGTTCGTCCGTTGCAGACAGATTGAAGATTATTTCAGCTCCTGCCAATGCCAAATAGCTACTTGGTGCTATCGGCGCCCAAACGTCCTCGCAAATTTCACATCCGAATTTTACTCCACTTGCGGTTTGAAATATTTGCATATCATTTGATACGTTGATACATTGACCAGCATAGTGAAGCTGTGTCGGATGCAAATCCTTTGCCGAGGCAAACCAACGCTTTTCATAGAACTCATCATAATTTGGCAAATAGGTCTTGGGGACAATTCCCAAAATTTTACCTTGTTGAATGACAACGGCACAGTTCAGTGTTAAAGGCCCTACGCATACTGGAGCCCCAACAATGGCAATAATGTCCAATTGGCGAGTAAAAGCCAAAAGCATTAAAATTGCATGTTCGGCATCTTCCAGCAAAAGTTGCTGGCGAAATAAATCTTGACAAGAGTAGCTTGTCAATGAAAGTTCGGGAAAGACAATTATTTCAACACCCTTCCCCTCTGCAATTGCTATTTGTTCTTCAATAGACTCAAGATTGAATTTTGTGTCAGCAACTCGAACCGCAGGGATGGCTGCTGCAACTTTGATAAATCCACATTTCATCGCATATAGTATTTAGGTTATTATCGTTACTTGGGTCGCACCGTATCCATATTCTTGAAATGATGCGTCTTGATATTTATATTTTTTATATTTATAGTTGAGTACGTGAACCAAGGAATGATGAAGCACTCCGTTGCCTTTTCCATGAATGAAAACGATTTTCTGACCATTTTTATGTTTATACTGCTCCAAAATAGTTTGGAATGTATGAAGCTGATAGTCTAAAATATCTTTTGCTGACATTCCTGTAATTGTATCTAATAACTCATTTGCATGCAAATCTACAACAATTTTATCATTTTTCAGCAATTGTTTGGTAAGTTGTCGCTTACTTTGGTGATTTGTATGGCGTTTTTCTATTTCTTTTCCGGTTCTTATAGCCTGAAGATCAATAATTTCAGATTGTTGCTTATGTAAGGTGTCTAAAATATCGGAAGCAAAGTTCTCATCGTGCTTTGTTAATCTTTCACTATCAATAATCGAATAAAGGAGTGCCGGTTGTTCAAAGAAATCATTTTCTTTAAATGAGTTTAGCTTATAAAATTTAGTCGCATCAATGCGAACACGTACATCAGATGCGGGCTTCAACTCAAAATTGCCATTCCTTTTAAATGCAATGACCTGAATATTGGCTTCTTGAAGAGAATTTAAATCAGTGTAGGTAAATTCCTCTATAAATAATTTTGAATTAGGTTCTATCTCTCCTTCTGATTTGCAGCACCAGTTTTTCTCACTCTTTATTGCATAAACATAATGCAGGCAGTAGTTAGATTGATTAACCAAATATGATGAAAATACTCCTTCTTTAAGTGGATTAGCCAAAAATGCTAAATATGAGGATAGCTCATTACCAACTGCAAGTTTCCTATTTGGAAGAGTAGAATCATCCGATTCCACGATGTCGGTTTCTTCCGTAATTGGACTGGTTGATTCTGGATCTTCTGACAATCGGGCTTTGATAGACCTGTGGTTACCATCCTCTCTTTCCTGAATCTCCTTTTCGTTCCTATTAATCTTGGCAAGTGAAATATCCTCATTTCCAACAAGTACCACATCGTTAATAGGTGTCGGAATTTCGAAACCGTCTTCATCTTCAACAAGAACAATATCTTTCCCTTTAAATCCAGATATTATCCCTCCACCAACTTCACTTAGGAATCTAACTTTATCTCCTATTTTCATATTGTTAATGATTTTAATGCTACGGTATCAACAGACTACTGTCACCATAGCTAAGAAAACGAAAATTATGAGACAGTGCATAGTCATACACCTTTCGCCAATCACCATTCAAAAATGCACTTACAAGTAGTAAAAGAGTTGATTGTGGTTGATGAAAATTTGTAATCAACATCTTTACAATCTTATACTTGTAACCTGGCGCTATGATGATTTGCGTACTTGAATGTAGCCCTTCCAATTCATCACGCTTTAGGTAGTTTAATAAGTTCTCTATTGCTTTTGTAACAGAAATTATTTCCCCATTGACATATACAAGCCCATTCTCATCATGCGCATATTCATAAGGTTCCCATTGGCTTACATGTAAATCAGTTTCCTGTGCATCTGGCCTTGTTTCCAGCTTCACCCCCATATAGTAGAGACTCTCCAAAGTTCGGACACTTGTTGTACCTACCGCAATTGCGTTGCAGTCGTGTTCAAGGAGACGTTCCAAAGTATGACGATGTACGACCACGTATTCTGTATGCATACTATGTCCTGCTATCTCTGTACTTTTAACAGGTTTGAATGTACCCGCTCCTACATGAAGTGTGAGTTCATCTCTAACAATTCCAGAGTTATCAAGAGATTTAAGAACCGCATCAGTAAAATGCAAACCTGCTGTGGGCGCTGCAACAGAACCTTTTATCTTTGAATAAACCGTCTGATAGGTGGTTTTGTCACTTTCCTGTGTATCCCTATTAAGATAAGGGGGAATGGGTAATTCTCCCACAGCCTCAAGAATTTCGGCAAAGGAAACATTTGTGTTGTCCCAAGTAAAATCTATCCAATGATTAGTCCCCCCACCAGTCGCAGTGTTCTTGGTTTCCTGTCTTGTAGCAGAAAGCACGAGTTTCTTTCCATTAATCTCAAATGCACGGGACAGAACTCCTTCTTTCCATTTCTTTAAATTCCCTATCATGCACAGCCACGAACAGTTTCTATTAGTTTGAAACATTAACTCATAATCTGTAGGATTGGCAGGTTCCATAAGGAAAATTTCAATCAACGCACCAGTTTCCTTGCGGAAATGCAAACGGGCCTGGATAACTTTCGTGTTATTGAAAACCATTAAAGCACCTTTGGGCAAATGTTTGTTCAGATTATAAAATACATCTTCAGAAACGTTACCATGTTTATACAATAAGAGCTTACTATGATCTCTTTGAGTAATCGGAAATTTTGCTATTCGCTCATCAGGAAGCTGATAGCTATAGTCAGAAATTTTGATATGTTTTGTATCTTGTATCATCTTAATATTTTAAATTCCTAAATTAATAACTGCACAAATAATACAGAAAATAAGTGTTAGAAAAAAACATGTCATTACCAAATCTATATCTGTGAGACTGTATCCAGTTTTTGTAAATTGAGTTGAAACATAGTTTATCTTTGGATTCCTTAAACGATAGATGTATAAAAAACAAGAATATGCTAAAGTTGCAATAACGCAACCGACAACTATGCCAGTTAATACATCAGAAGGATAATGAACTCCAAGATAAAGCCTGCTCCAGCTATTTAAAAGAGCCCAACTGAAAAGAAGGGTTGAGAGCAGTTTGCTCCTTACTAAAAGACTAATAAACAACGCAATGGTAAAGGTGTTACAAGCATGGGCTGAATAAAAACTATACCCATGACCTGTGTAATCGTCCACTATGCTTATACTTTCAGCGAGTGAAGAATCTATAGAAGGTCTAATACGTCCCACAAAAGGCTTAATGAATCCTCCATTAAGACCGTTTGATAACAGCATACAGCATCCGACTGTCATTAAAATAAGCAATATTTGCCCCAAGGACTCATTATTCTTAATAACCAGATAGAGAAGAGAAATATAAAGAGGAATCCATGTATATTCATTGGTTAATAACAAGACCAACTGGTCGATGAAAATATTGTTACTTCCATTCATCATTGACAATAGAGTTTTGTCATATCTCACTATATCCTCTACACCCATCAATAAGATTTTATTAGATTTCTTCTATAAGAGTGGTCTTGATCCAGCCAGCATCGCCATTTGATAATGTAACTCCATACCAATCACCAAGAGTTCGGTCAGTGATGTTAAGCTTTGTCCCTTCGTGAATAACAATAATATTCTTTGCTTTGGAATCGGGAGTAATTTTAACACAGGCCGTTGGTGCTATGACAATAGCAGAATGGTTATTAATCATTATTGAACGCTTATAGAATGCGAAGATACTGGAAAGTATAAAAATAAAGAAAGAGAGCATAGCAAGGAAAAAACCAAGTTTTTTCAAACCAACCCTTTGAGCAAAAAGATATAATAGCGTTAGTGCAAAGGATAAGCATAAAGAGATAATGCTTAGATAGGCCCATCCGTCAATGCTCATAGAGTCGATGAGAGATTTTAGCCAACTAATGAAGAACATTTCTGATTTTGGCGACAACTGATCAAAGGTTTTCGACTGTGCAAGTTGGAGATTATAAATGATGTCTTTATCACTTGGAGAAAGACGGAGTGCACGTTCATAAGCAATGATAGCTTTAGGAATATCATTATTCTTGTAATATGCATTTCCTAAATTATAATAACAATCAGCGGTAGATTCTTTAGAAATAACAGCCTTATAAGTCTTAATCGCATATTCATAATCACCTCTCTGATATGCCTCATCCGCTTGTACTTTATTTTGAGACAATGCCGGCATCGCCCAAAGGAGTCCTCCAAAGATTAAAGTGAATACAGACGACATCATTTTGGAGGTCTTTATGTTACGCTTACTATCGTCGATAACACTCTCGACTTCAGAAATAGCCAAAATTGATTTATCGTATGTAATTTTCATATTTCCATTTTCATCACCTGGGGCATAACGTTGAAATTCACATTCTTCAAGTGCTTCAATGAATTTATTTACAGTATCCTTATCAACGTCTCTGTTCGTAAATACCTCATTAATATTATTGCGCGAGAGCTGTTCAACAGGAATATTAAGTTTGTCTCCGATATAGCCCCAAAGTGCATGTAGAATCTCATCATAGAACTCAGTAGATTTACCATGAATCATGAGCTGATGGGCTTTGCGCATTCGTTTAACAGCTACTTTCTGAGCATTTTTCCCCTTCAACAAAACAATGTCAGAGTTTAAATGGGAGCGCTTTTTCAGCAAGCGAAGCAAAATAATAAAAAGAAGAATGACAAGTAATAATGTCAACCAATAAGCAACTGATCCAAAGAACGACTTAACACCATCAAGCTGACCTTTACCAGTTTTTAAACCTCTAATATCACTATTTCCATTTCCCGCTTGCTGAACCAAACTTTCAGAAGTGCCGTCCCCTTTTGCCACATTTATTTTAAATGATTGCGTTTGGACGGTTTTATAACTATTAGAAGAAGTGTCAAAGAAGACAAATTTCACCGAAGGTAGTGTATATTCACCCTTGGTTCGAGGAACAGCAATAAAGTCATAAATCATACTACCCTCAGAACCTCTTCCTCCCAACTTTGTTTTATCGATGACTTTTGGATCATAAACATCAAACTCTTTAGGGAAACTAACAGTAGGCTGTTTAATCAACTTCAGGTTTCCAGCACCACTTACAATTACACGTAATTTCACAGGAACTCCCTCTTTGGACTCTCTTTTGTCCAATTGTGCGCTGATATTGAATTTTCCTACACCTCCAGAAAAGCCATCAGGTTGTTGGGGTAAAGGCATTACATTCAAAACGACACTTGGAGCAACTACATCTTTGTCAATATCATCTCCGTTTGACATAAATGCAAATGGATCAAAATCATTAAAAGATGGGCGTATTTTACCATGAAAATTAATTGCGGGAACCTTTATCTTGCCAGTGACTTGCGGGAACAAGACATATTGAGACCATGTTGTACATTTATATTTACGTCCATTAAGCGTTTCTAAATGAAACGACTTCTGCTGTGGAAGTTTCACTTCTTGTACATGAAAGCCAGTGAGGTCGGGCATCTTTCCGGCCAGACTTACTAAATCAACCGAAGTATAAACCTTATAAGTCAAAACGACAGGTTCTTGCTCGTGAATTTTTGTTTTATTTGCCGTAACTTTAATGAATAGATCTTTTGAACCGATATTTTTACTTTCCGGGCGAGTAATCTCAATTTCATTTCCATAACTTCTATTCATATTAGCAGAACGGCTTACATTGACATTTCCAGATGCGGAAAACTTGACAGGTGTTGAAGCAATGTTCTGTCCATTTACTGTAATACGAGCAGGAGGGAGTGTAAAATTCCCTTTCTTGGTAGCCATGAGAACATAGTCAAATGAGACTGAAGATGAGCTGCTTGTATGTCCATTTGTAACTTGATAGCTCGATTGCTTTGCTACATAAGGTCCAGCAAGTATTTCAATACCATTGGGAAGTTTTCCAAACTTGAAATTTTCTACATTATCTGTGTAAACTGTATATTCGACTTGAAATTGTTCGCCAACTATCACTTGCCTTGGAGCAGCAACACGGACGTGCTGTGCCTGCATTATGGTCGGTATGATAATCATCAGTAAAATATAAATATATCGTCTCATAATCATTTCTACCAATTATTTTCAATATTTCTTCTTGTTGGTTGTCGCATTGCTTTCTTTAAACGTTGTTGCGTTGCTTTTTCCTCTTGCATAGCAGCATTAAGCAACTGTTCGGCATTGTCTTTGCTCAATTTTTCATCATTGTTTTGTTGTTTCTTTTTGTCGTCTTTAGGAGGACTTTTCTTTTGTCGTTTTTTGTTCTTATCTTTATTTTGATTCTGATTCTTATCTTGATTTTGCTGTTGTTTGTGTTTTTGTTTCATACAGAAAGATAAATTATATCGTGCATTGTCATGTTTTGGATTGTCTCGAAGAGCATTCTTGTATGCTTCAATAGCTTTGTCATATTCTTTCAATTTCTGATAGACAGTACCAAGATTGTAGGATGAACTAGCACGACGAAGGGAATTGTGTTCAACCTTAACGGCCTGATTATACTGCTGTATGGCCTGTGAATCTTTATTTTGAGCTTGTAAAGCACATCCCAAATTAAACAATGCAGTCCCATTGTACGCATTTTTGCTCAGCGCTTTTCGATAATTAGTTTCTGCTTGAGAATAATTTCTCTTATGAAAGAATTTATTTCCATCTCTAATCAACTGTCTATCACCTTGTGCGAAGGTCGGTAAAGTCATTATCAATAATATAATAACTGCCACTGCTTTGTTCTTCGGGTCTTTATGAAAAATATTCCATTTTCCCAAAATCGGATTTTTCACTTCAAGTATCAGGGTTTCAATAATTAATAATAAAATTATCAAAACTGCTACAGCCTGAAACTGATCATCAAACTCGCTATATACAGTGCCACCTAAATTCCCTTTTTGCATTTTCCCCAATTCGGTGTTAAGACGTTTTTCGGCTGCAAAATTATTATCTATGTGTAAATACAGCCCATCTCCAGCAGATGCAATCTGCCGACACATGAATTCATTAAGCCTTGTCATAACAGTATTACCTTTACTGTCTTTTAGATACTCACCATCACCTAATGGAATTGGGACTCCACTTGATGAGCCAATACCAAGAATGAAGACCCTAATCCCCATTTTACTGGCTTTTTTTGCCATCTTCTCGGCATTTCCTTCGTGATCCTCTCCATCTGTTATTACAATAATGGCTTTTCCTGTTTTAGTGTCTTGAGAAAAACTATGCATTGCTAAATCCAAAGCTTCTCCAATATCAGTTCCCTGTGTGCCTATTAGCGATGGATCGATGTTATTGAGAAACATCTTCGCTGAAACGTAATCTGCAGTAATAGGCAATTGAACATAAGCATCTCCAGCAAAGACGATGAGCCCAATTCTGTCTTCTGTAAAGTTATTAACCAAATTTTCAACCATCATCTTGCTCTTCTCCAACCGAGATGGAGCAACATCTTCTGCTAACATGGAATTACTTATATCCATCGCAATGATAGCCTCAATACCCTTACGTTTATCAGTAGATACCTTGGTTCCCATTTGCGGTCGTGCAAGCATTATTATCATCAATGCCAATGTTAATTCCATAAGAAGAAATTTTACAAAAGGCCGATATTTTGAATAACTGGGGGAAAGCTGTCGCAATAAATTGAAATCACCAAACTTTAACATGCGCTTTTTTCGTTTACGAACCCATGCCAAATAGATGATTGCCAATATTGGTATCAGTAACAACAACCAGAGGTATAATGGATGATCGAATCTAAACATTCTATTATTTCAAATCTTTTTTACTTTGACTATTATTATGGAATACGTTTTAGAATTGTTGTCCTCAACATTATCTCCAAAAGGAATAAGAGCAAAGCTAAGACTGCAAAAGGCATGTATGCCTCATACCGCTTACCATAGTTTGTAGAACTAATCTTTGTTTTTTCCAATTTATCTATATCCTTATATATTTGCGAAAGTTCATGCCGGCTTTGAGCCCGATAGAATTCTCCGTTTGTTGCCACAGCGATGTCTTGCAAGGTTTTATAATCTATTTCGCCTATCATCCCTGAAGTAATCGATGCAATTTGATCAGATCCCAACCCTATTGTATAAACTCTAATGCCAAATTTTTGGGCAATTTCAGCGGCTGTCATAGGGGAGATATCACCCATATTGTTACTGCCATCTGTCAACAATATGACAACTTTACTTTTAGCTTTAACATCTTTAAGTCTGCTAACCGCATTTGCCAATCCCATACCAATAGCTGTTCCATCTTGAATTAAGCCATTGGCAGAGATGTCAGTACGAACATTCTTGAGCAAATTCAAAAGCGAAGCATGGTCTGTAGTCATCGGACATTGTGTGAATGCTTCACCAGCAAAAATTGTAAGTCCAATGTTATCAGTAGGACGGGCACTGATAAACTCTGTTGCAACATCTTTAGCAACTTCCATTCGATTGGGAGCTAAATCTTGTGAAAGCATACTGGTAGAAACATCCATGGCTAACATGATGTTGATACCATTTGAATAATCATTGGTTATTGGGCTATGAGTCTGAGGACGCGCCAGTACTATCACGACAAGAGTGAAGGTCAAGCAACGGAGGAACATTGGGAGATGAATCATCTTTACCCTAAAACTCTTAGCTGCATATTCATAGGCAAATGTATCTGCCATTCTCATTGCTGATTCACTACCTCTTCTATGGAGAAAATACCAAAGAATGTAGGGAATCAACAATAAAAGCAACAAAAGATATTCCTTATTTGCAAATTCCATCATCAAATATATTTATTTAGTCCAAAATAGTGTAAACGCCCCATGTTATAATCACAATGAGTATTGAGACTAAAATGAGTATTCCCGAGATAACCAACTTCAGCATCCTACGTTGACGAGTTAACCTTTTATCAGAAACATCGATATTTTCTAATTCTTCTTTGATTGGGACTTCTGCAGATTTTGTTTCTTCAATAAAGTTGATAACATTCTGCAGATAATTATCTTTATCAGAATTGTCAGTTGAATATTTGGCAAATTTTACCAAATCAACAGTCTCTAAGAGATTTCTCAATTCATTAATTTGAGATTCATTTCTTTTTTCCTTCAGACTTTGCAATATCTCAGCAGAAGTCATTTCCATGGCTTTGATATTGAACCTATCTTCCAAATAATCTCGTAGTATGTTGATAAGACGAGTATAGAAAGCTTTCTGCTGCTCGCTGTCATTAATTTCGAATTCCATATTCACATTTGAAATGGCATCCAATGCCTTCTCATGTGGAAGTTGTTTTTTACTTTTTTGTTTGTGTCGAATAATAGGTTTTTCACTCAGTAACCTTAGTCTGAGAAAATAAGCAACAATCAACAGAAGAATTACAAGAATACTGAGCCAAAAATAAGGCATCCAGTCTGAAATAGAGAATGGGTTATTCTGGATATCATCAGCTGGACGAACTTGCGCATTTGCTAAAGTATCCGTTTCGACATCTTTTACATTAATTGTTAATTCATTTGATTTATATTCTTTCCCATTGACTTGTACAAACATTGACGGTAGTTTATACGACTTAGGAGTCCAGCCCGTGAGTGTAATATTCTCAGAATAGCTGTCATTAGTTTCGGTTGAAAGTGTGTCTATTTTGTATTGAACGATTTCAATTCCATCAGGCACAAATTTAAAATTTTTATATTTGGGAAATTCTATTTTTGAGCCCTTGGGAGCTGTAACATTGACTTTCCAGTGTGTTTGTTCGCCTATTAAAATTGTTGTTGTGTCCAAAATTGCATCAACCTTTACTTGGGAATAAGCAAAGGTTGCATTGAAAATCAGAATCAATATGTAAATATATCTTTTCATTGACCTCTTTTAGAAAATAATATCATTAGTTTCATGACAAAATCCTCACCAGTTGCAATGGAAATATTATCTACATTACTCTTGGAGAAAATATCATTCAGCAAAGTTTGCTGCTTCAACCAATATTCATTGTGAGCTTCACGAAGTCTACGACTACTAGTATCAATGAACATTTCATGGCCTGTTTCAGCATCTTTTATCTTCATCAAACCAACATCGGGTAGATCCTTCGTCCGCTGATCATATATTTGAACTGCTATGACATCATGCTTTCGATTTGCTATAGTCAGTTCATCCTTAAAGCTCTTACGAACAAAGAAGTCACTAAGGATGAAAACCGTGCAATGTCGTTTCATTACTGTGGTAAGAAATTCAATTGCGGTTTTTAAATCAGTACGTTGACTCTTTGGCTTAAAATCCAGCATCTCTCGTATGATATAAAGGATATGTTTCTTACCTTTCTTTGGAGGGATATATTTCTCAACGTGATCCGAAAAGAAAACAACACCGATTTTGTCATTATTCTGAATGGCTGAAAATGCTAATGTTGCGGCAATCTCAGCAACTAACTCACTTTTCATCTGCTTAGTGGTTCCGAAATCCAACGAACCACTCACATCAATGAGCAACATAACTGTCAGCTCGCGCTCCTCTTCGAACTCTTTTACAAATGGATGATGAAACCGAGCAGTCACATTCCAATCAATGTCTCTTACATCATCACCATACTGGTATTCGCGCACTTCGGAGAAAGCCATACCACGTCCTTTGAAGGCCGAATGATACTGCCCAGCAAAAATATTCTGACTAAGCCGTCGGGTCTTAATCTCTATTTTCCGTACTTTACTTAAAATATCCGAAGTGTTCATTTACGCTTTGCTGTCTCATTAACATTTTCAAGCCAAAATACCTCTTTCAGTAGCTTATGGTACTTCAACCTTATTGATGATTTGACTGATAATTTCCTCACTGGTTATATTACTTGCCTCAGCCTCATAGGATAATCCTATACGATGGCGAAGAACATCATGGGCTATTGCCCTGATATCTTCTGGAACAACGTAGCCACGATGTTTTATGAATGCATAAGCTCTTCCAGCTTTGGCAAGATTGATACTCGCACGTGGACTTCCGCCAAAGGTTATCATCTGCTTTAAATCACTAAGCCCATATTTTTCAGGATAACGACTGGCAAAAACAATGTCGGCTATGTATTGCTCAATTTTTTCATCTACATAAACATCATTGATAACAGTTCTTGCATTCAAAATCTCATCAGCTGTCGTTACAGCACTAACTTGTGGCAAATTTTCTCTGAGGTTTTCACGAATCACAAGTTTCTCTTCCTCCAATGTTGGATAACCTATGATTACCTTCAGCATGAAACGGTCAACTTGTGCTTCTGGCAACATGTATGTACCTTCTTGCTCTATTGGATTTTGAGTAGCCATCACCATGAAAGGATTCGGAAGAATAAACGTTTGGTCACCAATTGTCACCTGATGCTCTTGCATTGCTTCGAGTAACGCGCTTTGAACTTTTGCAGGGGCACGGTTAATCTCGTCAGCCAGCACAAAATTAGCAAATACAGGACCTTTCTTTACATGAAAGCTTTCATCCTTTTGCGAGTAGATTTGCGTACCAATGACATCAGCAGGCAAAAGATCTGGAGTAAACTGAATTCGATTGTATTTAGAGTCAATTAATTGAGAAAGGGTCTTGATGGCTAAAGTCTTAGCCAACCCTGGAACACCTTCCAATAAAATATGACCATTGCTAAGTAAACTTATAAGTAACGAATCAACCAAATGTTGCTGACCAACTATAACTTGTTTCATACCTGCCATCAAGTTGGTTACAAATGCACTTTTCTGCTCGATTCGAATGTTCAGTTCACGAATATCTATAGCTTCTGCCATGACTAAAATAATTTTATTGCTTCACGTTAAATAATATCACGCAAAATTACTATAAATAACGCAATAAGAGCTAATATAACAGACTAAATTATATTAAAAAAGTTTCCTAAAACTAAGATTTTAAGAAACTTTTCAGTTATAGTGAAAAATGTATTTTATTTACATTTTTCTCTTTCTTCTATATTCTGGACGCAATTCTACAATTGGCACTTTCATAGTGTCGCCCTCGATCATTGATTCTGATCCATTCAAAACTTGAAAATACCCCACCATATCAGGCCCTAAAGTTTTTTTACTGTATGAGAACATCGTCTCTCCCTTTTTAAGTACGACTTCCTTCTCAACACCAACAATATCATAAGCGCCATATCTGATTTTGGGGTCAGAACTTAATGATTTATAATCTATTTCATTTGGATTTTCAGCTTTGTCTTTTTCTAAAATAGCTTCTGAATTGAGATTTTTCGAAGTATTATCATGGTCAATAGGAATAGACATCTTTTCCATTTTCACTTTATTAGCTGGTTGTTGCCCTTCGCTGGGTGAGCTTTTACCCCAAAAATAGATACCAAAGATCAATAAAACTAAAAGCAAAGCCAATAAGACCGTTAGCCAAGGTCTAAACTTTCTTTTCTCTACTTGATTATCATGATCATCACTAATCATTTCCTCTGAATCATCAGACATTCCATCATGAGTTGTCTCATCTGGCTTATCCTGTGATTTACTACTTTCTGAATCTACGGTTACCCCTATATCATTTTCACAAAAAGGCTTTGTCTCACCAATTTCATCGGAATACATAACGGGGGATGAGCTCTGTTTTTCGTAACTAATACTATCTTCTTCGGATAAATCAGAAATCTTTGATGAAAAATCAGTCATACAAGCTTGCTGCTGTTGGTCGATAGCTACAGTGGTACTTTCTTTTGTAATTACATCATTTACGACAGGTTCAGAACGAGCCGTTACTGCCCCCTCCTTAGAGGTGTGGTTTTTCTGAACAGTTTCGTCTAAAGGAGAAATTGTTTCTGTGCTACCTGAGTCTGATTGACAACCTGAAATTGACGATTGTTCTTCAAGATTACCAAAATTATTATTGTCTGACGACGAGTTAAAAGAAGATTTGTTTTTCCCCTCATTTTGAATATCCTCCTCAAACTCAACACCATCATTAAGAATAACTGTCTCGAATTGCGAAAAAGGCTTATTTACCAACTCTTTCATAAATGTGTCAGGGGTAAAGCTGACCTTATTATGTCCTTCTATAAGAACTCTTTCACCTGTATTTACATTTATACTCTCACGCGGTTTTACTGCCAATAATTTAAAGGTTCCTAAGCCTTTCACCTTTGTAATCTTATCTTCTTTCAAGCCATTATTTACAACCTCGAAAATAGCGGAAACGAAACTATCTGCCTCCTTTACAGAAAGGCCGATTTTCTTTGATAGCTCTTCTGATATGAGTTGTAGAACAGTTCTTGGCATTATTCATTTCCCCCTTTCTTCAATTTTTCCTTAATAGAAGCTGTTGGACGAAAACCTAAAACTAATTTAGGCGGAATCAACATTCTGACCCCAGTAGCTGGATTTGTCATCACCCTTTCAAGTCTTTTCTTCACCTCAAAAGTCCCAAAACCATTAATTAATATTGGTTCTCCTACTTCAAAATTATCTCCCATAACAGAGAAAACAGTCTTTACAAGTTTTTGAGTTTTATCCAGGGAATAGCCAGTTTTATCGGCCAAGGCAGCTATAAATTCTTTATTATTCATATTTGGGGTAATTTTATTCTTGAACTTATTTACAAACAGTAACCTCACCGTATAAATCAAATTCGTCAGAATCAGTTATTAAGACATTGTAGAAGTTTCCAACTCGCAAACGTTTGCCTGCCTTTATCAAAACTTCTGGATCAACATCGGGCGAGCAAAATTCACTGCGACCGACATAATAATCTCCTTCTTTTCTATCAATTATAACCTTTAGTGTCTTACCTACTTTTTCGGCCTCTATTTCAGCAGAAATATCCTGCTGTAAAGCCATCAGCTCATTTAATCTGCATTGTTTTACATCTTCTGGTACATCATCCTTATAATGCTTAGCCCCGTAAGTTCCTTCCTCATGTGAGTATGCAAAAGCCCCCATACGCTCAAAGCGTGCCCATCTAACGAAATCCATGAGTTCTTTGAAATCTTCTTCCGTTTCTCCCGGGAATCCAACCATTAACGTAGTACGAATGTGAATCCCTGGTACTTTTTCCCGAATAGATTTCACAAAATCCAGTGTCTGTTCTTTCGTAACATTCCGACGCATACGGGTTAACATGTGGTCAGAAATATGTTGAAGAGCTACATCCAAATATTTACAAACTTGAGGTTTCTCACGAATCACATCAAGTAAATCCATTGGAAATTGATTCGGATAAGCATAATGAAGCCGTATCCATTCTACTCCAGGGATGTCAGCCATTCGAGAAATCAATTCTGTTACATGGCGTTTTCCATCGAAGTCCACACCATAATAAGTGAGTTCTTGCTCTATAACTTGAAACTCTTTAGTCCCATTAGCTGCCAACATACTAACTTCATCAAGAATATCATCAATTGGGCGCGAACGATGTTTACCAGTAATAAGTGGTATGGCACAGTACGCACATTGACGATCACACCCTTCTGCAATTTTAATATAGGCATAGTGATGTGGTGTTGTAAGACTCCTACTACCATCACACGACGGAATCTCTGCTTTGCCTAAATCAGATAAGAGTTGTTTGAAATTAAATTTACCATAAAATCTATCGACTTCAGGTATATCCTCTTCCAACTCTTTCTGGTATCTTTGAGACAAACAGCCCATTACATAAAGTTTGCTGAGCTGTCCATTGTTTTTCCTATTAACAAAATCGAGGATAGTATTAACACTCTCCTCTTTTGCAGATTCTATAAAACCGCATGTATTGATGACAGCAATTTCTCCTTGTGGATGTTGGGAGTCATGCATACATTTATATCCGTTTGCCTCAAGTTGTTTCATGAGGAGTTCAGAATCGACCAAATTCTTTGAACACCCCATGGTGATGATATCTATTTGATTTTTTCTCATTAATTACACCTCTATACCCAAGCTAAAGAAGATTTCAGAAAATTCAATTGAGCTTGAACAAACTATCAACAAATTGTTCTTTATTAAAGAGCTGTAAATCTTCCATGCCCTCACCAAGTCCGATATACTTCACAGGAACTTTTAGTTGATCGCTAATACCTATGACGACGCCTCCCTTTGCCGTACCATCAAGCTTAGTAATAGCTAAAGAAGTAATTTGGGTTACAGATGCAAATTGTTTGGCTTGTTCAAATGCATTCTGCCCTGTACTACCATCCAACACGAGCATTACTTCGTCAGGTGCCTCTGGAAGAACCTTTTTCATCACATCTTTAATTTTTTTCAGTTCATTCATCAACCCAACTTTATTATGCAGACGCCCGGCAGTATCGATAATAACAACATCTGCTCCATTGGCTTTTGCACTCTGAAGAGTATCAAAAGCAACACTTGCTGGATCGGACCCCATCTGCTGTTTAATAACAGGTACTCCAACACGTTCCCCCCATATCGAAATTTGCTCCACAGCAGCCGCCCTAAATGTATCAGCTGCTCCAAGATATACTTTTTTTCCAGCATTTTTAAATTGGTATGCAAGTTTTCCAATAGTGGTTGTTTTACCAACACCATTCACACCGACAACAAGTATTACATAAGGAGAGTGGTCGGATGGAAGATCCCAATCTTCTGCATTCTCAGTATTGTTTTCAGTAAGAAGATTGGCTATCTCTTCGCGCAACACATCATTTAACTCAGAAGTTGAAACGTACTTGTCACGTGCGATTCGTTCTTCTATACGTTCAATAATCTTGAGAGTTGTGTCAACACCTACATCTGAGGTAATAAGAATCTCCTCAAGATTATCAAGTACTTCGTCGTCAACTTTTGACTTACCAGCAACCGCACGTGCAAGTTTTGAAAAAACACTCTGCTTGGTAGTCTCTAATCCTTTATCGAGTACTTCTTTTTTCTTTTTATTAAAAAGTCCGAAAAATCCCATATTCCACTAATTTGTTGCAAAGTTAACATAAATCGAACAAAAAAACAAATAAAACTATATGTAATACCAGGTTTTAGCACTATGATTCTCAAGAAGATATGATGAAAAGCATATAAAATAATAAGGGATTACAATAAAAATATTGTAATCCCTTATATATCTTGTAAGAATGATTAATCCTTAAAAAAGTCCTTAACAGCTTCGTTAGGAACCATCTGCTCATCAAAGATGTAAGCACCAGTCTTAGGGCTTTTTACCATCTTGATAACCTTTGAATATGCGCGACCATCCGTTGAGCCTTCATGGAGGGTAGCGACCGCTTTCTTTGCCATAGTCTAAATACTTTAACTATTAACTAAATACGTACTTACTTAATCTCCTTGTGAAGAGTCATCTTCTTCAAAATCGGATTATATTTCTTGAGTTCAAGACGCTCAGCAGTATTCTTACGATTCTTTGTTGTAATGTAACGGCTTGTACCTGGAAGACCGCTGCTTTTCATTTCTGTGCATTCAAGAATTACTTGAACTCTATTTCCTTTAGCTTTTGCCATGAATATTAATCTCCTATAACTTTAATATCCTTCCAGTCAACATAACCTTTAGATACAGCCTGCTTCAAAGCCTGATCCAAGCCGATATTATTAATTAAACGAAGACCAGCTGCGCTAATCTTCAATGAAATCCAGCAACCTTCTTCTACATAGTAGAATTTCTTGCTGAAGAGGTTAACATCAAAACTGCGCTTTGTACGGTGTTTTGAGTGAGACACATTGCAACCTATCTGTGCCTTCTTACCGGTGATTTGACAAATCTTAGACATTTCTATCTTTAGTTTTGTAATTCGTTAATTGATACCTATTCCAAACAGGGTGCAAAATTACAAAAAAAAACTAAACGCGCAAAGAAAAGCACAAGATAATCAACGGTTTTAAGCTTTTTTTTGAGTTTAAGGCTCGATTGAAAGTTTGGCATTCAGGAAATCCAACATCAAGCGCATCGCTTTATTTGTTGCAATAGCAAGATTTATATCTCGACCGTAATTTTCAGTTAGCTTGAAAGTCCTAATCTCGTCTTTATCTCCATAGCCAATCCATATCGTACCTATAGGTGCTTCAAATGTACCGCCACCAGGTCCTGCTACCCCAGTTGCTGATATTGCGAAATTTACATCCAGCGCCTTCAAAGTTCCTGCAACCATTTCACGAGCCACTTCCTCGCTGACTGCGGTTTTCTCTCTAAGAGTCTCGGCTGAAACGCCCAAAATTCGGATTTTAACTTCGTCGGTATATGAAATTATCCCACCTTTAAAATAATTGGATGCTCCAGGGATAGCAATGATGGCTTCACTGATTCTGCCACCGGTGCAACTTTCAGCCGTTCCCAATGTCAGTCCCGAAGCATATAGAAGATCGCCTATCTGGCGAGAAATAATCTTACTCTCAAATTCCATTTCTATTTATTATTGACCCAATATTGGATATTAATTAAACGTTACTTTGCTATATGCTGGCAAGTCGATGGACGCAAATATCTTGTCATGATACTTGAATGTTCCGACACATGCAATCATCGCGGCATTGTCAGTCGTATAACTGAATTTAGGTATATAGATGGTCCATCCATATTTTGCAGCATGTTCGTGGAATGAATTCCGCAATCCATTGTTTGCAGACACCCCACCAGCCACAGCCACATGCTTGATTCCTGTATCTTTGACGGCCCGTTTGAGTTTCTTCATCAATATATCTACTATTGTGTATTCAAGACTGGCAGCCAGGTCTTCCTTATGGTGCTCTATGAAATCAGCGTCTTCTTTTACCCATTCCCTCAAATTATATAAAAAAGAGGTCTTCAAACCAGAAAATGAGTAATCGTAACCGGCAACATTCGGCTCAGAAAATTTATAGGCTTTCGGATTGCCCTGGCGTGCCAACTTATCGATAATGGGACCTCCAGGATACCCAAGACCCATTACCTTCGAGCATTTGTCTATAGCTTCCCCTGCCGCATCATCAATTGTTTGTCCGAGCACTTCCATATCGTTGTAAGCATTTACCTTAACAATCTGTGAATTACCACCCGAAACCAACAAGCAAATAAACGGGAAAGGAGGCATATGATTGTCCTTCTCATCTTCTTTGATAAAGTGAGCAAGTACATGGCCTTGCAAGTGATTTACCTCAATAAGTGGTATGCCCAACGAGCGGGCAAAACCTTTGGCAAAACTTACGCCGACCAACAAACTTCCCATCAGGCCCGGACCTCTTGTGAAAGCGATTGCCGATAACTGTTCCTTGACTATTCCGGCACGCTTGATTGCTTGATCAACCACAGGGACAACATTCTGTTGATGCGCACGTGAAGCCAGTTCAGGAACAACTCCTCCATAGGCCTTGTGTACATCTTGCGAGGCAGTTACATTGCTTAATATTATGCCATTTTTTAGAATGGCAGCACTCGTATCATCGCAACTACTCTCTATGCCCAATATATAAACATCTTGATTTTTCATCCGTTCATTTCTCTGATTGCTAATGAGTTAATACCTCAACCCCATGATCAGTCATTAAGAAAGTATGTTCCCATTGTGCAGAAGGCTGTTCGTCGCCTGTGATAATCTCCCACCCATAAGGGTCGTCTGCGTCAAGAAAAACTTTCCAAGTGCCCATGTTAATCATAGGCTCAATAGTAAACACCATTCCAGGAACCAACAGCATACCAGTACCGGCATAGCCAAAATGGAGTACTTCCGGTTCTTCGTGGAAATCAAGTCCTACACCATGCCCACATAAATCTCGGACCACGCCATAGCCATGCTTCTCCGCATGTTTTTGAATGGCATGTCCTATATCACCGACAAAGGAATAGGGCTTTGCAGCCTGAGCACCTATTTCCAAACATTCTTTTGTTACCTTAACGAGCTTCTCCTTTTCAGGAGTTGTCTTTCCAATGATGAACATACGACTGGCGTCCGCATAATAGCCATCGACGATACAGGTCATGTCAACATTGATGATATCACCTTCCTGCAAAAATTCATCATGTTTAGGTATGCCGTGGCACACAACCTCATTGATGCTTGTACATACACTCTTCGGGTAACCCTCATAGTTCAAACAAGCTGGAGTTGCATTGTTGTCTTTACAAAATTGCATACAAATATCATCAATCTCCTGCGTGCTCATGCCTACATGAATTGCATCTGCTACAGCATCGAGACAGCCCGTGTTGACTACTCCAGCCCTACGGATACCCTCTATTTGTTCGGGTGTCTTGATTAAATCTCTGGTAGGAACAAGTTTGCCTTTCTTTTCGAAAGCCATTATCTTCAAATCCATTTCTGTTGGCTCTTGTCCTTTTATGCAATGCCACCTTTTCTTTTTCAGTATCATTTATATCGTATAAACTTTTGTGCAAAAGTAATATTTATTATATTTATTGCAAAGGAATTAACCCAATTTAATTTCAATGTAGATTATTTGAATGGTAGGATTTAAAACAAATGTATGAGTTGAAAAAACTAATTCAAAGAAATAGTGGAAGTTACTGAGAGTTCTAAATATACATTCTGAGCAAATCGTTCCCAACGCAGCATTAGAATCTCTTCATAGCCCTATCCATCTCTCTTCTATCCTCTTTCTCCTTAAGAGTTTGGCGTTTATCGTACTCTTTCTTACCACGACAAAGGGCTATATCCATTTTAGCCCTACCATTGCCATCGATAAAGACGAGCGTAGGCACAATTGTGTAGCCAGGGGTCTTTGCTTCTTCCTTCAAACGCTTGATTTCGCGCTTCGTAAGCAACAGTTTGCGCAAACGCTTGGCCTCGTGATTGGCATAAGATCCATAGAAGTAAGGAGAAATATTCATACCGGAAACCCATAATTCGCCATGGTTGACAATACAATAAGTATCGACCAAGGAGGCCTTACCGGCTCTGATCGACTTTATCTCTGTACCGGTGAGCACTATGCCGGCCGTGAATGTATCAATAAAATAGTATTCAAAAGAAGCTTTTTTGTTGCGAATCTGCACTGGCGACTTCTTTCTTACTTCCTGTTCTTCTTTATTCATTCTTCAACTACCACAAAATCATTGATATGTTCATCAATATATTCAGCTATTTTATAGGTCCACTCCTCTTCATTTACAACAAAATCATCATCCGATTGATCAAACTCAGGCATCTGTTCGTAGAGTGCCATAAAGTCATCATCCGTCATATCTATCGTTATTTTCTCGTGATATTTATCGTAATATTTTCTTGTCTTACGAATATGCGAGTAAAGATCTGTCAATCCCCAGTTGCGCAAAGCTAAAGCAAATGGATTTTTGAAGATAAACTCCCCGTATCCATTGTGTATCAATTGAATGTAGCCACCATCCATTACTTCTTCATGGAGATAACTCCAACCAAGTAATGTAATTTGATCTGAGGTAAGCTCTTGCATATTTTCCGAAGTTAGAGTTCCGCCAATGGCCTCGTTGATTGCATCGATAAAAACTTGCACGAACGAATCTTCACCCGTCTCAACAGCCTTTCTGATAACCGAATCTTTAACCTTTACTTCCAACATGTTGTTCTGTTTTATAGCTTTCAACTTGCAAAGATAGTTGTTTTTATTGATAATTTGTTACGCACACAGAAAAAAGAACATTCTTAGTTATTCTTATCAAATCCATCAACCGAAGTATTCCAAATAAATATGATACCATCCGCCAGTATTTTCAAAAAAAATAATTGTAAAAATTTTTACAATTATTCCTCTATTGATGGAGATATGCAACGTAATAGGTCAACTATCATCTGGAAAAAGCTTAGCTTTAGCACCATGAAACGTCAGCTATTGAGATACAAAAGTTATCATAATAACTAACAGAGAGTTACAAAGTTTAAAACGAAGTATGAGTTGTAAATATTTTTCAATTCAACACCAGTTAAAGGCCGATATACTTCCATATAAGTACAACGCATCACTTCAGTACTATCTCAATCGTCTTTCGGATTAAGGGCTTTCGCGAAATATAAAAATAATTGATATAATGAGACCTCTGCAAAACTATCTTTGTTGTAAAACAAACCAGATTATCAACAGTTATGTGGTAAAGATATGTTTCATCAGAGCTTTGCAGAGGTTTTATGATTCTTTTCTTACAAATGCCATTACTTTGAATGCAATAGCGTTTAAAGCAATATTTATTTCACATTGAATGTTGTAACTTTCATGTTATTTTTTTCATTCAGTTTATCTGGGTCGCCTAAGTTGATTCCGTATTCTCCTGGTTGTAAGTTGTCTATTACAATGTAGTAAGAACTCTCTCCGTACTTTTTAGCCTTAAAGTCTATTTGTCCCAACGAGTTAGATTTCGTAGCAGAGAAAGTACCGGCTTCAGCGAGTTGTGCTCTGCGCTCTTTCCCTTTAATCTCAAAAGGAGAAATGTTGATAAATGAAGAGGGATCAGTATCGTTGTTCGCAGCCTTTATGATGAAACGCACTTGCCCTGAAGGTATGGAAGTATTAGACGATTTTCCAGGAAGTGTAAGACGCGTTTTCACTTTACCAATACCTGTCAAATATAACGAAGCACCAGCTTTCGTTTTTATGACACCTGTCTCTCGTGGCAATAATTTGTAAGTGGTGTCGGAAGTTAATAAATAAGTTTGATCTGCAAACTCTGGTTCGGGAACAGTAACCCTTTGCGCAAAAATAGTAGTCAAACTGAAAAGCAATGATACTGCAAGTAGTAAACTCTTTTTCATAATAGTGTAATTTTAAAATTAAAGAACTTCTTTATAATTATTACTGGAAGCAAAGTTAAATAAAAAATCACAACAATCAAAATAATTTTAGAAAAAAAGTCTTTTCAAAATCAAGCTATCCAATTGGTTAGAAAATATAGAACAGGCCATCAGACCCATTACGCCAGGATGAAAGAGCAAATCTGTTTTTTGATACCAATGAGGGAGTAGTGAACAATGCTATTATCTAGACCTTCATAGCTTGTTGCAAGGAAGCATGCATACAAATCGATGAAGGAAATCCTTTCAAAACCTGTGTTAAATATCAAGGAGGAGGAACTCATAAAAATACTACCTTCAAATAACAAATATTTGTTATTATGAAAGACGGTTAATATCGGCTGCTTACTCAGTATTTAAATAACAACAAGACTTTATTTATCATTTTCGACTCAGCAAAAGAGAAAATATTGAAAGTTTTTTAGTAACTTTGCGAAATATAAGACGTAACTGCTTATTTCTTTTGGTTTTGGTAAAATACATTTGTTTATCATACAATTATTTTATTTTGAATCATAAGATATATTATTTGGTAATAACTCATTTTACAAAGGATGTTAATAGATTATAGTAACGTAAATATTTATCAAGATAACCGCCTTATTTTGAAGGATGTCAATTTCCAAGTAGAAGAAGGTGAATTTATTTATATCATCGGTAAAGTAGGCTCTGGAAAAAGCTCACTACTCAAAACTATCTACTGCGAACTGGATGTAGATAAAGAAGATGCTGAAAAAGCAGAGGTCCTTGGCATATCTCTACTTTCTATGAAACGTCGTTATGTCCCCGCCTTAAGAAAGCAAATGGGCATTATCTTCCAAGATTTCCAACTCTTACATGATAGAAGCGTTTACAAGAATCTGTATTTCGTATTGAAAGCAACCGGCTGGAAAAATCGAAAAGAGATTAATAATCGGATACTTGCCGTACTTGATGAGGTGGGAATGCAAGATAAAAAGGACAAAATGCCGAGCGAACTCTCTGGTGGCGAACAACAGCGTATAGCCATTGCAAGGGCATTATTGAACAATCCTAAAATTATCATCGCAGACGAGCCAACTGGCAATCTGGACCCAGAGACAGCTACAAATATTGTAAGTATCTTAAAACGAGCAAGTCAAGATGGTGCTACTGTTATAATGTCAACACATAATATCCATTTGTTGGAACAATTTCCAGGGAAGGTTTATAGATGTAAAGACGACGATTTCAGCCTTATCCCTGGTGAAGCAGACACAAGCAATCTAAGTGAGGAGGGTATGCCAATTGAGGCTATCGTTGACCCACTTGACTTTTCTGACGATGAGGAAGTGCCAGAAATTTAGTTTATAACTTGCCTTTTAATACCCGATAATATGAAAGTAATGAAATTTGGAGGAACTTCTGTTGGCTCACCAGAGCGGATGAAAGAAGTAGCCTCTTTAGTAACAAAATCAGGTGAACCAACATTTATTGTCCTCTCGGCCATGAGCGGGACAACCAACGCACTCGTTGAGATTTCAAAATATCTTTATAAGAAAAATCCAGATGATGCAAACCGGGTTATCAATAATTTGGAAGAAAAGTACTTATCGCACGTTGAGGAACTTTATTCCACCGAGAAGTATAAGACTATTACCAAGGATTTTCTCTTTCAGGAATTTAATTATATAAGGTCTTTCACAAATGATCTTTTCACTTCCTTTGAAGAGAAGAGCATTGTTGCACAGGGAGAGATAATCTCTACCAACATGGTTACCAACTATCTCCTTGAGCAAGGGTTCAAAACGATTCTACTGTCAGCATTAAACTTCATGCGCATTGATAAGAATGCAGAACCCAATTCTACCTATATAAAGGAAAAATTGTCTAGCATTATGAAAGCGAATGAGGGCTATCAGATTTATATAACCCAGGGCTTCATTTGCCGCAATGCCTACGGAGAAGTAGATAATCTCCAACGGGGCGGTTCGGACTATACAGCATCACTTGTTGGATCAGCTATTGAAGCAGAGGAAATCCAAATATGGACAGACATTGATGGCATGCATAACAATGATCCACGTGTAGTGGATAAAACGGAGACGGTGCGGCAACTTAATTTTGAGGAAGCTTCGGAACTTGCATATTTTGGCGCAAAGATTCTCCATCCAACCTGTATCCAACCAGCTAAATATTCTGGAATACCCGTCCGCCTGAAGTACACGATGGAGCCTGATGCCGAAGGGACAATAATCAACAATGTTTTGGCATCCCGAAAAATTAAAGCCATTGCAGCTAAAGATAATATTACGGCGATTAAGATAAAATCAAGCCGTATGCTTGGAGCATCTGGATTTATGCGAAAGATATTTGAAATCTTCGAAAGCTACCAAACTCCCACTGACATGATAGCTACAAGCGAGGTCGGAGTGTCAATCACAATAGAGAATGATGCCCATCTTACAGACATTGTAGATGAGTTGAAGTTGTTCGGAACCGTCTCTATCGATACAAATATGTGTATTGTCTGCGTGGTTGGTGATCTCGATTGGCGAAATGTCGGATATGAAACAATCACGTTGGAGACAATGAAAGATATCCCTGTAAGAATGATTAGCTACGGTGGAAGTAATTACAATATATCATTTCTGATTAGGGCAGTCGATAAAAAGCGTGCGTTGCAAGCACTCTCTGACAAACTTTTCTGTTAAGAAATATCTCAAAATATTGGAAATGGCATTCGGAAAGAATAGCCATCCTATCCTTTGAGAAAAAACAGGCCACCTTTTCAGACTAAATTATGTGATATAAACCTGATAGATCATAATGGTGTGGACATGTCAGATGTCAAAGATTCTATAAAGGTTGAATGTAAGAGTTGATTTTGCACGTCTTTTACACGTCAAACACGTTCTTTATGAGCACTCAAATTAATTTGCGATGCTCTAAATTACAAAAATTAATATGATTAATATCGACAATATATCAATTATAATATCAGTAGTACTTTTATTTTTAGCACTACTATCCCCTATCATCAATCCCTTTTTTCGTAAGCCAAAACAAACGCGCTATGAAGGATTTGATGAAGATAATCTCGACCAAACTACTGAAGAATGTGACGACAATGACGATGAGGAAGAAGTAATACATAATACAATTCAAAAGAATTTAACACCGATTTCTATTATTTTTACTCCAAACAATGATGCCGAATCGCTTTCAAGAAACCTTGAGTTATATTTAAATCAGAATCATTGCGATTTTCAAGTAATAGTTGTTGCCCCCAAAGGGGATACGGAGACTGAAGATATTCTAAAAAGTCATTCTTCTAATCCTCGTCTATACACGACATTTATTCCCAGTTCGTCAAAATACATGAGTAGGAAGAAATTGGCAATCACACTGGGAGTAAAGGCTGCTAAGAACGAATGGGTAATGATTGCTGACATTTCTTGCATGCCGCAATCTAATAAATGGCTCTCAACGTTGGCCTGTCATTGCCGTGAGACAAATAATCTCGTTGTCGGTTATACTAAATTCGAAGATGATGCACCGAGTTTTTGGAAGTTCGAGCGCTTGCAAACAACATTATATCTCATAAGAGAATACCAAAAGGGTATGCCATATGGATGTAATTCTAACGCTTTGCTTTTCCGAAAGAGCGAGTTCATAGAACAAGATGGCTTTCGCGGAAACTTGAAATTCATACGTGGAGAATATGATTTCATTATTAATAAATATGGGAGGAAAGGCACAATCGACATAGATCTTTCCAAATATGGAACACTCATAGAACAAACTCCTCCCAAGAAGCTGTGGGTGAACAAACATCTTTATTATATGGAAAGTAGAAAACATCTTCGAAGAAGTTTTAGACATAGATTATTGTTCAACCTTGATCAAAGTATCATGCATGTTAGTTATCTAACGCCGATACTTGTATTAAGCTATTCCTTATTAAAGGAGCATTGGTTTTTGACTATTGTGGCAATGACGGCCCTTTTTGTAACAATTATACTCCGGACATTCATTGGCAATAAGGCTATTAAACAATTCGAAGAAGACATTCCAGCATGGAAGATTGTCCCATACGAGCTAAGAATTATTTGGCAAAACCTCAGCTATAAGATTAAATACTGGCGTGCCAACAAATATGATTTTATATCTCATAAAATATAGATGTTCATAGTTCATTACATAGAAAACTTTAAGCAAGGTGATCTCTTATCTGACCATCTATCTCAACTTGTTTTCGCTGAGAGCAATTACGCAAAGGTAAAATTATCTAAGAGTAAAAGAGAATTTGCAGCATATCTGAACGAAGAGATACCTGACATTGTGCATATTCACACCTGCTGGAGCCATAAAGCTTACCAATGCATGAAGATCGCCAAGCGCAAAGGATGTTTTACGATTCTATCGCCACATTGGACGCTTTCAGATTTCAATCGAACAAAAGAGGAACCCAGCTCAAAATTCATCAAATTGCTTTACTATCAAACTAAGATGGTAAAACAAGTTGATGCAGTTTTAGTCACAAATGTTGAAGAAAGGGAAGAATTTTTTAAAAAAGGATGGAAAGATCGAGTTGATTATGTCCCTGCACACATATTAAATTCCAATACAGGCCAAGACACCATGGCTGAGCAACACATTGAAATTTACAGAAAAATAATCAATACCGGTTATAGGAGATTAATGACCAATGTGGAAATGAATAGCTTGAACAGTTTGCTTCATGTAGGAATACAACAGGAAGGTAAATCCAAACAACTAAAGAGTGAGCAATTGTTAGAATTGCGAAAACTTAATCCGCAACAATGGCAACGAATTTTGCTATACTCTGACGATGAAGATATTAGGGAAAAGGTAAATTTGGGAATAGAAAGACTTCAGTTATCATGCCCCGATATAGATACAAACAAGATTTGGAGGTATTCACCGTTAAATCTCAAAAAGACTGGCAATCTAAATTCGGACAAGATATTAGCAAAGGACTTGCTTGTTAAAAACAGAATTGAAGATGCCATAGTCGATGGTGACCTGAAGCTTCAGGTTCTATCCATCATGTTTGCCAACTCTAAATACTTGTTGAATAGTAGAAAATTCACATTGCATCATTTGGCAGATTTGTATCTGTACATTAAATCGAATGATTATGATGAAGTCAAGTTGCAGGGTATTCTTAGAAAAATGAATATCTATAGATTTGCACGGCGCCTGCTTCAAATACTCTCTGACGTTTTGTTTCTGGAAGAAGGTTTTTTACCCTTCCAGCCGCTTGATGACATGCAAACCCAAAAACTTAAACAAAATATAATCAACATCGAAAAATACTAATCACATAATTACTAACAAAGGAAAAGTGCTATGCCTAAACAGTATGACTTAAAGAAGGATGAACGTTACCTTCAATTACTTTCGCAATCATTTCCTACGATTGCAGATGCAAGTACAGAAATCATTAATTTGCAGGCCATTTTGAACCTTCCTAAGGGAACTGAACATTTTTTGGCAGACATTCATGGAGAACATGAAGCTTTCCAACATGTCTTGAAAAATGCTTCAGGCAACATTAAGAGAAAGGTAAATGAAATATTCGGAGATACTCTTCGAGAGTCTGAAAAGCGGAATTTGTGTACTCTGATTTACTATCCAGAACAAAAATTGGAATTGGTTAAACAGGAGGAGAGGGAATTAGATGATTGGTATCACATTGCCATTCATCAACTTGTAAGAGTATGCAGGGATGTTTCAAGCAAATACACCCGCTCAAAAGTTCGTAAATCACTCCCTATTGACTTCTCCTATATCATTCAAGAGCTTCTTCACGAGCATTCCGATGACAAAGACAAAACAGATTATGTAAGTACGATAATCTCGACAATTATCTCTACTGGTAGAGCCGACGACTTTATCATAGCTATAAGCAAGGTGATTCAGCGATTGGCTATCGACCAACTCCATATTATGGGTGATATTTATGATCGCGGCCCCGGAGCTCATATTGTAATGGATATTTTAAAGAACTATCATACTTGGGATATCACATGGGGCAACCATGACATCTTATGGATGGGAGCTTGTGCTGGTAATGATGCTTGTATTTGCAATGTCATTCGAATAGCCCTTCGCTATGATAATATGGACACCATTGAGGATGGCTACGGAATCAACCTCATCCAATTGGCTACATTTGCCATGGATACTTACGGAGATGATCCATGTAAGGAATTCAAACCTAAAATATCACAGCCTGATTCGATTGATGACAAGAGCACATTGTTAATCGCACGAATGCACAAAGCTATCAGCATCATACAGTTTAAGATTGAGAGCCAAATGATTAAACGATACCCTTTCTGGAAAATGGAGAATCGATTGCTGTATGAAAAGATTGATTATGAAAAGGGTACAATTCAGATAGACGGCAATGAATATAAGTTATCCTCTTGCCACTTCCCAACCATTGACCCAAAACATCCGGACAAACTGACGCTGGAAGAACAGGCATTAATGGAGCGTCTCCATCATTCTTTCACGGGTAGTGAAAAACTTCGTGAGCATATCTTACTTCAACTACGGCACGGATCTATGTATAAAGTAGTAAACAACAATCTGCTTTATCATGCTTCCATCCCATTGAATGAAGATGGAACATTCAAAGAAATTGAAATTTATCCTAAAATCTTCGCCAGTGGAAAGGAATTGCTTCATAAGATAAGTGGCATTATTCACAGGGCCTTCCAGCCAAAAATGGATACAGAGAATCTTAAGGAACGTAAGTATGCTATCGACTATTTCCTATATCTGTGGTGTGGACCTGATAGTCCGTTGTTCGATAAGGCAAAGATGACCACTTTTGAACGTTACTTTATCAAAGAAAAAGAAACACATAACGAAGTAAAGGGATTCTATTTCGGTTTCCGCGACAAAGAAGAAATAGCAGATTCTATCTTGGATGAGTTTGATGTAAAAGGCTCAAATAGGCATATTATCAATGGCCATGTGCCTGTACATGTAGTAAAGGGAGAAAAACCAATAAAAGCCAATGGAAAGTTGATGGTGATTGATGGCGGATTCTCACAAGCTTATCACAAGGAAACAGGCATTGCTGGGTATACACTCGTTTATCACTCACGTGGCTTCGAGTTAGTTCAACATGAACCATTTGCCTCACAAGATGATGCCATAAAACGAGGTATTGACATTGTCAGCACAACTCAGATTGTGGAGATGAATCAGCGCAGACTTAAAGTAGCCGACATGGACAAGGGGACAGAATTGAAACTGCAAATTGAGGCCTTGGAGGAACTACTTTATGCTTATCAACATGGATTTATTACTGAGCAAGAGAGGAAGAGCCGACCTAAAGTTTAGATAGAATATTTCTTGTGTAATCTCTAACTAACAGGTTGTTATATATTGCATAAGAGATAAGTAGTTTAAATAAGGCCAAGACATTATATTGAATATGGAGTCTTGGTCTTATTTTTTCATAAAACAAAATTGTAATGTGCAAAGGAATAATCTCTTCGAAAAGACACATGGTAGATATTAGGAATAAAAGATGACCTTTTGAATGGTCAAAGCTTACCTTTTACCACTAAAAACCTAACCTTTAGTACTACAATAGCTTTCCTATTGAATTTCAATCATTTACAAAAAATATTGTTGGAAATGGATTTGTGATTTGAAATTGTTAGTTTTTAATACGGACTCCTCAAGACTTCACTCGAAAGCAACAATAAAAAATAAACTGTTTAAAACTAATCTTATTGTAGTATAAAGCAGTTTACTTTACGCTCCCCTCTATTCATAGTCATCAATAACATTGTTCATAAAATCCATCATTGGTTTTCCTGTCTTGCAGATATCTATAAATTTAGTTACCCATTTGCCGCCTTCAAAAAAATTATCTGGAACTTTCAGCCAACAACAATAATCTTTCATGCGAAGATATTGAGCAAATTCATAATCACGAGGAAAACCCTTTGGAATGGTTTTTAAAGCTGCTAATCCAAATCCTTTGGGCGACACGCAGCCATCTTCCCAACATCCTTCATTGGCATATCCAAATGTGCTGATAAATTTTCCCGACTCCACTATTTTTCTCCAATCCTCAATATTAGCAATTAATTCATTTCTACAAGATGTCAGAATGTTGGTTGGCAACCAATAAGACCCAATAGCCACCAAACAATTACCAGGTTGTACATGTATGTAATACCCTCCACGCAAAGCCTTGCGCCCTTTTGCACAGATATAGGCTCCAAAATGTCGCTTATAAGGACTTTTATCAGGGGAGAAACGAATGTCACGATAAAAGCGATAAGTGCAATCTTTTGCATGAACATGAGAAATTTCATCGTCAATAGTTGACAAAGCTTTGATGGCAATCCCAACTCCTTGGTCAAAATCCTTTTTTACCGTTTCATATTCAAGCTTATGTTCTTGAAACCAATCGCGATTGTTGTTTGCTGCAATATCATTCAAGAATCCTAAAATTCGAATCGTATTCATAAATTATATCATGTTAGTTTACTTGCATCCAATAACTTGGGGCATAAAAACTCAAATTGGCACTTATTACAATTTGGACGCGCACTTTTACAAATATATCGACCATGAAGAAGGAGCCAGTGGTGAGCTGATGACACCTCGTCTAAAGGAATATTTTTCATAAGGTAATCTTCAACTTTTCTGGGTGTGTTAGCCTCCTTAGGTACTAACCCCAAACGATGGCTTACCCGATAGACATGGGTATCAACAGCCAAAGTTGGTTTGCCAAACCAAACTGATTGTACAACATTTGCTGTCTTGCGACCTACTCCTGGCAATTTTACAAGTTCATTAGGATCTGACGGAACTTCTCCTCCATAATCATTAACCAAGATTTTTGACATTTCTACAAGATGTTTGGCCTTGGAATTAGGATAAGACACAGATTTCACAAATTCGAATATATCGTCCACCTCGGCCTTTGCCATTTCCTTCGCAGTTGGAAAATGACGAAACAAAGCGGGGGTTATTTCGTTTATCCGCTTATCTGTACATTGTGCAGAAAGAAGGGTTGCGCATAAAAGCTGAAAAGAAGATCCAAACATCAACTCAGTGGATACCTTTCCTACTTTCTGACGAAAATATTCTAAAATGTAATCATATCGGTCTTTTCTCGTCATATTTTCATTTTTATTCTATAATGAAAGAACATCCCAAGAGCTCTTTCAACTACAAAGTTAATAAAAACTTTAATAAAATTTGGCTCTTTGATAAAGTTAACGTAATTTTGCATCAGAATAAAAAATAATCATTATGACAACACCATTGATTGGATTATTGGCATTGTTTGTGATAGCATTTATAGGCTGGGCAATTGCCGAAGGTAAAAATAAAGCAATAGATTTCTCCCACTCTGAAGAAGAATTGGAAGGATATGAAGAAATGCGTGAGGCCTACGAGGCCAATGGCAATAAGGAGTTAAGTTTGAAAGACCTGATTAGAAAAAACTGTACTACAGGTTATAAATCCATTTAAAGAGTTTAACTTGTTTCATTTTCCAATAAAAATTGACACATCACTATTCATTGATGTGTCAATTTTTTGTTGATGCGACAGATCGAACAGTCTCACATCGCCATATTTCCTTTTAACCGCTTAAATGCCTTCTTTTTCGGCTTCTTCGATTTCGTTTGTCGTTTTGTTTTGATCACTATTTGTATCTAACTGAGCAGCATTCGTAATATGTAAATTTCCCATATTATTAATAATCACGTCAATTGGAATATATTCATCACTGTTTGGATCAGGCGAGCCTATACTTGCTCCAAATCTTAAGTAGTTTCCATCAACCTTATCAAACATGAATCCTACTAAAATACCATGTTTCCCATATTGATTGTTTGTAAAAGACTTGAAATCGTTCTTTGAAAAAGAGCGACTATAAAAAGTAGTCCCGTCTTTACGTAAAATCTTCAAATCTATCTTGTTGTCAAAATATTTCGTTCCATCTTCATCTGTTATCAACGGCAAATCCTTGTCCGCATAACGTCGAATAGTAATAGTATAGACAGCGTCCATCCACTCTATTTCCTTTTTATAACTGAAATCTGTCAGTTGTTGTGGGCTATGTGATATTTGCGGCTTTGGAGATATCTTTGTAATGATGTCATCACTTTTTTTCTCCTTTTTACAAGAAGAAAAAGTTACAGTAATCATTCCAAACAATAGAAGTAGTAATATAAATTGTTTCATATTCGATCAATATTCCTTGCAAAAGTAAGCATTTTTCTATTATATTCCAAATAAGAGCTAATAAATAAAATAGCAATTACTTATTCATTAAAATATTCAAATAAGGCAAACTGGTATAAATCTACGTTAATTCATAAATTTCACTGGGAGTGCTTCGTTTTAAAACCTCAAGTCCAAAATCTTTGCCCGGTATCAATCCTCTGTCTAATAATATAGATTCTATTGTTTTACGAGCAAGCTCAGGATGATTGTTCTCATCACTTAGATGGCAAAGCCAGACGCAGTTGAGATCCGGATTTGCATTCTCTACAAGAGCTCTTGCACAATCGGCATTGCTTAAATGTCCATTAGGTCCACTAATTCTGTCTTTAAGAAATTTGGGATAAGGGCCTACGGTAAGTTTCTCTAATTCATGGTTAGCCTCTATAATGAGAAAATTGGTGTGAGATATATAGTTTTTAATTTCTTCCGTAACATGCCCACAATCTGTTACAATAGTTAAAGAAACTCCTTCACTTTCAATATAATATCCAACACAATCGGTACTATCATGAGGAACCTCGAAAGGCGTTACATTAAAATCGCCAATTTCGATTGTCTTTCCTTTCTCAACATAGCGAACCATAGCCAAATCAACCTTTCTTCGTACACACCAATTCTTTTCAATACCACTATGAACAAGTTTTGTTGCATAAACAGGTATTTTATAGTCTCCGCTTAATGAACCCACAGATTTCACGTGGTCTGCGTGATCATGCGTAATTATTATATTTCGTATCATTGACATTTGCAGTCCATAGTTATGAAAATGCTTTTTCATTAATCTGATGCCTACACCACAATCGATAACCAAACAATCGGTCTCGGTATACAACACATAGCAATTTCCACTACTACCACTACCTATTGATATAAATCTCAGCATTGAAATAAATTTTTGCAAAAGTAATAAAACATTTCAAGAATGCAAAACCTAAAATATACTTCTTGCCACTTTAGTAAGGTAGAAAGGGATTGTCAGAAGGGGAGTCCGACTGCAAAATGAAAAGTAAAGTCCCTTTTGAAGTTAGGATTGAAGAGAGCATAATGCTCTTTGAAATCATCATATACCGGATTGATTGCTTTCATACCAGCATCAAAGCGAAGTATAAAATAATTAAAATTCAAACGTATGCCAAGGCCGTAAGCAAAAGCTAATTGCTTGTAAAACTCACCAATTTTGAATTGCCCTCCTTGTTGTTCTTCGTAATTACGTAAAGTCCAGATGTTTCCCGCATCAATAAATGCTGCTCCATCAAACTTCCAAAATAAATGAGTTCTATATTCCAAATTCAGATCTAATTTCAAATCACCAGTTTGATTGATGAAGTCTATACGTCCGTCAGACCCCTTGAATTTCCCTGGTCCAAGTTCCCTTACGCTCCATCCACGTACGGAATTAGGCCCTCCAGCTATATATCTTTTTTCAAATGGAAGCACTTTGCTATTACCATACGGCCAAGCTATTCCGAAATCTCCATGCAATACCAAAGAGTTGTTCTCGTCGAATCTAATTATTTTGGTGTAGTCGAAATCAAATTTTGCATATTGTGCATAAGCAATATTAAATAGCATTCGTTGCCCTTGGTCATTCTTTTTTAAGTTAAAGATACGACTGACACCGTTCAACAAGTTTCCTGCAGTCTCAAATTGCGCCCGTATAGCCTGGTCGTTATAGTTATATATAACTGAAAAGCCCATTCTCATTACTAATAGGTCTTCATAATTGTATCGAAGGATTGCATTCCGATTTGATATGTCATCAAGATAATCAGTTTTAAAAGTACTACTTATCCCCGCAAAAGATTTCAGAATTTTATATCTTTCAGATAATCAATAGAATAACACCGAATAAAGGAGAAAAGGGTTACGATTTGGAAACGAGCGAGTTTCTTTCCCTCTCTTTATTCTGCAATGCCTCAAAGACCACTTATCTAACGTTGCAAAGGTAGTCTTTATTTTCGATGAAAACAAGAGAAATCCACACTTTTATCAG
>QWBY01000278.1_pt1 | contig 52552 bp, 51 predicted proteins | sample 1972471 | NCBI WGS metagenome assembly QWBY01 (sample SAMN09866722, study PRJNA288562) | Human gut metagenome isolate term6_stool, whole genome shotgun sequencing...
ACTTCAAGAGGCAAAGACGCTTCGTCCTTATTCTCCGACTTTTCTTTTTCTTCCGTTTTATTCGATTCTTCTTGATCCGATGCTCTCTCTGCATTCTCGGTTGTCGATACAGTGGATGACTCTTCTTCCTCCGGTGGCGTCGTCACCAGTTTCGTATCGTCCTCCAAAAGAACATCTTTCGTGTCGTTTCCAGTGCTTTGAGCGGCGTCATTTTGACTGGCGATGCTGTTGTCTTTCCATCCTTCGTCCGCGTAAACCGGACTCGCACATACAAGAAGACTGGCAGTGAACAGTGTTGCTGCTAAAAGCCACGCTTTATGATTGTTATCAGGTCTTCCTAAGGGCTGCACTCTACACTCTCCTTCTATTATAGAAAATGTTATATCATCGAAATAATTGTAGGCTTTAAACTCTTGTATTTCAATGGCGCAAGAGAGGGCTGATACATTGGTAGGGACCAAGGCAATCATGACATAGTCAAATTCTCTTAAGGTGTTGATTTTCAAAGAAAAAACACAAAAAAGTTCTGTACAAGCATCAGCTTGTACAGAACTTTTAACTCTGAAAGTGAAAATCGCTTAGGCTTCTTCCGTCGAAGCATCTTCTTTCTCAGCTTCTTTGGTATCTGCCTCTTTGCTCTCTTCAACGTCTTCTTCTGCGTTTTCTTTTGTTTCCGCCTCTGCATTTTCGGATGCAGCAGGAGCCTTCGACTCCTCTTTTTCTTCCTTAACAGGAGCAGCGGGTGTTTCCGCCTTCTTTTCGGCTACCGCACCGGTAACCAATTCCAAAACGGCCATGTCAGCGCCGTCTCCGCGACGCGGGCCTTTCTTCAGCACGCGGGTATAGCCGCCGTTGCGTCCTTCAAACGAAGGGGCAATCTCTTCGACCAGCTTGCGCGCTACTTCCTTCTGATACAGATATGCGGAAATAGCACGATTGCCGGCCAGTGTGCCTTTCTTGGCTTCAGTAATCAGCTTCTCAGCTACTTTCTGAGCTTCTTTGGCGCGGGTAACGGTAGTTGTAATTCGACCGTTGAGGAAGAGCGATGAGACCAAGTTGCGCAGCATGGCTGTGCGATGGTCGGTTCTTCTTCCCAGTTTTCTTAAAGTCGCCAATGTCTCCTCCTTACTCGTTATCTTGTGAATGATTGAGTTGCAAGCCGAAGGATTGAACTTTTTCTTCTACCTCGGCATAGGATTTTTTTCCAAAATTGCGGATTTTGGCCAATACATCGGCAGGAATGCTTACGATATCGCCGAGCGTATGGATATCTGAACGCTTCAGGCAGTTATAGCTGCGCAAGGTCAGATCCAAATCTTCGATCGGCTTCTGCAGCAGAGCATTTTCCTGGGATTGCGGCTCTTGTTCATCCGCTTTCTCTTCCACAACAAAGTCCGGAAGCTCCGTAATGAGGCGCAGGTGATCCATAAGGATCTTTGCTCCCTGCGACGTAGCTTCCTGCGGGGTCACCGTACCATCGGTCCAAACTTCAAGGATCAATTTATCGTAGTCGGTGATCTGTTGGACACGGGTGTTTTGTACCTCGAAATTCACTTTCTTCACCGGAGTAAAGGAAGAATCAATGGCAATCGTGCCGATGGGATCCTCCACATCCTTATTTTGATCGGCCAGAGCATAGCCTGCTCCATCGATCACGGTTAACTCCATGTGAATGGCGCCATCCGCATTCAAGGTGCACAGATAGTGATTGCTATTGACAATCTCTACTTCCGTACTTTCCTGAATATCGCGTGCCGTGACAATCTTCGGTCCTTCCACATCCAGACGGAGCGTTACTTCTTCTCCCTGTCCCTGTAAGCGACGTACCGCGAGTCCCTTAATGTTCAGGACGATCTCCGGTACATCCTCCAGGACGCCCGGAATGGTCGTGAACTCATGCGGTACACCCTCGTCAAATTTGATGTTGGACACTGCCGTACCCGGCAGCGAAGACAGTAAAACACGGCGTAGCGAATTGCCGATTGTCGTCCCGTAGCCGCGCTCTAACGGAGACATACTAAAGCGTCCATAGTTCTTGTGTTCATCCAAATCAAGGATTTCAACTTTTGTATTGAGTCGATCTACCACGGATCAGCCTCCCCTTCTGTTCTGTCGAACTCGATTCCAACGTCGCGCTGCGGGGTGGGATTACTTCGAGTACAACTCGACAATCTGTGTCTCTTCAATCGGATAGTCGATGTTATCACGCATCGGTTCGGAGAGGATGCGTCCTTGAAGTTTTTCTTCATCGACAGAAACCCAAGGCATCTGATTCCAGATGTTCTCTTCGGTGCTCTTGAAGAACGCATTTTTACGGGACTTCTCACGAACGCTGATGACATCGCCCACTTCCAAGGTCATGGAAGGTACAGTCGCCTTGTGACCGTTCAGGTCGAAATGGCCATGAACAATCAGCTGACGTGCCTGCGCACGCGTCGAGGCAAATCCCATACGATACACAACATTATCAAAACGCAGTTCCAGTAATTTCAGCAAATTCCAACCAGCCTGACCGCCCATGCGATTAGCACGTCCATACAGGTTGCGGAATGCTTTTTCAGTAACGCCGTAGATGAATTTTGCTTTTTGCTTTTCACGAAGCTGCATACCGTAATCACTCAGTTTACGGGTGTTGCGCTTCGGATTACGGCGACTCTTCTTATCGATGCCGACCACTTGGGGCTCAATGCCCAAAGCACGGCAACGCTTTAAAATCGGTCCGGTATATCTAGCCATGATTCCCTCCGTTACACTCTTCTTCTCTTCGGCGGTCTGCAACCGTTATGCGGGATCGGGGTGACATCCTTAATCAGGGTGACACTCAAGCCCGAGGTCTCCAACGCGCGAATGGCGGATTCACGACCCGAACCGGGGCCTTTAACATAGACCTCGACGGTCTTCAAACCCTGTTCCATCGCTTTCGTAGCCGCTTCTTCTGCACACTGCTGTGCTGCATACGGGGTCGATTTACGCGAACCGCGGAAACCGAGCTGTCCCGATGATGCCCATGAGAGTACGTTGCCGTTTAAATCCGACAGCGTAACAATCGTGTTATTGAAGGTCGAGATGATATGAGCCTGACCGTTCGTAACATTCTTTTTTACACGGCGCTTACCGCCGCGTCTGGTGACTTTCTTTTGAGCTACCATAACATCCCCCCTTATTTCTTATGTCCCTTACGTGTACGAGCATTGTTTTTCGTGTTCTGCCCGCGTACCGGAAGGTTGCGACGATGACGGTTGCCACGATAACTGTTAATTTCACGGAGACGTTTGATATTCATGGAAACGTCACGACGAAGATCGCCTTCGACATGATACTCCGCAATTTGTTCACGGATACGCTGTACCTCAGACTCAGAGAGGTCACGTACGCGTGTGTCCGGATTTACATCCGCATTCTTTAAGATTTCGTTGGAACGAGCACGACCGATACCGTAAATATACGTTAAACCGATCTCTACACGCTTCTCTTTGGGTAAATCAATCCCAGAAATTCGAGCCAAAGTCGCACCTCCTTAGCCTTGACGCTGTTTGTGCTTCGGGTTTTCGCAGATCACCATCACACGACCTTTGCGCTTGATGATCTTGCATTTATCACACATCTTTCTTACCGATGGTCTGACTTTCATTGCTTCCTCCTATTTCTTTCTCCACGTGATGCGCCCCTTGGTGAGATCATAGGGAGATAACTCCACGGTCACACGATCTCCCTCTAAGATACGAATGTAATTCATCCGCAGCTTTCCGGAGATGTGTGCCATCACATCATGGCCGTTTTCCAGCTCGACGATGAAAATCGCGTTAGGGAGTCGCTCTTTGACGACGCCCTCGACTTCAATTACGTCTTTTGATGACATCAGCTTTCCTCCTTAGTGTGGGCCTCTTCGAAAGGGGCCAAACATTTTCGGATCACGGCATCATCAAACGCCGCATCCTCCTTCATCGTCTTAAAATCGGGCATCACCGCCCGGTACGGCTGTAAATGAACCACGCGCTTCTTCTTCGGACGCACCAATGTTCGAGTGCGTCCATCTACCACGAGGACATGTTTTGCATCACAAATTTCGAGCACGAGAAAGATCCTGCCCTTATCGTGTCCCGCCTTGGAACGTACCACTTGGCCGGGTACGAAAGGACACGGTTGATCCATATTCGCTTCAAAGGTCATAGATTTAAAGCCGCTTGAATGGCGTCAAATACGGCATCCACCGATTGATTCCCGTTGATATGGAAAAGGATGCCTTCCTTTTCATAATACGCAACAAGAGGTTCGGTTTGACGACGATAGACGTCGATTCGATTCTGTACGGTTTCTCTCGTATCATCCGGACGTTGCACCAGCTCGCTTCCACAGGTATCGCAGATACCTTCGTGTTTTGGCGGGGCATCCTGAACATGATACGACGCGCCACATTGAGGACAAGTTCTGCGACCCGCCAGGCGTTCAACCAATACGGCCTCATCCACTTCAATGGAGAGCACCGCATCCAACGGGCAATTTCGTTGCGCTAAGCCTTCCTTTAAGGCGTCAGCCTGTGCAATCGTGCGGGGAAACCCGTCCAGCAAAAAGTTCTTTTCTTTCTCCTGATCCAGGCGATCCCATAACATAGCGATGGTGAGCGCATCGGGAACCAGCTTACCGGCAGAAGTGTACTTCTCGACCTCCTGCCCGAGCTCGGTTTTGTTCTTGATGTTGGCACGGAAAATATCGCCTGTTGAAATATGCGTCAGATTAAATTTCTGTTGCAGTTTTTTCGCCTGTGTTCCTTTTCCGGCTCCCGGAGGGCCGAGTAATACGAGCCTCATTCTTACCTCACTTCCTTATCGTTTTAAGAATCCACGATAATGGCGCATCTGAAGCTGAGCTTCCAAGGTGCGTACCATTTCGAGAACCACGCCCACCACGATAATGATGGAGGTGCCGCCAAAGCCGAGACGCACACTAAAGATCTGATTGACCAGACCCGGAATCACGGAAAGAACGGCCAGAACGATTGCGCCGACAAGTGTAATGCGGCCCACAATGCGTTGCAGGTAATCCGTGGTCGGTTTGCCCGGACGAATGCCCGGAATAAAGCCGCCGGATTGCTGCAGGTTACGAGAATACTCATACGCATTGAACTGAATGGAGTTGTAGAAGTACGCGAACAAGATGATTAAAAGCACCTGGAAGGCGTGCTGTACGAAGAAGCCGACCCATCCCTGCGGCGTGAGATACTGCGCTACAAACCGCTGCACACCGCCACCAAAGAGCAATGCCAAGGTTTGCGGAATGGCCAACAACGCTGAAGCGAAGATGATCGGCATAACGCCAGCCATGTTGACCTTGATAGGAATGTGGGTGGCCTGACCGCCATACATTTTACGGCCTACCACACGCTTCGCATACTGTACCGAAACTTTGCGTTCGCCCTCGTTCAACAGTACCACCACGACGGTGATCGCTATGGTAATGAGAATGATGAGCAAAAGCACGAGAACGTTCATCTTTCCCGCCAGTACGGCTTGAATCATGCCGTACAGTCTGCCCGGCATCTGTACTACAATTCCGAGGAAAATGATGAAAGACACGCCGTTGCCCACACCATGTTCCGTAATTAAATCACCGATCCATACCACGAAGGAAGCACCGGCAACCATAACCAAAATAGCAATGACCTTTTCAACAAGGCCGCCATTTCCGAAAGCACCGGAGAAGATTCCCTGTACCAAGGCAAATGCCTGAACAACCGCCAGCGCCACGCCCAGGTACTTAGTGTATTGTTGAATCTTCTTGCGTCCTTCTTCTCCCTCTTTAGAAATTTCTTCCAATTGAGGAATAGCAAACGTCAACAATTGGATGACGATGGACGAAGTGATATAGGGGCCGACACCCAACGCAAAAACACTCAAGTTCGCCAATCCGCCACCGCTGATCATGTTCATGATGCCGAGAAGGCTTCCCTGCACCGAATTATAAATCTGGTTGATAAGCTGCAAGTTTGCAAACGGAATCGGCAAAGCATTGCCGAGACGCAGCACAAACAGCATCAGAATCGTAAAGATGATGCGTTTGCGCGTCTGTTCCGTTGTCCATGCATTCTTGAGTGTGGAAAGCATCAGATCACCTCAGCCTTTCCACCGGCTGCTTCAATTTTTTCTTCGGCAGACTTGGAGAATTCCGTCGCTTGTACTGTAACTTTCTTTTCCAGTTCGCCGTTTCCTAATACCTTTAAACCATCCACCAGTTCACTACGATGAATGATTCCCGCCTCTACGAGCGAGTCAGCATTAATAACAGCGCCGTCTTCAAAGACGTTCAGGTCTGCAAGATTCACAACGGCGTACTGTTTTGAAAACAGGTTGTGGAATCCGCGCTTCGGCAGCGTACGGAACAAAGGCATCTGCCCGCCTTCAAATCCCGGACGTACACCGCCGCCGGAACGGGAATTCTGACCGTCGCGACCGCGTCCGGCGAATTTACCCCATCCGGAGGAATGACCACGGCCGACGCGTTTACGGTCTTTGGTCTCGCCGCCACGTGCAGGCTTTAATTCATGTAATTTCATGATCGACCTCCTATTGTACTTCCTCGACATCCAGCATGAAATCAATCTTATGAATGGCACCGCGCAACGACGGGCTATCCTCATGCTCAACCGTTTGACCAACCTTCGTCAGGCCCAACGCTTTCGCCGTTTTGATCTGTTTGTCCTGGCGGCCGATGAAGCTCTTCGATAAAGTAATTTTCAGTTTGCTCATGCTCGGCCTCCTAGTTCAGAATTTCTTCCACGTTCTTGCCACGCATACGTGCTACCTGCTCTGCCGTTCTCATGCTGAGCAGACCGTTCATGGTTGCGTTGACAATGCTGCGGGCATTCGAAGAGCCCAGAGACTTCGCACGGATGTCCGTAATGCCGGCCATTTCACAGACCGCACGCACCGGACCGCCGGCGATGATACCGGTACCTTCTTTTGCCGGCATCAGCAGCACGCTGCCTGCTCCGGCACGCCCGACAATGGTGTGGGGAATGGTGGTGCCCACGAGAGGAACATTCACCATGGAACGCTTGGCTTCTTCCGAACCCTTGCGAATCGCATCCGGAACTTCCAGCGATTTGCCGGTACCGATGCCCACGCGTCCCTGTTTGTCACCTACCACAACGATCGCGGCAAATCGACCCGTACGACCACCCTTGGCCGTCTTGGAGACGCGGTTGATGGAGACGACTTTTTCTTCAAGCTCTTGCTTGTTGTCTTCTTTATACATGATTCCTCCTCCCCAATTACAGCTTAAGGCCCGCTTCACGAGCGCCTTCGGCGATCGCTTTTACCTTGCCGTGATAGATGTAGCCGGAGCGGTCAAAGACGACCGTTTCGATGCCCTTGGCCAAGGCTTTTTTCGCTACCGCTTCGCCCACTGCTTTAGCGGATTCCACGGAGGAGCCCTTGGTCTCTACATCTTTATCGAGTGTCGATGCGGAAACCAATGTTACGCCGGCTTCATCATCGATAATCTGCGCATACATGTTCATATTGCTTTTGTAGACGTTCAGGCGCGGACGATCCGCAGTGCCCGAAATCTTTTTGCGAACACGGGCATGACGCGCCATACGATTTGCATTTTTAGTAGATTGTGCCATCTAAGCGCCTCCTTACTTGCCTGTTTTACCTTCTTTACGACGTACCTGTTCACCGTCGTAAATGATGCCCTTGCCTTTATAAGGCTCCGGCAAACGCCATTTTCGGATGTTAGCGGCATAGTTGCCAACCTGCTGTTTATCCGCACCCTTTACAATAATGGTACGGTCATCCGGCACTTCGGTCGTGATGCCATCCGGATCCGACATTTCGACCGGATGCGAGAAGCCCAAATTCATGACCAGCTTGTTTCCTTGCTTCTGTGCACGATAGCCGCTGCCTTCGATGTGCATCTGCTTTTTGTAACCGGTGGTTACGCCTTCGAGCATGTTAGCAATCAAGGTGCGATATAACCCGTGCAGAGAACGTGTCTTCTTTTCATCATCCGGGCGGACGACGTGAAGGACTTTGTCCTCTTGTTCAATTTTAAAGGCAGCCGGGACCTTCTGGCTCAATTCGCCATTCGGTCCTTTTACCTTAACCGTATTGGTGTTGTCGACTGAAACTTCCACTTTTTCGGGGATGTCAATCGGCTTAAATCCAATTCTCGACATAATAACCTCCCCTTACCAAATATAGCAGAGTACTTCGCCGCCGACACCTTCTTCACGTGCCTGCTTATCCGTCAGAACGCCGTGCGAGGTGGAGAGCACTGCAATGCCTAAGCCATCCAAAACGCGAGGCACTTCATTTGCGCGCACATAGACGCGACGGCCCGGTTTCGAAATGCGCTTTAAGCCCGAAATGACACGCTGATCATCCACATATTTCAGATCAATCGTAATCATTCCCTGCTTATTGTCTTCCACGACGTTAAATCCCTTAATGTATCCCTCGTCCAGAAGAATCTGCGCAAGGCTCTTCTTCATGTTAGACGCCGGTACTTCGACGGATTCGTGCTTTTTCATATTGCCATTGCGGATGCGCGTGAGCATATCCGCGATCGGATCTGTCATCATAGTTGTACCTCCTCCTCAAATTACCAGCTGGCTTTTTTCACGCCGGGGATTTCCCCACGATAAGCCAGTTCGCGGAAGCAGACACGGCAAATGCCGTACTTTTTGAGGACTGCGTGCGGACGGCCGCAAATGCTGCAGCGTGTGTAGGCGCGCGTCGAGAACTTCGGCTTTCTCTGCTGTTTAGCAATTAATGATTTCTTTGCCATTTCTCCTCCTCTTACTTAGCGAACGGCATGCCCATGCGAGTCAGGAAGGACTTTGCTTCCTCATCCGTGCGGGCCGAGGTGACAATGATAATGTCCATGCCGTGGATCGTGTCAACATCGTCATAGTTGATCTCCGGGAAAATGAGCTGTTCCTTCACACCCATCGCGTAGTTACCACGACCGTCAAACGACGTAGCGGATACGCCGCGGAAGTCGCGAACGCGCGGCAGAGCGATGGAAATCAGCTTTTCCAGGAAGTCATACATCTTTTTACGACGCAGGGTTACCTTCGTCGCAATCGGCTGACCTTCACGAAGCTTAAAGTTAGCAACGGAACGTTTTGCCTTGACGATGACCGGTTTCTGACCGGAAATAATCTCCAGTTCGTGCGCTGCCGACTCCAAAACCTTCGGATTCTCTTTGGCTTCGCCCATCGAGCAGTTGATGACGATTTTCTCCAGCTTCGGCACTTGCATAATATTGTCGTAGGAGAATTCTTCCATCAGAGCAGGCACGACCTCATTTTTGTAGTGCTCATATAATGTGTTGGTCATGTTCCTCCCCCTTATTGATCAAAACGGGTATCGCTCTTCGTCGAAACGCGAACTTTCTTCCCGTCCTTGATTTCCGTGTGTGTACGAACACCGCGTTTTGCTGCTTCATCATAAAGCAGAACATTGGATGCATGAATGGCGCCTTCGCGATGGATGATTCCACCCGGCTCCTGCATGCTACGCGGTTTCTGATGCTTCACCTGCATGTTAACGTCCTTAACGATGACCCGGTTCTCTTTCGGAAAAACCTGTAATACCTCACCGACTTTTCCTTTATATTTGCCGGAGATCACCTGGACCTTATCACCTTTTTTAATGTGCATAGTCCACTCCTTACAGTACTTCCGGTGCGAGAGAAATGATCTTCATATAGCCATTCTGGCGAAGCTCACGCGTAACCGGTCCGAAGATACGAGTTCCGACGGGGTTCTTGTCATCTTTAACGATGACAGCTGCATTGTCATCAAAGCGGATGACGCTGCCGTCCGGACGGGATACGCCGTCTTTGGAACGAACAACAACCGCCGTAACAACATCGCCCTTTTTGACCGTGCCGCCCGGGGTAGCATTCTTTACCGCGCAACGCACTTGATCGCCTACGCGAGCGTACTTACGACCCGTGCTGCCGATGACGCGAATGACTAAAAGCTCTTTAGCGCCGGAGTTGTCGGCGACTTTTAAACGACTTTCGGTTTGTAACATTGAAGCCCCCTCTCTTACTTCGCTTCTTCGAGGATTTCAACGAGGCGATATCTCTTTGTCTTAGAAAGCGGACGGGTCTGCATGACCAGTACGCGATCGCCGATATTCGCCTGATTATTCTCGTCATGTGCTTTGACGCGGATCGTACGCTTGATCATCTTGTGATAATCCGGATGCTTGACCAAGGTGGCAATCTCTACAACTATCGTCTTATCCATGCTGTTAGAAACAACAACGCCGACTTTTGACGGACGTTTCGAAGTACGATTCTCCATAGGTTAAGCCTCCTTTCTTGCCGCAATGGCACGCTCTTGCTGAATCGTGCGTACACGCGCGATATCTTTTTTTACCGTTCCGATAGCATTGGGATTCTCCAGCTGGCCGCTGGCGATCTGGAAGCGAAGATTGAACAGCTCCTGCTTCAGATCCTGCAGCTTCTGGCTGAGATCCTGATCGGAGAGATTACGAATTTCCTTTGCTTTCATTATTCTTCACCTTCCTGTCCCGCCTGTTCACGCACGACAAATTTGGTCTTCATCGGCAACTTTGCCGCGGCAAGCCGCATTGCTTCTTTCGCAACATCGTGGGACACGCCGGCCATCTCGAACAGTACACGACCCGGTTTAATTACCGCAACCCAGTACTCCGGCGCACCTTTACCAGAACCCATACGGACTTCAGCAGGCTTCTTGGAAACCGGCTTGTCCGGGAATACCTTAATCCATACGTTACCGCCACGCTTAATGTAGCGGGTCATCGCGCGTCGAGCCGCTTCAATCTGGTTAGCTGTCATCCAAGCCGGCTCAAGCGCCTGCAAACCGAATTCACCGTAAGTGACGGTGTTGCCGCGCATGGCTTTGCCCTTCATACGACCGCGGTGTACACGACGGCGTTTTACTCTTTTTGGCATTAACATAGTACTACCTCCTCACCCGGTCTTACTGTTCGCGCTGCTGGCGCGTACCGCGGCCTTGGCCTTCACGGCGATTTCCGCGACGCTCACGGCGATCTCCGCGATTGTCATCACGATGATCACGGCGTCCACGGCGCGGTTCACGACGCTGCGGCTTCGGCATTTCAGCTTCTTTCATGCCCGGGAGCACTTCGCCGATATAGATCCAAACCTTGATTCCGACCGCACCGGCAGTGGTGCGAGCCACAGCCTGGCCGTAACGGATGTCCGCACGTAGCGTCTGCAGAGGAATGGTGCCTTCCGAATAATGCTCAGCGCGAGCGATATCGGCGCCGCCCAAACGTCCGGACGCAGAGGTCTTAATACCCTTGGCGCCGGCACGCATGGTGCGCTGAATGGCTTGTTTCATCGCGCGACGGAACGTTACACGGTTTTCCAAATCAGCGGCAATTTTCTCTGCCTGCAACTGTGCGTCTAAATCCGGAATGCGGATTTCTTCAACATTGATCAACACGGTTTTACCGGTGATCTTTTCGAGGCGTTTTTTCAGCTCTTCGACGGCTGTGCCGCCCTTGCCGATGACAACGCCCGGCTTAGCAGTATTGATGGTAACGCGAACACGTCCCATCGTACGCTCGATTTTGATATCCGAAATGCCGGCTTCGAAAAGCTCTTTTTTGACCAATGTACGAATGTCATGATCTTCTTTAATCAATTTCGGAAATTGTGCGCTATTAGCGAACCAATTGGAATCCCAATCTTTGATTACGCCGACGCGCATTCCCTTTGGATGTACCTTCTGACCCATTAGAGCTCTTCCTCCTCTTTTTCACTCACCACAACGCCAATGTGCGACGTTCTCTTGAGAATCGGATATGCGGCGCCTTTCGCCTTCGGATGCCAGCGCTTCATGGTCGGACCGTCATTGGCCCACGCCTGACTGACAACCAGTGTGTCGCGATCCAGGCTCAGATTGTTTTCCGCGTTAGCAATCGCCGAACGGAGAACCTGTTCCAGCACCTCTGCGCCCTTTTTCGGGGTGAAGTGCAGAATGGTCAAAGCTTCATCCACTTGTTTGCCGCGAATCTCTTTGCAGATGTAGTTCACCTTGCGGGGAGAGACGCGAACATATTTTGCTTCTGCTCTTGCTTCCATGTTCTACCTCCTAGCGTACACCGCTCTGCTTATCCGATTTTGCGGCATGTCCTTTAAAAGTACGGGTCGGAACAAACTCACCAAGTTTGTGACCGACCATGTCTTCCGTGACATAGATGGGTACGTGTTTTCTTCCGTCATGGACGGCGATCGTGTGACCGACAAATTGCGGGAAGATCGTCGAGCGGCGGGACCACGTCTTGATCACCATTTTCTTATTCGATTCATTAAGAGCCTCCACCTTTTTCATCAGGTGGTCATCCACAAAAGGCCCTTTCTTCAAAGATCTGCTCATGCCATCCTCCTGTTACTTCGTACGACGACGAACAATCATCTTGTCGGATTGTTTCGCCTTACGGGTCTTCACGCCCCGTGACTTCTTGCCCCACGGTGTCATTGGTGCCGGGCGTCCTACCGGAGCGCGTCCTTCACCACCGCCGTGCGGATGGTCTACCGGGTTCATCGCCGAACCGCGTACATGCGGCTTGCGTCCCAAATAGCGTTTCTTACCGGCTTTGCCCAAGCGAACCAGGCCATGATCCGCATTGCCTACAGCGCCGATCGTGGCTTTGCAGTCCAGCGAGATCAAGCGATATTCGCCGGAGGGCAAACGCAGCTGTGCGTATTTGCCTTCCTTAGCCATCAGCTGTGCTTCTGCACCGGCGGTGCGAACCAGCTGTGCGCCTTTGCCCGGTTTCATTTCTACGTTATGAACCGTTTGACCGACAGGGATAAAACGCAGCGGCAGAGCATTTCCTACCGTAATATCCACGTTCTCGCCAGATTCGACATGTTGACCGACTTTCAGTCCGCGCGGCGCCAAGATGTAGCGTTTTTCGCCATCCGCATACACCAGTAAAGCGATGTTCGCGGAGCGGTTCGGATCGTATTCGATCGATGCTACCTTAGCAGGGATATTGTCCTTATTGCGTTTAAAGTCGATGATGCGGTAACGTCTCTTAGCGCCGCCGCCACGGAAACGGAGCGTGGTGCGACCGTTGTTCGTACGGCCGCCGGAGCGCTTAAGGTTTACCGTCAACGACTTCTCCGGTGTAGATTTTGTGATCTCCTCGAAGGTCGATACGCGCATCACGCGGCGACCAGCGGAGGTTGGTTTATATCTTCTAATTCCCATTGCGTCCCTCCTCGATTACATTCCTTCGAAGAACTCGATTTCTTTCGAGTCTTCCGTGAGGGTGACGATGGCCTTCTTCCAATCCGAGCTCTTCGTCTTGCGGTTCCCCACGCGCTTAGTTTTGCCTTTCATGGTGATCGTGTTGACACGCTTTACCTTAACGCCATCAAACGCTTCTTCTACAGCGTGGCGAATCTCCGCCTTGTTGCATTTCGCGTCGACGCGGAAGGTGTATTTGTTCTCCGCCATGTCCGCCATGGATTTTTCCGTGACGACCGGAGAAATGATGATATCAAATGGAGATTTCATTATTGAAATACCTCCTCTGCCTTCTTCACGGCATCCTGCGTCATGATCAGAGAATCGTAACGCATCAGGTCATAAACATTGATGCTGTTCACATCCACGGTTTCTACCGTCGGGATATTGCGGAACGAACGAATCACCTGCTCATTTGCCTCACTCAGAACCACATATGCTTTCTTGTTGGCTTTTACTGCCTTCAAGATTTCCGAAGCTTTCTTCGTGCTAAATGCATCGATCGACAGTGCGTCAAGCACAATCAATTCTTGTTCACGCACCTTGGAAGTCAATACCGACTTCAGTGCCAGACGACGAATCTTCTTCGGGGTAGTGTAACGATAGCTGCGGGGCTTTACGGCAAATACCATGCCGCCGCCTCTCCAGTTCGGCTGTGTTCTCGAACCGGCACGAGCACGTCCGGTTCCCTTTTGACGATACGGCTTACGGCCGCCTCCGCGCACCTCAGCGCGCGTTTTTGCCGACTGTGTTCCCTGGCGCTTGTTTGCCAGCAGATTCTTTACCACGGTATAGACGGCATGCTCGTTAACATCAACATCAAACAGTTCCGGAGCCAGCTCCAGATCGCCGACAACTTCACCGGTCTGATTTAATACATTCACTTTTGGCATTTCCGTCCTCCTTACTTCGTACGGGCTTTCTTGGCTTCACGAATCGTGACCAATCCACCCTTCGGGCCCGGCAGTGCGCCCTTGATGAGGATCATGTTGTTTTCCTCATCCACGCGTACGACGGTCAGATTCTGTACCGTTACGCGATCATGTCCCATTTTTCCGGATCCCTTGGTGCCCGGGAAAACACGAGCAGGATACGAACCTGCTGCACGTGCGCCGCCGACGCGATGCGATTTAGAACCGTGTCCCATCGGTCCGCGTCCATAGTTCCAGCGACGAATCGCGCCCTGTGTTCCTTTTCCCTTGGAGGTGCCGATCACGTCGATCACATCTCCGGCAGCAAAAAGGGAAACATTGATTTCCTGACCCGGCTCAAACGTCTCACCTTCATCAATGCGAATTTCACGCAAATTCTTCTTGTATGCCACATTCGCTTTGTTGAAATGTCCTTTCAGGGGCTTTGTGAGATGCTTTTCTTTTAACTCACCATAACCTACCTGAATGGCGTTGTAGCCGTCGGTGTCTTTGGTTTTGACCTGTGTCACAACCATCGGACCCGCCTGGACGACCGTCACCGGAGTGACAATGCCGTTTTCATCGAAGATCTGGGTCATGCCGATCTTCTTGCCTAAAATACTCTTCACGAGTTCCTCCTTTACAGCGGATCGCTTTCGCGATCATTCTAATGGGGTTACAGTTTGATCTCGATATCAACACCGGCCGGCAAATTCAGCTTTTTCAGCGCTTCCAACGTTTTGACATTCGGGTTCATGATGTCAATGAGGCGCTTATGCGTTCTCTGCTCGAATTGCTCACGCGAGTCTTTGTACTTATGCACTGCACGTAAGATGGTGATGATTTCCTTGTCCGTAGGCAGCGGAATCGGTCCGGAGACCTCCGCGCCAGAGCGCTTGCACGCCTCGACAATTTTCGCCGCTGATGCGTCGATGACTTCATGATCATAGGCACGAAGTCTGATTCTGATCTTCTGATTCGCCATTTTTCCTCCTTGGTTCTGCGCGCTTTCCCATCCCGCCGCAGCCGTTGCTGCATGTTGCCGAATGATCCCTATTACTAAGGAAGCTAACAGTCAACCCGCAATCTGCATTGCTATCTCTTGCGTTATCGATTCGACGTTATCGGTTCGATAGACACAGGAGATTCACGCAGAAAAACAGGGGCCGTTGCCCGAAAGCTTGTGCGCCGGTTTGCCGATACACTGAGCCGGGCGTGTCCTAGTCCCGTCTTAAAAAAAGAAATACCGGTAATCCGTCGTTCGAATGCTATCGAACTGCTCCACGAAAATTCCCTCGGCCTACGTCTTTTCCTCTGGTACGCTGATTGCAGCGCCCTTAGAGGTCCTTGGACGTCCGAGCAACCTCTCGCTTCATCGCCCGTATTTCTGGACACTCGATTATTTTATACGCTTTGCCATACAATTGCAAGTTTTTTTACCAAACTTTTTACGCTCATCACGCAAAATCTTTATTTGAGAATGCAAAGACAAGCGTAGCCTACGTCCGGCCGACGTTGATAAATACAGAAGCCGGCCCCGCAGGGCCGGCTTAGTTGTAAATCATTTTTTCATGACCAATGTTGTAGCACTGCCACAACGGTAATGATGAGGATGAGAACAAGAACCGTACTAGTTTTTCGCATTCGAATGAAGGACATAGGCACGCTCCCTCCATAATACAGTCAGATGCCAGTGAAAAGGCAGATATTGGCGATAGCATTGCCATGACATGAGCCACAACGAACTCTATGTCTGCTTAATCCGCTTCTTCGCCAATCCAAACACTTGTAAGCATCCGCTAACACAACTATATCCGATATGGATTATTTGTCAATGGGATTCGACTATCGTCTTCCGAAAGCTGCTTGAAGGGGGTGGCATTGTCACCGCTTCTCAAGAATCGTAGCTTCAGCCCATCAAAAGTGGCATGAATAACTGCGCAAGACCCAGTAAAAGGAAGAAGCCCAGCGTATCCGTTGCTGTGGTGAGGAAAATGGAGCTGGCGATCGCAGGATCAAAGCCGATTTTCTTTAATGCAATCGGAATCGTCAGGCCAAAGATGCCGCCGATAATCATGTTTCCAACCATCGCTAAGATGACAATGCCGCCCAAGAAAAGATTGTGGTACACCACGACCACAACGACGGCGGTAAGAAGGCCGTTGATGAGTCCGTTAATCACACCGTTTAAGATTTCTTTCACGAGCTGACGACGTGAATCCTCGCGATCAATGCCGTCCTTGGCCAGATAGCGAATGATGATGGACATAGTTTGAGAGCCGGCGTTGCCGCCCATGCCGCTGATGATGGTCATAATGGCCGAGAGGGCAACTACCTGTTCGATCGTGCTCTGGAAAATATTGACAATGGAGGAAGCCAGAAAAGCTGTGAGCAAATTGATCAGAAGCCAAGGCAAGCGCAATTTGACCGATGTGGCAAGCGGTGTGCTTAAATCCTCTTCCACGCTGGCGCCGGCCATCTGTGCCATATCCTCTTCATGTTCCTGTTGAATAACATCGATAATATCATCGACGGTAATGATGCCGAGGATGATGCCGTTACTGACGACAGGAATGGAGTTCAAATCGTATTTGGAAACGAGACGAGCGGCTACTTCCTGATCCGCTTCGGGGGCAACGGAAATCACATTGGTCTCAACATACTGGGCAATCAAATCTCCAGCCGAAGCGGACAAAAGATCGCGTAAATCCACGTAACCCATGAGCTTCTTCTTATCATCGACGATGTAGATGGTTTCAATCTGTTCCGTGCGCGGACCGATTTTACGAATGGTGTTAAAGCCCTCTTCCACCGTCATGGTGTTTCGCAACGCCAGGTACTGGGTGGTCATAATACCGCCCGCAGACTCCGGCGGATAGTGCAAGAGGTCCGTAATAATGCGGCGATCCTCCGTCTTCATCAGATTCATCAATGATTTTTGGCGTCCGATTTCCATCTCGCCTAAGATATCAACGATATCATCCTTCTCCATGAAGGGAAAAATAAACAGCAAGCGATGATTGCCGAGCAGCCCCACCAGGCGATTGCGTTCCTTAGGTTCGGCGTCCTCCAGAATATTGGCTAAATGTTCATCCGACACCAATGAAAGAAAATGCGTAGTTTCATCATCCGTGGCGTCTTCCAGAGCATGCGCAATATCAATCGGTTCCTGTTTTTCAAACAGTTTCTCCATTTCTCGCGCATTGCCATGGGCAATGATTTCTTCAATCGGCATCCTCTCCCCCTTCTTGGTCACTTCCTCCGCTTCTCTTAGTGTATCAGTTTTTTTGCCGTCACGCCCTAAAAAAAGGCGGAAGCAACGCTTCCGCCTTTTTTATTGCCCAAAACCATCTTTTAGTAATCGACCTGCCGGACAAATTCCTTTAAAGCTTCTGTGGAAGGATGCTCGAAGATTTCTTCCGGCGTACCGATGGCCTCCAAATAGCCGTTACGCAAAAACGCCACTCGTGTAGCGATGTCGCGGGCAAAGGCAATGTCGTGCGAAACGACAACCATGGTCATGCCACTTTTCGCCAGCTCTTCCATAATATTCAGGACTTCACCCACATTTTGCGGATCCAGTGCCGAAGTCGGCTCATCAAAGAGCAGCACCTCCGGGTCCATGGACAATGCCCTGGCGATGCCCACACGCTGCTGCTGTCCGCCGGAAAGCTGCTGCGGTCGTGCCTTGGCGTAATCTGCCATGCCGACGCGCTCCAAATTCTTCATCGCCACGGCATTCGCTTCCTTTTTGCTGCGCTTCAGGACTTTTACCTGTCCCAACGTGCAATTTTCCAGCACATTGAGATTGGAAAACAGATTGAATTGCTGAAAGACCATGCCCACTTTGGCGTGATAGCGGCGCCGATCCCAATCCTTTGCCAAAATGGAATGCTCATGAAAACGGATATCGCCGCCGGTGGGCTCCTCTAAAAGATTCAAGCAGCGCAAGAATGTGGACTTTCCGGCACCGGACGGGCCGATCATTGACACTACCTCGCCATGATGCAATTCCAACGAAATATCTTTGAGCACAACGTGCTCCCCATATGCTTTTTGCACATGTTCCGCCACTAAAATGGTTTCTTGTGTCATATCAGGCCTCCGATGAACTTTTGAGTTGGAAGGGAACATCCGGACTAAACTTTTTACTCAACAGGCGGATCAAAATCGTCGCGATACGAGTCAGAATGAAGTAGATTATCGCAACGATGAAATATGCCTGGAAAATCTGGAACGTAGATCCTGCAACACTCTTCGTGACGAAGAACAGCTCCGTCACGGAGATGACATTTAATACCGATGTATCCTTAATATTCACGATGAGCTCATTGCCGATGGAAGGCAGAATCGCGCGCATCGCCTGCGGCAAAATCACATGCACCATCATCTGGCCATGCTTTAAGCCGATGGCATTGGCCGCTTCCCACTGCCCGCGATCCACGGAATCAATGCCGCCGCGAATAGTTTCGGCCAGATAGGCGCCCGTATTAATGGAAACAATGAGGCAGGCCGCCAGCAATGGCTGCATATCGACGCCTAAAAATTGTTTACTGCCGTAGAAAATCAGCATGGCTTGGACAATCATCGGCGTTGAGCGAAACACTTCCACATAGCCCGTGCACAGGCCTTGCGCCAAACGAATGCCCCATTGGGAAGGACCGTGGCGTCGCTCTGTCGGGATCGTACGCACCACCTGTACGAAAAAGCCGATGATAAGGCCACATACCGTACCAACCAGAGAAATCAGCAGCGTCACTCCCGTGCCGCGTAGGAAGAGGCCGGCATAATCTCCCCAGATGGCGGCCACTTGGCCGAAGAAGGAGGTTTGCGTTTCGCCACGATTCTGCAAAGCGACCATCTTGTCCATCGCTTTCTGGCGATCCGTCTCGGGAATATTCGCGAGCGCTTTGTTAATCTGCGCTTTCAGTGCATCGCCCTTGCGCACGCCCACCGCCACCGTTGTATTCTCGGGATCTGCTTGGAATCCCTTCCCTTTATCCAACTGAACCATGGTCAGATTCGGATTGGACAGCATCGCCGCCATGGCGCCCGGCCGCTCCGAAACATAACCGTCAATGGAGCCGGCATTGAGCGCCGTAATCATCGTAGAAAAATTGTCCAGCGGCGCCTGCTTTTGGACGCCGGGAATCTGATCAACCATCTTGTAATGGAAGGTGTTGAGCTGTCCGGTGATTTTTGCGCCCCTAAAATCTTCGAGGGATTTGGCACCGGCATACTTGCCGTCTTTTTGCACCACGATAACCAAATCGGACGCATAATATGCATCTGTAAAATCCAATATTTCCTTGCGTTCCGGCGTGGGGCTCATGCCGGCAATAATGGCATCAATTTTTCCTGATGTCAGCGCCGGCGGCAAGCCATCCCACTCCATCTTTTTAATCACCAGTCGGCGGCCCAGCTTTTCTGCCAACTGTCGTGCCATCCAGACATCGTAGCCATTCGCATACTCGCCGGGGCTATTTTCGACCGGCACGGCACCATCCGCTGCGGACGTCTGGGACCAGTTAAAGGGAGCGTAATTCACTTCCATGCCTACCACAAAAGTTTCCTTATCGGTTTCGCCGTCACGTGCCAAAACCGGCTGCGCCGAAATGCTTAAGATACTCAACAGTACAAAGAGCGCTGATAGCAGTACGCGGAGTTGTCTAAGCCGTTTCATATTCTCCTCCATTCTAATCGCTGTCTTGCAGCTTTCCACTTTCGCGCTTTCCGGGGTTTTCCCCTTTTCTTCCCTTACCCATAACGAAACAAAAGGTTCAAAAAAAGAGAAGGGTACGCCTTCTCTCGACTAAACGATTGGATAGCGCAACACCGAATGCGGTGACAGTCCGTCACCTCTTCGATGACGGCCCAACAAGACAGCGTGCCCGCTGCTCATTTCGGCAAGATTGCCTTTTCCTTCCTTCCTCGGCTGCCGCCTCCGGAAAGTACTCATCGCTCTTGCGCCTCTACCTCTTCCTGATTAGGAATTCAATTTGTTACAGTATAGGCAGCCCAGGTCGTTCTGTCAAACGCCTGCCGACGTATTGCCTTTTATCAGAAGCCTCTTACGGCGAAACTACCGTTTTTTATTGCCTGGCATCGTTTCCTGACCATTTCTTCATAACTTTGGTATACTTTCATCAAAGAGACGAAAGATAGCAAGAAAGGAGACTTCTTGTGAAACAGGATATGCTGATGAAAATGTTAGCCAAGCAATTTCCCAATCGCCGTGCGGCAATGGGCGAAATTGTAAGGCTTAAAACCGAAATGCTGTTGCCGAAAGGAACCGAATATTTTTTTAGCGATGTGCACGGTGAGGATCGCGCCTTCATCCATCTGTTACGTTCCGCCTCCGGCAATATTCGTCGTAAAATCCGAGACGTGTACCGAACACGCCTTTCTGAGAGCGATCAGAATGAAATTGCTGAGATTATCTACTATCCCGAACTCAACCTCCAAAAAAAAATCGAGCGACTGGATGATGAGCGATGGGTGCGCAAAATCATTTTGGAACTCATTGAAGTGGCTCGCTTCATCGCTTCCAAGTATCCGCGTGAGCAAATCCGTGCCAAAATGCCGGAAGAATACAAAACGCTCATCGGCGAAATGTTTGAAATTAATGACGGCGAAATTGATCGTCGCAGCTACTATTATTCCCTGATTAATGCCATCATTGAAGAAGAGGATGCCTTTGATTTTATCTGTGCCCTCTCTTATACGATTCAACGCATCTGCGTAAATCACATTCATATCGTTGGTGATATTTTTGATCGCGGACCCGGTCCCGATAAAATCATCGAAGAAGTCATTGCTTTTAAAAATGTTGATATCCAATGGGGCAACCATGATGTCGAATGGATGGGCGCCCAGCTCGGCAACGAAACCTGCATGATGGCCGTTCTGCGTAACGCCATCAAATACAACACCTTTGATCTTTTGGAAGACGGCTATGGCATCCACTTGCGTGCCCTGAACGATTTTGCCATGAATGTCTATGGCAATGATCCCTGCACCTACTTCCAGCCCAAAATTTTTGATGAAAATGTCTATAATATCTGGTCCATTGAACGCGCTTCGCAGATGCACAAAGCCGTCGCCATTCTGGAAAATAAGCTTGAAGGGCAACTCCTCGAACGCCACCCGGAATACGGTATGAATGAGCGCATCGTTCTCAAAAAGGTGGATTGGAACACCATGGAATACGTGGATACCGACGGTACGCGCTACCCCATGCGCGACACCAATTTCCCGACGGTGGATCCCGCTGATCCGCTCAAGCTCACGAAGGAGGAAGCGGACCTCGTCTTCAATTTACGAGCCTCTTTCATGCACAGTGAACGTCTTGCCCGCCATATCGCCTTCCTGTTCAATCGCGGTTCCAGCTATCGTTGCTACAACGGCAATCTCCTCTATCACGGCTGCCTGCCGCTGAAAGAGGATGGCACCTTCGACTCCCTGGTCGTCGACGAACATCCCTACGCCGGTAAGGAGCTCATGGACTATGTCGATTACATGATGACTACCGCCTATTACGGTGAACGGGACAATGAGAAGACCAAAAACGCCATTGACTTCATCTGGTACCTCTGGTGCGGTCCGAAGAGCCCGATGTTCGGCAAAAGTAAAATGGCCACCTTTGAAAATTATTTCGTCGGTGACAAAGCACTGAGCAAAGAAGAGATGAATCCCTACTACTCCCTGGTCGAAAAGGAAGATGTTGTGGACTACATTCTGGACGCTTTTGATCTCAAACATCCCCATGCCCACATTATCAATGGTCACGTCCCTGTCAAAAGCAAGGACGGTCAGAGCCCAAAGAAAGCCAACAACAAGCTCTTTGTCATCGATGGCGGCATTGCCAAGTCCTATCATTCTAAGACCGGCATCGCGGGCTACACCCTGATCTTCAACTCCCACCATATCGCCTTGGCCGAGCATCAAGACTTCGATTGGCTTACAAACGGGCTGGAAACCTACTCGCCCCACGTCGAAACCGTCGATCGCTACGAACGCCGTTTCCTCATCGGCGATACCGATACCGGTAAAATGTATCAAAAAACCATTGATTATCTGCATGACCTGATTCGCGCCTATAAGCGCGGCGAAATGAAAGAAAATATTTTAAGACCATAAGAGCGGAAGCAGGTGTAAGCCTGCTTTCGTTCTTTGTTTTTATCCCAATGCAACGTCTAACGCCATCATTACGGCAAAGCCAATGGCAAACGTCACAGGGCCGATATTGGAATGTTCCCCCTCGCTCATTTCCGGAATCAATTCCTCCACAACCACGTACATCATGGCACCGGCCGCAAAGCTCAACAAATAGGGCAAAATCGGAACAATGAGTCCCGTGGCAAAAATGGTCAGCAATGCCCCCACCGGCTCAACAGCGCCGGAAAAGGTGCCGTACCAAAAGGCTTTATTGCGCGTCATACCCATCGCATGAAGGGGCATGGAGATGATGGCGCCTTCTGGGAAGTTCTGTATGGCTATGCCCAGAGATAAAGCCAGCGCGGCTCGAAGATTGATGCCTTCGACACCGGCCAATACGCCGGCAAAGATAACGCCTACAGCCATGCCCTCCGGAATATTGTGCAGGGTCACGGCCAGAAACATCTTATTGGTTTTTGCTAACGCTACATGCGGTCCCTCGGGTTCATCGCTATTTAAATGCTGATGCGGAATCACATGATCCAAAAAGAGCAAGAAAAACACACCGATCAGGAAGCCGACGACGCCAGGAATAAAAGCCAGCCGTCCGAGCGATTCGGATTGTTCCATGGCCGGAATCAAAAGGCTCCAGACGGAAGCGGCGGTCATGATTCCCGCTGCAAAGCCCTGTAAACCGCGCTCCACCTTACGGTTCATTTGTCCATTCATAAAAAATACACATGCGGCACCCAGCGTCGTGCCAATAAAAGGGATTAAGAGTCCCCAAGCTATATTCATTTCCATATTTAAATTACCTTCTTTCAGTGATCGACCTGAGAGAATCAAGCCTTAACGTAGAACTCGTTTCAGAGCTCTGCGACGGAAGTCGGTTCGGGTTTGCGATAGAGAATAAAGAACACAATGCTCAATAATACGGCGCATAAGAGCACAGCATAACGTCCGATAAGCGACAGCAAAAGACTTTCTAAAATGGCTCCGATCACAAAGGAAATGATCAGGCTGCTATAGATGACCATGTGTTCTATGGATTCCGCTGAACGCGTGCGTACGTAGGAATCCATCGCTGCGGTGAAACTGCGCAGATTGCCGATCAGCATCGTCGTGGCTGCGGCGCGTTTTTGCACCTTGCGAAAGCTTTCAACCTGAATACCGCAAGCCAGCGAAAGCATCGCATTGGCAATGGGATCCAACGCATTGCTCATCAGGCTGACCAATATCAATAAAGCCACTTCAACAGCCAAAGAAACCTGACGCCAATGTAGCTTGGACATATGCCCGCTATAGCGAATGCGGTCCGCTACGAGAATACCGGCGATGAACGCCAAAATCGGCCATAAATGACGTAACGCCGACGGAATATCACCCGTAGCAATGTGCACACCAAACAATAAAACATTGCCGGTTTGCGCGTTGGAAAACACCTCGCCGCGAAATAAATACGAGTGCGCATCCATAGCACCACCGGCTATTGCTAATAGAATCCCCGTTAAAATGGATTCCGACATCTGTTTTTCTTCTGTGGTTTGCAACGGCACCCTCCCCCACTAATCTGCTCCCATGATACCCGAATGGAAGAAAATTTTCGCCTTTTTTTGAATTTTTAAATCCCATTGTAAAAAGCCGACGTTACCGTCGGCTTTCATTAAATCTGATTTTTTCGTCGGCTCTGTTCAAGCCGTTGCGTCATCCATTTTCTGATCTTTATACCCCTCGCGAATGACGTGATATTCTCCCGTCTCCACGTTCAAATCATAAATATCAAAATTGTGGCGCATATCCAAATTCTCATCACGTGTGGCTAAGTTAATGGAACGCGATCCCTCCGGGCCTGAAACGACACGGTGGAAAACACGTGTCGGCCAAATTAAAATACCGCCGCCTTCCACAACGCGCTTGCCATTGTGTTCGATATAGTCGGGGGTGACTACAAATTTCTCGACTTTGCCATGTTCCGGCGTATAGAGCTCAACATTGCGCACACCGTAGAGCACAAAGAGATTATCCCATTGGGCGGTATGCATGTACCACGGGCGCTCTACCTCTCCCACCGGGCCGGGGCTCACCGCCGGTCCGTTATGAATCACGCGATCCAACCCGTCCACACGGGGAATCAACTTTGTCGGCATCACATCAAATGTTACATTGGGGGTATGGCGAAAATCCTTCAGCGCAATAATCGTATAGAGATTCGGTACTTGTTCGATAATATAATCTTCTGCCTTCATCTTTACTCCTTTCTCTTCTTTGCGACAACACCGCGCAAAGAATGGTACCGAGACGATTCCACAGAGAGGACAAGGTCGTCGCAATGGGAAACGTCCGAAGAGCTTTGTTGTCCTCGGTCTATTACTACCCACATCGCGCGATACGAAGATTATTCTTCCTTTGCCCAGCCCATGGCGCATCGCACCGCGCGATGCCAGCCGCGCTGTAAGGTATCCCGTTTTTCGACCGACATCAAGGGAGTAAAGCACGCATCATCGGCTTGGAGTGCATACAATGCCTCATAATCCGGCCAGAATCCCACAGCAAGCCCCGCCAAAAAGGCTGCGCCGCGCGCCGTGGTTTCAATGGATGCCGGGCGATACACCGGGCGTTGCATCATGTCGGCTTGGAATTGCATCAGGAAGTTATTGCGAGCAGCTCCGCCATCCACACGCAAAGCGGTAAAGTCCAGTCCCGCATCTTCCTGCATAGCATTCAGTACATCCAGCGATTGATAGGCCATGGATTCCAGCGTAGCGCGTACCAGGTGATTGCGATTCACGCCGCGTGTCAGCCCAACAATAGTACCGCGGGCATACGGATCCCAAAATGGCGCGCCGAGGCCGGTAAACGCCGGCACCACATAACAGCCGTTGGTATCCGGAACCGCCGTTGCCAGTTCTTCGGACTGTGGGGCCGTATCCAATACCCGCAGTTCATCGCGCAGCCACTGCACCGCCGCGCCTGCCACGAAAATCGAACCTTCCAAGGCATAGGAAATCTTGTCTCCAATTTTCCAAGCCACCGTTGTGACCAGACCATGCTGCGACAGAACCGGCGTATCGCCCGTATTCATCAGCATGAAACAGCCTGTTCCGTAGGTGTTTTTGACATCGCCTGCAGAAAAACACGTTTGGCCGAAAAGAGCCGCCTGCTGGTCGCCCGCCACGCCGGCAATAGGAATGGGTACGCCGAAAAAGGCCAGTTCCGTTTCACCGTAGACGCTGCTTGAGGGACATACGGTGGGAAGCATCGCTTTGGGAATATCAAAAAGCTTCAACAAATCGTCGTCCCAAGTCATCGTATGAATATTAAAGAGCATCGTTCGCGAAGCATTGGAGACGTCCGTCACATGGCAATTTCCCTGCGTAAGCTTCCAAATCAGCCAGCAGTCCACCGTGCCAAAGAGAAGATCGCCACGCTCCGCCTTTTCTCGAGCCCCCGGTACGTTTCCCAAGATCCAGTGAATCTTCGAGGCGGAAAAATAGGCATCTAATTCCAGTCCCGTTTTTTTACGAATCATTTCGGTAACGCCCTGCGCCTTCAGGCCATCGCAATATTCAGCCGTACGGCGACATTGCCACACAATGGCGTGCATCACGGGTTCCCCCGTATTTTTGTCCCACACGATGGTGGTTTCACGCTGGTTCGTAATCCCAATGGCCGCAATTTCTTCCGCAGAGACATTGATACGCTGCATGGCCTCAATGGCCACGCCGATCTGCGTCGCCCAAATTTCTGAGGCATCATGCTCTACCCAACCCGGATGCGGGTAGTACTGTGTGATCTCACGCTGGGCGACGCTTACGATCTTGCCCATTTTGTCAAAAAGCAGGCATCGCTGGCTTGTCGTACCCGCGTCAAACGCCAAAATATAGTTTTTCATTCGTTCCCCCTTTGCAGCAATTTCTTGCGATTCTCTCCCGCCATCCCACTCTGCCGCAGCAGCAACGCTCTGATTTCAAAAAAAGACCCGGCAGAGCCGGATCCTTTTTCGCATTCTTATGCCATAAGGCCGATTACTTCAGGAAACCGGCAATGGCCTTTTCACTTTCTTCACTGATGGAAGCTTTTCCGCCCACAAGAATGGCTTTTTTCAGCGATTTGGTATTCTTCAGGTAGCTCTCCACTTTCGCATCAAAGCCCTTCTTTGCGACCAATAAGATCGGGAATTCTTTCTGCTGAGAAACCGGCCCCGAAGTCAGAGCATCCGTAGGTACCAAGCCGTTCGCGATCATAGCCGTCTTCGGCTCTTTGAAGACTTTGGCCACTTCAGCACTCAGCACAAAGCGATCCGAAGCACTGATGCGCTTTACTTCTGCCTTGATGACAGTATGCAGATCTTTTTCCACCGTTTTAGCAATGGTATTGGCTCCACCGATGATAGTCACCGTTTTTGCATACGGCACAGCCATTAAGGCATCCGCATAAGCAACACCAGAAGTGAGCACCACATTTTCACTGTCTTTCAAGGCTTCTACCGTTTTCGCATTCACCGCATAGCGATCCGTTCCGCTGTAACGTACCACGGAGTTATCCGCAACGCTTACGTCAAAGACGTAAAGTTGATCGTTCTTCAAAACCACATGAATCTTCTGTCCGTAGAAAGTCGGTTTCAGCGTCTCAAAGGCTCTCTTCTTAACGGAAACCTGCAGTTTCACGCCGGCCGGTACTTTAACCGGATTGCCATAGGCATCCGTAATGGTCATATCGTGGGTCTTGCCATTAATCGCAATCTTCCAAACCGTATCCGTCACATTCGCGGGAACGGTGAGATAAGCAGCATTGCCCGGTAATACGCGACGCACTTTCTCCGAAGCGGAGGTATAGCCGTTCTTTAACAAATCGGCCTTCAGTTCTTTTTGTACGCCAAGGAGCATTTCATGGGCTTTGGTGCCATAAGTTACACTGATTTCCGTATTGGCTTTCGCGCCTTGATCCTTCAACGAAACAGCCTTCAGAATTTCCTTCTGCAGCGGATTCAACTTTGTGTCTACGATGGGCTGATATTTTGCACGATTGGTTTCTACCATGTGCAGCACATCCATCGCCGTCCAATAGAGCGATTCATTGGTATACTCGTTGGACGAATTCACGGCTGCTTTCGCGCCGCCATTTTGATTCGGATAGTACGGAACAAAGGGTGATACCAGCGTGGAGCCCAGTGCCATATACTGTACAGCCGGGAATTCATTCGTGGCATTCTTCGGAATCTGGAATACGTGCGCTTCCATGACGTTGCGGTTGCCAATCGGATAGTAGCCCTTTTCCCCCGTGTCGTTTGTCGGTTGTTTTCCGTCAAAACGGTTGCGAGTAAAGCTCAATACCTGTTCTAACGAAATGCTCTTAGCCGCTGCTTTCTGCAGGAACGGGAAGGCCTTATCGTTGATCGAAGCCGAAGCGCTCGGATTTAACACCTTAATACCGGAAGCGGCACGCGATGCATCACGAATGTCTACTTCACTCTCTGCATAGGACTCACGAGCTTGAATCGTGCCATCGATGGCAAAATTCTGATCATTCGTCTGGCCGCGCGTTCCTTTGAAGGTGTCCGCTTTTTCAGCCGTTTCGAAGAGTCCCTTGGAATAGATGTAGTTCTTATCCTTGGAAACATAATAATCCTCTGTTTCCTCGTCCTTCTCCAGTTTTACCTGGTTAATCCAGAAGGTGTTCGGGAATACGGAGAATTTGTCTTTGGGATAACACATAGCCAAGAACTGATGGCCCGTATAGATTTCCATGTACCACAGATCGCTCTTGTTCGCAACAACAAAGCAGTTGCCCTCGGCAGCGCCTTTTTTGGCCACTTCGGAGGCGAGCAGGCGAATGGCTTCTTCCGGCGTTGCACATTGCGACAGCATCACCGTCGGCATGATGGCTTCACTGATGCCGGCAGGTTTGTCCCCTTCACCATCCAACAGCGGATCCACTTTCAGCACCGCTTCATTGGCGTTAGCCGAAACGGTCATATCTACGATGAGCCCCTTTTCGTTGAAGCCGGCTTCATCAAAGATCCCATATTCCGGTGTGGTATCATTCACAGCCGTATAGCGATACGAATCTTTTGTGCAAGTATAGGTGTATCCGTTCTTTTCGCTGTACGAAACGTCGCGAATCACATCACCTTTCTTGTATTTTCCTGCTTCATGAATTACATAAGCCTTGTTATGATTGGTCTCCAAATCCTCGGTACGGCCGAAAATCGTACTTCCGTCCTTCGTCAGATCCGAACCGACGATGACTCCGGTGCATGCGAATGCCGTTTGAGGCACGGTCAACAGGAGTGCAAAGGCCAAAGCACAAGCCGTAAAAGCCTTTTTCATTCGCATAGTTTCTCCTTGTTCGCGGTAATTCTTGTTTTCTACGCCGTTTCGATACGAATCGCCCCCTGCCCCTACTAAGAGCGTATCGAGCGGACGTAATGAGAAAACGTTATTTACCCATCGCCAAAAACAGCAAAAAAAAGTCGTTTTCCCTTTTACTCGCCTCTTAAAGAATAACGAAGATAAAATGCACTGTCAACCGAGGGAACTGGGGTATATAAGGACAGAAACCGTAAGATAAATTGTACAAAAGGAGAAAGTTTTATGAATCGTATAAATCTTCCCAACGGGCTGGAAAACGTGTCCCGCCTCATCCTGGGTTGCATGCGCATGCCCGATCTTTCCATAGATAAAGCTGCAGAAATGGTTAAGACCTCCATGGATCTCGGCATCAATTTTTTTGACAATGCCACCTGTTACACCGATGGCGTAGCCGAGGAGCGTTTCGGTGAGGCTTGGACGAAGGCCGGCATTGCCCGTGATCGTTTTATTCTGCAGACCAAGTGCGGCCTTTGTTTTGATCGCAATGAATTCGACTGGCGTCGCGAAACCATTCTTTCCAGTGTGGATGACAGCCTGCGTCGCATGAAAACCGACTATTTGGACATCCTGCTCCTGCACCGTCCCGACCTGCTCTACGAGCCCGAAGAAGTTGCCGCGGCGTTCGATGCCCTCGAGAAATCCGGCAAAGTGCGTCATTTCGGTGTCAGCAACGTGCCGCCCATGATGCTCGAAGTGCTGAAGCACACCGTAAAACAGCCACTCATCATCAATCAGCTCCAGCTATCCCTTGAGCAATCGCAGCTCATCGATGCCGCTTTCTATATGAATAATCTCACCACCGAGCGCAGCATCGACCGCGACAACGGCCTGCTCGATTATTGTCGTCTGCACAACATCACAATTCAAGCCTGGTCGCCCTTGCAATACGGCATGTTCGGTGGTTGCTTCATTGATGATCCGAAATACCCTGAGCTCAATGCTGCTTTGGCCGAACTGGCGGAAAAATACCATGTCACTAAAGCCGCCATCGCTCTGGCCTGGATTCTGCGCCACCCGGCTCAAATGCAAGTGATTGTCGGCACCATGAATCCGCGTCATCTGGAGGAATCCGCCGCAGCAACGCAGGTTTCCCTCACCCATCACGAATGGTATCAGCTCTATCTGGCAGCGGGGAAATTCTTGCCATGAGCCCGACGGCACAGTTTGATAATATAAGAAGGGCGGCCCAATAGGCCGCCTTCTTCTTATTCAATCGTCGCCTGCTGACGGGCACCTTTTGATACTAACCGGAGACCGGTTCCGTTCGGGAGCCGCAGGCCGGTTTGTTTTTGGACGCCAAAATCCCGCTCCTTCGAACGCGGCGGGCGCTCCTACATGCGCACTTCAAAGCTATTGCCGCAGCGCGGGCAATGAATTTTCACTTTGCCCGGATGTTTCGGCACGCGCACCGTCTGATGACAGGATGGGCAGGAAAAATAGCGATGCGTTTTGCGATCTTTCCATTGCCGTTTCAATAAATTCCATCGACGGCTCAGCCCCGAAAAAAGGCCCAAGAAGGCTTGATTCTCCTTCTGCCGTGCCGCGATATTTTTGGAAAATACGCGAAACAAACCGTAGATTAAGCAGCCCCACGACAGATAGTACAGTATCGGTGTTTTTACGAACCACTGCACGACGAAAAGCACCAACCCCAGAAAATACACCACCTGTGACAACGCATCAAAGCCGTTGCGTCCCACGGCCCATTGCCGGAGACGCTCATTTACTTTTTGAAAAAAATCTTTCATGTCCACCTCATTTCCATGGTGAAAGATGTACCCAAATTCGGCAAAGATTAAAACTCCGATGGTTGCCCGTTACGGAGGCCGATGCAGTACTAAATGCTGATTTGGCGAAAAGTACTGTACGATTTTTGGCGTTAGTACAGTGCTAAAACACTGTTTTGGCGAAAAGTACTGTACGATTTTCGGCCTCATTACAGTACTAAATGCCGATTTGGCGAAAAGTACTGTATTTTTTTCGTTTTTCATACAGTGCTTTTCGTGTTTTTAACCAAAAGTACTGTATCCATCCCATTTTTCATACAGTACTTTTCGCATTTTCAACCGAAAGTACTGTATTAGGGGCGAATTTCACACAGTGCAAAAGCCATTTTCCGCAAAAAGCACTGTATTGACCACAATTTAATGCCTAATAAGGTGTCTTCGTCGCCGCTACGACATCGGAACAGTGCCCTCCCCCGCATCGGCCGCTCTGCCGGTCATCCTTACCCATTCCGCCAGCCGTTCGGCCAGGGCTGCCGTTGCTGCACCCGAACGCATCCGCCAGGTCCAATTGCCCTCTGGCGTCCCCGGGGTATTCATGCGCGCTTCCGCGCCGAGCTCCAACACATCCTGCATCGGTAGCACCGCGAGACGAGCAACCGAGGTCATGGCAGTGCGGATACAGCCCCAGGCGTAGCCTTCGTCTTCGGTCAGGTGCATGTAGCGGACGGCAAAATCACGCTCGGCAGCAGGTGCTTTGGCAAGCCAGCCGAGCACGGTATCGTTATCGTGCGTACCTGTATAGATCACACTGTTTTCCGGGATGTGATGCGGCAAATAAAGGCTGTCCTCGTCCGGGGTAAAGGCAAATTGCAGCACCTTCATGCCCGGAAGGCCGAGCGCCTCACGCATAGCTAAAACCTCGGTGGTTAAAAATCCGAGGTCCTCGGCCAGGATCGGTACATCGCCTAGCGATGCCCGCACTGCTGCAAAGAGGTCGCGCCCGGGTGCTTTTGCCCAAGCGCCTTCGCGCGCCGTTTCAGCATTGGCGGGTATGCGCCAATAGGATTCCAATCCACGAAAATGGTCGAGACGAATGGCATCAAACAATTCAAATTGGCGGCCAAGGCGATGGATCCACCAAGAAAATCTCGAACGGACGTGGTTTTCCCATTGATAGCAAGGATTGCCCCACCGCTGCCCATCGGCGGTGAAAGCATCCGGCGGACAACCGCCAACATAGGCCGCACGGTGATCGCTGTTCAGCGCAAAAAGCGACGGATGGGACCAGGTATCTGCGGAATCTTCCGCCACATAGATAGGGAGATCGCCGATAATACGGATGCCTTTGGCATGAGCCGCTTCTTTGAGCGCCTGCCATTGCTTCGCAAAAAGATATTGTAAAAAGCGATAAAACGCCACATCGTCCGCATGGGCGACGGCAAAAGTCTCCAGTGCTGCCGGCTCGTGCAAACGCAAAGCCGTTGGCCATTCTTGCCATGGGCGATCAGCTTCAGCATCCTTAATGGCCATGAAAAACGCGTAATCGTCCAGCCAAGCGGCATGAGTGTCGCAAAAGGCGCGAAACGCGGCATCCTGTGCATTAAAGCGATGAAACGCTTGACGCAGTAAGCGAAAGCGAGCCGGCTTCTGTAGTGAAAAGCACTCCGCAGCGCCGGAAAAAGCCGCACGAAACGCAGAAAGATCCGCATCGCTGAGGAGCCCATCCGTCACAAGGCATTCCGGATCGATGAGAAGCGGATTGCCGGCAAATGTGCTGTAGGACTGGTACGGACTGTTACCATAGCCCGTCGGGCCCACCGGCAACACCTGCCAATAGGATTGCTTGGCGGCATAGAGAAAATCCAAGAAGGCATGTGCCTCTCGGCCTAAGGTGCCGATACCATACGGTCCCGGCAGAGATGTGATATGCAGTAAAATGCCGGAAGCGCGGCATGAATCCGTCTTGGAATGCATAGTGTTAACCCGTCTCTCCTTCCCATCGCACTAGCGATTAGTGGGACCGGCCCAATAATTTACGTGCTAATTTTTGCAGGCGGCGCCCTAATTCATAATTGCCGCCCAACACGTCATAGGGAATGTCTTCGTTTAAGACGCCACGATCAAGATCATCCGGGAAAAGCCCCAGGTTATCGGCATCATAATCTTCCATCCAATCTGAAGAGGAATAATAGGCATCAAAGGCATCGCTCTCATCGCCATACGCCTCAAACGCATCCAAAGCTGCATTCAGCTTGTCCTGCGCTTCCTGAAGCCCATTCATTTTCTTTTCCATGGCTTTGACACGAGCAATACGCTCGGGCAAATTCTTTGCCAAGTTTTCCTTCGACGGCTCCTCTTCCTGCACATTTTCCTCAGCGCCGTAGCCCATCAAATTCAAATTTTCATCCCCACGGAACGGGGTACCAACGGTATCGCCCAGCAGCTGATAGGTATTTTCTGCCGAATTGTAGAGCAAAAGATCCATGGATGTCGTATCCGGGGCGTTTTTTTCTCCCAGATACGCCGTATCAATGGAAACATTCTCAATCTTACCAACGACGCGATCATCCTCTTCATCATAGGAAAGCAGGCTGCAATCGAGAGAAATCGGCAGAGCATCGAAGACTGGCGCATCAACAAATTCGCTGGGAATGGGATCCAATCCCGTGCGATCGACCTTATCTGTAACGGTATTGCCGGAGACACAACCCACATAGTCGGCATCCGGCAGATGCATCAGGTCCGCAAAGCCCACCGTGAACGCCTGTGTGCGTAAAATATTGTCCGTCGTCTTGTGGGAACGGCTGATATAGAGAGAAATGGTCTTTTCGTCGCGCAGTGACGCATACGCCACATTCATGGCATTGGCACTTTCATCCTCATTGTACGTACCGATGACCAGCACCGGCATAGGCAATAAATACGGTTTGCTTCCTAAATTTTTTCTCATAAGAACCTCCTTTTTTTCATCGGTGCGGGCTACAGTCTTTTTGACCATAGTGTCACCGTTAAACCGTTCGTGATGAAAAGCGTAACGAAAGGCACGTCAGACTTCCATCAATTTTCTTAAATTCATCGGTATTCACGACCAAAACCGGATAACCCATGCCTTCAATCGCCTCCCGTGTCTTAGGATACCCCGCCGGCACCAATACCGTTCCGTTAATCCAAAGACTATTAATCGCATAGGCTTCTTCCGCCGGCACGACATAGCGATCAAAATCTTGAAATGCTTCCATCTTGTCCATCACTGCGCTTACGAGCAAATGATTCTTATCCAGCCATATCACAAAATCCTTCAAATGCAAGCCTTCCGTGACCGGCACGGTCGTCACGGTATAGCCGAACGGCTTAACGATGTCAGCAAACTGTCGTGCCCCTTCCGCATTCGTACGCTCCGACTGCCCGACGTAAAAATGCTTATCGACCAGCATCACATCGCCACCTTCCATCGTACCCGGCGCCTCAATCGCAAAAATGGCATCGTTCGGATAAAACTGCTCCAACGCCTCTCGGATTTCATGTTTTTCCCCGTTGCGAGAAGCGCGCGGCGAATTCGTCACAATCGCACACTCCGGCATCATCACTGCCGGGTCTTCCACAAAACAGGAATCCGGATAGTCTTCTAAGGCCTCCAGCACTAGCACCTTTAATCCCAGCTGTTCCAATGCTTTCACGTAGCCGGCATGCTGCTTTAGTGCCGCCTCATAGATGGGCGTTTCCTTACTGAACATCCCCGTGGTAATGCCTGAAAGCATGGCGCGACAAGGTTTCCGTACAATGGCGTGTTGAAAATGCATGGTTCCTCCTTAAGGGGTTAATCGATTGTCGTATTTTCCTATACCTCTATTGTACTGGATTTAACCGATCGACGTGACGGGAAAAATCCCCCTCAATAAAAAAATGGCGAAACCTCAACTATCTAAACGTTGACATTTCGCCATTTTACATTTTTACACAAATCCGCTTTTGAGGCATTCGCTTCTGTTTCATAGCGTGCCAAATGCGTTTTTTTCGTCGTCAGGCCGATTTGTTGCTTATCCGATCAGATCTGTCATGCTCTTAACGCTGATCGCAATGGTCGAGGTATTATGCAACAGTGCCGAACTACCCGGCATGAGCACGCCGGCCAGACCGAGACCGATCAGCATAGTATTAAAGCCGATGATGAAGCGGAAATTCGAATGAATGCGACGCATTAAGGCATCGCTGATTTCCTTCATCGTCACCAGAGCCTCCAGATCATCGGAGGAAATAATCACATCCGCGATCTCGCGCGCAATGGCTGCACCGCTTTCAATGGCAATGCCGGCATCCGACGCGGATAACGCCGGAGAATCGTTCACGCCGTCGCCAACCATAATCACTCGACGGCCGGCGTCATGCTCGGCTTTCACAAAAGCGGCTTTATCCTCCGGCAACACCTCGGAATAGTAGGCATCTACGCCCACTTGCTTGGCAATGGATGCCGCTGTTTTCTCGTTATCGCCTGTCATCATGACAATACGCAGATTCCCTAACTTCTTGAGCGCAGCAATCACCTGCGGTGCCTCGCTACGGAGAGGATCCTCAATACACAGCACGGCCGCTAAGGTACCCGCCACCGCCAAATAGAGGTGCGAATACTCCTCAGGAATGGAAGCAAAGCGTTCTTCTTCGCCTTCCGGCACTCTGCAATGCTCATCCGTAAACACGAAATGATGGCTGCCAATGACGACTTTTTGGCCATCGACACTACTCGAAATGCCATGTGCGACCACATATTCCACACGCGAATGACGTTCCTCGTGCTCGAGTTTGCGAACCTTGGCTTCCTGCACTACGGCGTTTGCGATGGAATGCGGATAATGCTCTTCCAAGCACGCCGCCAGACGCAACATCTCATCCTCCGTATTTCCTCCGAAAGGAATGATTTTTGCCACGCGTGGCGATGCATGGGTCAGCGTTCCTGTCTTATCCAGCACAATCGTATCCGCCTGCGCAATGGCCTCCAGGTACTTACCGCCCTTCACCGTAATGTTGTAGCGACTGCTTTCGCGCATGGCTGACAGTACAGCCAGCGGCATAGAGAGCTTGAGGGCACAGGAAAAGTCCACCATTAAGATCGAGAGCGCCTTCGTCGCATTGCGAGTCAAAAGATACGTCAGGGCCGTTGCTGCCAAGTTGTACGGTACCAACTTGTCCGCCAAGTGGGACGCTTTGCTTTCCGATAGCGATTGCAGTTTTTCTGATTCTTCAATCATGCGCACAATCTTATCGTAGCGTCCGCTGCCCGAAGCCTTCTCAACGACCATCTGACATTCGCCTTCTTCAATCGCCGTACCCGCATAGACATAGCTACCCGGGCGTTTCACAACCGGCAACGACTCCCCGGTGATAGACGCCTGATTGACAGAAGCTTCTCCTTCGATAATTCGCCCATCGAGCGGTATCATATTGCCCGTGCGCACCACAACGACATCGCCGGCCTTCACGTCACGCAGCGATACCAGTTCTTCCTGATCGCCATTCTTGCGCCATACGTTCTCGACATTGAGCGACATCATCTGCGCCAGATCGTCCACTGACTTTTTATGGGTCCACTCTTCCAGAATATCTCCCAGCTTCAGCAGAAACATAACGCTGGAAGCCGTATCGTAATCTTTGCGCAATATCGACACGAAAATTGCAATGCCATCCAGCAACGCCACTTCTATCTTTCGTTTTGCGAGCGATCGCAACGCTGCTTTTATATAGCGCCCGGAGCGCATCCCAGTCAATGCCACCTGTATCGGCGTCGGCAAAAACAGCTTCTCCGCAAAGCGACGCACCACCGTCATCGTGAGCTTATCTTCATATTCGCGGTTCATTGCTCGTCCGGTATGCTCCGGTACCAAGTATTCTGCCTCTTGATATGAAAAACAGGCCAGTGCCTGAATCAAATCACTGCGTTCACAGCGATAACTGACAATGGCATCGCCGGTACGATCATAGACGCGCACATTCTGCACGCCCTTCACGGATTTCAGATAGTACTCCAGAATATCCGCCTGATGCAGGCTCATTCTCTTTTGTTCTACATGAAAACGCAGTCGCCCGGCGGATTCATGAAGGATTCTACACTTCATTGCACATCCTCCAAACTAGCCTTACCTGACTACCGCACTATTCTTCGTCAGCGGGCTTCTCCGCTTTTTCTGCAATCGCCTCAACCGGCTCCGTGGCATCCTCAACAACACTTGCTGCCTCTTTTGCCGCCTCTTCCGCTTCACGCTTTGCGTTGATCTCTTTGGCTTCCGCCATCACATCATCCGCATTTTCTTTTACTTTTGTCGCCGTCGTCATAACGCTCTCTTTCACGCGCAATGCCGCTGCTGCCGTCTCCGCATAGACCTTCTTGGCATCCTTGCTGCTCAATGCCTTCAAGCCCGCTGTACCCAAAGCAACACCTGCCGCTAACCAACCAAACTTATTCCAGCAACTCATCGTTTCCTCCTTTAAATTGGTATGTTTTCCCGTACATGAATTCTCTTTTTGATCTTATCTTTCCTAAGATCAACATTAATTATATACCATTTTAACAACGAATTTATATATATTTAATATAAAGAACCATGTTTTTTGTAAGTTAATACTAACGCAAGGGTGCAAAATTGTCTATCTCTTTGCGTGCGCTTTGGCACTGCTTCTGGTATGCCTTGAAATTTAAGCATTTTTGCAATAACAGAGCCAGAACAATCCCTTTCGTTTTTCGGCCGCCATAAAATTTGCCTGATTCCACTATGCATAAGTTTTGTATAACTAACAAATAAGGGCAAACCGATTCGATATAAGAAAACAGTATTACGAGAGCGCCCCCAGTAAGTGGAACCAAAGACGGTCGGATTTTTCCCCGTGCCTTTCGACTTCTTTCCTAAGACAGAAGTATTCTTCGGTTTGATTTACGGCGGCTTTTGGCACTTTCGCGATTTGCCGCCGTAAATGGAAAGCGGAATTTACGGCGGCTTTTCGCCTTTTCACGATTTGCCGCCGTAAATGGAATCTAAAAATTACGGCGGCTTATCGCCTTTTCGTAATTTGCTGCCGTAAAATAAAGAATTGCTTATTCCTATTCTTCTTTTCCAAACGTCCGATATATCCCAAGCCATGCAAAATACTAGGTTCTATTTTTTCTAATATTCCAAAATCCACCTAATTATAGGACGTTTTCAAATTTTTAGTCCCGTCCCAGTCCCAGTACCGGAATTAAATTTAATAACATAAATGTACATCTTTAACAGCATCATAATATGACTTCTTTATTGAAAGTTAGACTCCCTTAGTCATTTCGACGAATTTGATTTAAATGTCAACCGAAAAATTGACCAAATTGTCCTTTCCCATAGGGGAGAGGAGTTTTATATATAGCTCATAGATTCTTTGACCACTCCATTGTATCTTCCATCCTATAACTTTTTTCCCTTGACATATCCATAATATGTGCTCTATGAGCAAGTCTATCTACTATAGTCCCAGTTAGCGTAGGATCTTTAAAAACTTCCTCTTTTTTACTTACGGAGTACAATCTAAAACAAGTGGTCCATTTTTCGATTAGAATTAATCGATTATTGAACCACTTTTAGTTTATCACTTACATACATGCCTTAATTAAGTACTTCTACATTATTTTTGGCTTTTTCATAATTTTATTTTCTTTCCAAGTTCTATAATTGATTTGTAGACAGTTATTTTACATATTTAAGCAAAACAAAAAGCCATCCCCAAGGACGGCTTTTTGTCTTTTACTTCTTATAAATGTGGTATCATTTATATTTTCTGATCTTGCGTAAAGCTATAGCAGAACCCATTAAAGCTAGGACAACCACATCATTTAAACCTGCTATACCTGTCTTAGGATTGTCACCCAATGTAGATTTAGATATTTGATTACCAGTTTTATCAACAGGCTTAGCGTTATTTTGACTTCCAACAGCTTTCTTCTTGTAGATGTGTTTGGTATTACCCTTATCATCCGTTTCGGTTCTTACAAACTCATAGCCTTCGATATCTTTATTCGTTTGTTTTCCATTTACCTTAGGCGCTATAGTCTTACCATTTTCATCCACGTATTCTGTTACTACTTCTGTTGGAGTAGTTGTTTTCTTCTTGTAGATGTGTTTGGTATTGCCCTTATCATCGGTTTCGGTTCTTACAAATTCGTAGCCAGCGATGTCTTTATTCGGTTGTGTTCCATTTTCCTTAGGCGCAATCGTCTTACCATTTTCATCGACGTATTCGGTTACGACATCAGTCGGTGGTGTGACTTTCTTGTAGATATGTTTTGTATTCCCCTTATCATCTTTTTCAGTTCTTACAAATTCATATCCAGCAATGTCTTTATTCGGTTGTGTTCCATTTTCCTTAGGCGCAATCGTCTTACCATTTTCATCGACGTATTCGGTCACGTTACCATTTTCATCGACGTATTCTGTTACTACATCTGGTGTAAATACCCATGTTCCTGTAACTTTTTCGTCTTGGTTAGAAATTGTTACTGAGTCTTTATCGTATGATTTGAATGTCCAAGTTCCTTTGTTTACATCATCTCTAAATGTAGCATCATCTCCTGTTGGAACTGGTGATGTTACTTTTTCGCCTTTGACTTTTCCAGTTACTTTTGCTGGAGCTTTTGCCTTTAATTCAGCTGGTAATTCTTTACCTTCTGTTCCACTTACGTATTCGTAAGTTACTTTGTGTTCGTTTGGTGTGAATTTCCATGTGCCTTCGAATGTTACATCGGCTCCGTTTACTTTGGCATCAACATCTGTTGTATCTGGATCTTGATCTTTGAATCCTTCGAATTTCCAAACACCGTCATTTGTTGTGTCTTCTACATCTATAGGATTTTTTCTTTCTCCTGGTGTTGCATTTGTGCCATTTACTGCTGTCTTTTCATCTGGAAGTTGTGCATCGACTGCTGTTTTTACATCAGCTGGCATTTCTTTAACAGGAGAATCTTCAGCAACCTTAAATTCGTGTTTCACTTTGAATTTATCTTGTACAAAATGCGCTGTAAAGGTTAGAGGTTCTGTGATTACTGCTTGTTTTAATTGTTCTTCAGTAATTTTTTCTCCCTCAGTAATTTTTGTTCCATCCTTTAATGTGATTTCTTTATCTGCTGTCCAGTGGCTAAATTTATATCCATCATTTGCTTTTGTTTCTGTGCCCTTTGGATTTGATTTAAGTTCAACTTCTTCTTTTGTATTAGGTACAAAGTTTTCGCCTTCCTTAACTTGTCCATTACCATCAGTTGTGTAATTGATGATAGGAGCCCAGATAGCATAGATATAATTATTTTTATCTTGGTCTAGTTGGTTGACATTGACCTCTTCACCTGCTTGGAATTCAGCTTTTTTTGCAGCTTTATCTCTGCTCCAGCCCTTAAAGGCATATCCTTCACGGCTGTATTTAAGATTTTGGTCTTTATCATTGTCTAGAACCTTATGGAAGTCTTCTACAATTATATTTTCAACTGTATATTGACTACCTTGGCCACCGTTTGGATCATAGGTTACTTTTGTAGTTGCTAGAATTGGAAATTCTTTCCATTGAGCGTAAAGAGTTTTATTTTTATCCATTAAAACAGTTTCGCTTGGTTTAATTAGACCAGTAGATCCGTCTTTGCTTTCACTCCAACCTACGAAAACTTTTTTGCCACCATTGACTTTAACATCTCCCACATCTTTTACTAGTGCTTTAGCATCAGTGATATAAGAGTTTGAATCTGTTGGAACAGTTCCTTCAACTTTGTCAGTCTCAGGCAAATTCAAATCGTATTTTAATTTCAAATAATCATATTTCCACTTAGCATATAAGTGAGTATCATTATTTTTAATTTGTTTGCGAAGATTTGCTTTTACAAATCTACCATTTTTATTTTTCTCATACCAACCCAAAAATTCTGTTGCTTTTTCTGGCTTAACTGGTTGAGGGAAATTCTCTTTGCTGACTTTTCCATCTTTATATTTTCCATCATAAAGAGTGTCATCTTCTGGAATTTCGGTTATTTTTTCTATATCTTTTTCATAGTCATCTTGGTTGGTGTGGAAGGTCACTTCGTATTGACGAGAATCCCATTTTGCATAGACTACAATGCCATGAGCAGGCATTTTTGCTCCAGCTTCGTGTTTGTGTTCTACGCTAAATGTTGAGTCTTCATACCAACCCATAAATACTTGATTAGGATTGTCAGGGTTTGTGGTTACTCCTTTTACATAACCAAGTCCAAAATCGCTTGTATCAGCTTCATATTTGTATGGTTTTGAAGCTAATTTTTTACTTCCAGAGTAATAATTTATAGGATAAGTTTTGCGCTCGTAGAATAGGAAACCTACATAAGAACCATCATCTATATATTGTGTTCCTGTATAGTTATAATATCCATTCCATCCGCGTGGAGTAAACATATAATCTCTAAAGGCTGGATTATTCACATCTATTGATTGCAAACCATCTTGAGACATTGTGCCTATCTTAGGTTCAAAGCCTACTATGTCATCTACCTGGTCAGTCTTATCGACCCAAGTATTTGTTTTATTAGCCCATATACCTTGACGAGGTTCATATACCCTGTAATTATATCCGTTGTAGGTATAGTAGTGTTCTGTATTTTGGAATTCTTCTCTACCAGCTATTTCTTTCATGGTACCAAGAGTAGCTTTTAATTGTTCAAGTGATCCGCTATTTATTGATGCATTAAATTTACTTGGAGCCCATTCAACAAAACGCAATTGAAATCCTTGACCTTTAGCATAAACTCTATACATATAAATATCTTCATCACCCATTACTGGTGAGCTAGTATAGAAAGATCCTATGCTTTTATCGATGTAATAAATGTAATCTTTATTTAGCTTAGCAAACCATTTTTCAGAACTTTGACCGTAACGCAAATCTACGCGAATATTTCCGTTATTATCTGTGGCGTTAATCCAATTTGCGTTACTAGGGTTAAAATCTACTCCATTTCGATTTTTATAAACCGAAATTGTATGAACATTTCTATCCATATAGACAGGTACAACTGTGCTGCCATCAGCTTCTATTGTTTCAAAAGCTTGTTTTGTTTTTTCTTCGTTTAAATGGAAAACAACTGGTTTCCATACAGCATATACTTCAATGTCTTCGTCCAATACTAAAGTATTAAGATCAACAGGATCTCCATCTTTTTCCAAAGACCAATGGCTAAATTCATAGCCTGCTCTTGTAGGATTTTCTGGCATTTTTTCAAGATGGCTACCATCGTCTGCAAGTATTTGATCTTGGTGGCTTGCGCCGTCTCCTGTTATAAATGTTGCCTTGTATTTAAACTCTGTAATCGCATAAAGTTTAATGTCAGTTTTTCCTGCTGCAATATCTTTTTTCAATGATTCCTCATCATAAATGCCAGATTTTCCGTCTTTTGATGTTGACCAATTTACGAAGTGTTTATTAGCATCATAAATTGTAGGATCTACTGGTAGTTTATAAGAACTAGCATCACTAATAGTGTCAGTCATATAAACTCTATCATTTGTACTGCCAGGTATATAGTAGGTTATTACTACTTGGTTTTTGAAGACTGGGTAAACCTTAATTGTCTTCTTATCATTACCTGTGATACTGATTGGAGTATCAAATTTGATTTCATTTCCATTTTCATCCTGCCATTTCTCCAAAACATTGCTGCTGTCTTTGAAGACATGGCCTGGATCAGATAATTTTCCTCCATTTATAATTATCTGTTTTTGTATTTCTTTAGCTGAATCTTTGTTTTCTATTGTATCATCATAGAAATGATATTCATTGATACCTTGCTTTGGACTTAGTATGTTAGCATAGATTGGCTTTATACCAGAAAAAACAATAAAAGTGAAAGCTAATAACACTGACAACAAAGTTATTCCAAAGTGCTTGTGTTTCTCTTTCATATTTCCTCCTTTTTTTCAAATTTAACATGCAATTAACAATTCGGGGAATAGCAAGTGAGCCCTAATTTTTTATTGAGTGAATTTGTAAAAATCAACTCTTATACAAAAGCGTTCTCCTTTCAGTTAAAATTCCCATGCTATCGTTTACCGTTATTATGATATCACATTTGCTTGTAAGTAGAAATGTTTAGGGGATATATATTCATAATGTCATAATAATTGATGTTTATTGGATGAAGTAATTTTTACATGGATGTTATAAGAAGAGATTGGCCAAATAAACCTTGATAATTATTGATGTTTATAAAAATAAAGGGTTAAGGTTTTAAAAGAATACCCGGAGAGGTATTCTTTTAATCAGCTTTTCCTATTGCAATTTGATAGCTTACTCAAGTATTTGTAACATCTCTTTGCTATCAATTTAATAATCCTTTGTACCTAATTTTCATGTAGAAAAAATTCTATTTTTATTCTAAGTCATTTCCCTATAAGTTCTTTTTCTTTGACTTTGCCAAATAGAAGCTTTCCGGCATCCATCAGTCTTGAAAATATCACATTATCCTGTTGAGAAACATAGTCTCCCAAACTTTTTTCAGTTGTGGAATTTCTCTTTTTAAATCTGCGACACCCGGCAGTTCAATGATTTTCTCATAATTCACCTACTCAATAAACCAACCTTACTATTAATTTTTTAATCTAAGCATTACGTGAAACTCGTAAGTGGATCCTATTACTTTTAATTACTTTATCTCAGACTGCTCAGCAAGGTCGGTATGCTCTTCAATTTTCTTCTTTATATGCTCAAACCTTTTTAGATGAATCTCGCTGCTGAAATTAGCCGTGAGAATACTGTAAGAAGAATCAAAATATCTTTTTACAGCCTCTTTTGCGCTCATTCCCGCCATCATATAAATCATATAAATTCCCTCTAATACTGTTTTGGTAACGAGTGGATCGCCTCCCGAATAGGAAATAATCTGGCTAAAGGCGAGATACATTTCATCTTCGACAGAGTAACTCTGATAAATTATTTTTGTATTATCGTCTTCTTCCAAAACAATAAACTGTTTCGATGTTGACAGGAGCTTTCCAAGTAGCGATGAAATTTTTTGTATGCAAACTATGGCGGTATTAGGGTCATTAATTCCAGGACTCAAAGCCATGTTCGCTATCTCGGTAAGATTGACAATACCTTTGTGATAATCTTCTTCCCTGTTGTTAAAAATATTTATTACAAGAAACTGACTGATTTCTTCCCTTAATTCCTCTTCGGTTTCGTCATCCAATTTTTTGCTCTCTATAATTTTTAAAATACCTAAAGCTTCTCCTTCGACGACATACTCACCAATCCTCTTTGTGATAGTCAGCTCCGACTTTATGGTGTTTAGATTTTTTAGAATCTCATCCGTTTTGACTTTAAAGAAGTACCCTGTTTTTTGTGCAACAAGGGGTATTTCTGTCACCGACTCATCGTCCTTGTAGTGTTCGGCATTTTCCCTCAGTTCCACTTCTTCATCAATCAACTTGTCACAATCATTAAATACTCCCTCTATTACATTTGACATTTTAATATTATCAATAACCTGTTTAGAGAAAATGATAAATCCCAACATTGCAATAATCGAATATACAATACCGAAACTTCCCGCAACTACGTTTTGATCGGAATCAAGGTCTTGAAGGAGCAAAATACTTAATACCGAATAAAAAAATCCACTAACAAATATTCCATATAATCTCAGCACACCCGTCTTGTCTATGAATCTTTGAAGCATCCTCGGAGATATACTACTGCTATATTTGTTTAGCACTGTGACAATTGTCGTAAAACAAAATATGCTAATTGTCAAAAATACGCCGGAGATATTCGAAAGAAAGTCCACAGACACGGACACCGATAGCATAAGTTGATTTGGAATGTAATTTTTCAGGCCAATATTTTGATGATCGGAAATCCAAGTTACCAGCAGAAGTATTATGGTGATCAAGATGAATTTCGACATTCTCAAAAGATTCTTTTGATTGAGAAACCATAATTTTATATTAGATAGCATTGTTTTTCCTTTCCTGTTAGCGTGAAATTTAAAGGACGCTGTAAACTGAAAATTATTGTTATATCAGCGACTTTAAATACTCTTTTTTTCATTGTAACACGTCTACTCTCCCGGGCTTGATGTATTTTATTGTTGTATCCCGTTGTTTTGCCAAAACAGTTGCAAAAAACCACGCAATCATAGTTCGCACATAATACTCTTCACTATGAACAGAAACAGGTGTTTCCAAATATTCGAGCTTGAAATCATCATCAAAAAAGTATGACATTAACAGCTCAATTATCCACGTATGTCAGAAACTTATCGACTTCTTCAATACAGGCATAAAAGTCCTTCATTTCAGAAAGAATTAGTGCGTGTGAAATGCTTTCATCATAGTATTTATGCGTCAGATCTCTCAGAGATTTAGAGGCTTCCGGATATAAATATCTTACTTCAAGATTCTATTTGCTGTTTCTTCAATTTTTTGATTTTGTTTTTCATTTGGATTTGGCCAAGGGAAATTATGATATCCAATATCTTATGAATACCTATAATCACTTTTTAGTCTGCCAGCTACCGTTCTCATCCATTCATTATGAACAATTGATGTAAGTACACCAAATGTCCATAACTTGTGGCTTCAGGAATAATTAAAGCTGCATTACTTGCTACCACATCTCCCGATAAAAATCCAATTGGTCTAAATATCTTGTTAAAGGGAGGGGGCATATTCCCCCTCTCCTTTTTTATATTCTTACCAAAGCCTTGCCAAAAAATATAATAGTCAGTATATATAGGGTAACTAAAAAAATTTTCGCTCTATAAAATCGCCATTTTTAGCCATTTTTAAAAATGAAAATTATTAAAATAATATAAGGTCACTCCCATTCGATATGTCCATTGATATTGTTTTGTGTAAATGGCATAAAATCAAGGTTTTTAATGTCTATTTTAGCCCTATTATTCATTTTATTTCTGTTTATCTGATTTTTTGCAAGCATATTGCAAGCATGAAGTCAAAAATCTATAAGCTGTTTACAAAAGCTAAAATATCTGTTTTCTCCTTTCCCAACATATGATCGGTAATGTCAATTGCCGGCTGAAAAATACTCATATTACCCTCAAAATGATTAAATTCATTCAACAAAGTTTTCTTTGTTGTAAGGAAAACTCTATTTTTTATATCCTCGCTATTTTTACTATTTTCAGGGAAAGCTTTTGAGATTATCTGTCCAAGTTGCCTAGCTCCACTCTTACTTTCAGTATCTATGTTATACTTTAATACCAATTTTTTCTCTATCAATAATCTTAGAAACAAATAAGTAAATGAATGTATTAGTGTACGATTTAATAATGGATATTTCTCTTTATCAACAATTTCCTTTCCATCAACAGTTTTATTCAAAATATCATCAACATTCACTTTATAATTATTAGGAATTATATTATTCTTATTCCCGAATAATTTTATATAACATTCCGCTATATCAACTGTATTTGTTTTATATCCATGCATTAATTGGGTTAGATTTTCTTTAATATCATTATCATTAATAATTGTTGAATATCCTCTCATAAAAGGAATTAACGAAATCAAAAATAATTCTACGTCTTCTATGTGTTCATAAATCTTTTCTCTAAATGTTTTTAACAACTCATCAAGGTTAATAAGCATATCACGTTCATCAGAATTTAATGCTATAAACCCATTTTCTTCATTTTCTGTGTTATTGAATAAAAATAACTTAAAACATTTTTTAAATTGTCCATCTAAAAGTCTTAATAGATCTACATTATGAGTTAAAATAACCCTTTTCTTATTCTGTAATATCTTAACTATTGCATAGGCTATTTTATTTTTATAAATAGAATCAAAGCTAGAAATAGGATCATCTAGTATTATAATTGGTTTGTCAGAGTTTTTTGCTTTCAAAAATTCAAATGTTAATGATAGAAAATTTTGTTCTCCGGAACTTAATGGCAATTCTTCTCTGTTAATCCCAAGAAAATCTTTATTCTCTAAAACAATTTTTATATTCTTCTTATCATCTCTAATTATCTGCAGTTTCTTACTCATATTGTTGCTAATAATCTGCTCAATATATAAAAAATCTTCCTCTGTAATTTCTGGCTTCTGATTTATCAATATTTGATATTCTTCATTTTTTATTTTTATATCAGAAGATTTATAAAGTTGTACCAATTCCTTTATTACCTTGTTCGCAAATATATTCTTATATTCTTTAATCGACTCTTTAAGTAACAAAACGTCACTTAAATTTCCTGTTTCAATTGCATCTAGCATAATATCCTTTATTCTAAACGGATCTTTTTCACTTATATTAGCAATTATCTTTTCAACAATTTTTTTAGTCTTTGCATCTAATGTCTTTATAATTTCTTCCTTATTTTTGGATTTTTTATTTAATAAATTTTCAGAATCAATTCCATTTGAATCACAAACTATACACTGATCTTTGTAGCTGAAACGTGAAAGTATCTTTATGGCTTCTGTATTCTCCTCTATCTCCTTAATATGAGAATTATTAGCTAACTTACTTGTATCTATCGTTTCAATTTCAATAATAAGGGGATTCTTTTCTGATAAATCAGAAATGATATAATCTAGCTTGGCCTGTTCATAGTCAGGAATGGTTATTTGAGTATGCTTTTCCAATTCCGAAATATAAGTATCCACGCCAGTTTTAGAACCTTTACTTCTGTTATTCATTAAATCTTTAATTATATTTTGAATACTTGTCCATTCAGAAAAGCAATCTATCGATTTACTACTGCTTGAAGATACACTGTAATTACTTTTTAAGATAGAAATGCTTTCAGTGCAAAGTCTATTATATTCATTTGCTATATATTCCTGTAATTCAAATTCTTTTTTTATGTCATCTCCTAATAAAAAATCTTTTGTTTCACCTTGTATGATATTTCTGTTATTTTGATCGTTAATCACAAAAAATTGAGAGCCATCCGTATACTCTTTCCCATCATAAGTATACTTTACTTTTGTTCCCTTTTCGGATGATAAAACCTTTACTAAGCTTGTTTTACCAGTTCCATTAGGACCATAAATTACAGAAATTCCTTCTCTGGAAAAATCTATTTCATTATTTCTAATAAACTTTTTATAATCTGATACAAAAATATCTTCATTTTCAATTTTTTCAAAAATAATCTTCGCCATCTTTATTCCTCCTAAAATTATAAATATTATGCTTTATACTCCCCAGTAGCCTCTTTTATCATCCCATCATGCCAATCTAACGTCTCTAATGGCATTTCATGGTATTTGTCAAAGACTTCATACAAATACTTATACTTAACTTTATTCTCAATTATTTTCTTAAGAGAATCTGTATCCATTGAAATAATCTTCATCCCTGTAATTGTTTCATTATCTCTTTTATAAGGAATAATTTTTCTATACCTAAAGTCATTAACTACATTATCATCCAGATAAGTGCTAACGAATAAGCTGTAATCGTATGGATTATTAAATCTAATCCTATAATCTCCTAAATGTCTTGAAACAGGCTCCATTTCCATTCTTCTTTGATTGTTTCCATCTGCAAGGGTTGCTTCAAGCAATAATGAATGTTTCGGATAAGAGGTACACGCTTCATATTCATATATAATGTCTGCATAACCTCCAGCTGCATGTGTCTTAGGTAATAAATTTGCTTCTAATGATAGCTTCATGAAATCCAAAATATTTCCTTGTCTTTCACTCACTTTGTACCATATAATTCCCAAAATATATTCAAATATAGTCGGTACTGCAGCTTCATCTGTAACAAGTTCTTCAATCCTTTTATCATCACGTTGCTCAAAACAATTTAATAACTCTATAAGCACAGAATCATTAAATTTCTTATCAATCAAAGTATTAAATCTTCTGTATCGTTCATCATTTACATAAGTTGTAGCTTGTTCAGGATTCTTAATTGTAATTCCTAAATCTTTACTTAAAGCTGCATATACTTTGCTAATATCTAACTTGAATGCTTCTGATATAGTTTCAAGTTGGACATCAGATCTAAGATTATTATCTCTACTAAAAGTTTCTGTATACAGAACATCAATAATTTCTTTAAAATAATACTTTGGAATCATATCCAACTTAATCATACGATCTTCAAAAATTAGAACATCTGTAATATTAAAATATCTTCTATTTAAATCAAAATAATCAGATAAAGTCGCCATTGCTTTAAAAACATGTAAATGTTTAAAAAACACTTCTTTTAGTTCTGTTTCATTTTTACAGTTCATAAATGGGCATTGTTTGTGAATTGAAGACTTCCCATTTTTTCTTACAACACCAATATTGGTTGTTTTAAATAGTAAACTTCTCCACAACGTTCCAGGTTTTTGATTTATATTCTTTGCAGAATTTAATAGGGATTCATAATCGCTTTTCCCATCAAGAAATACTTTCTTTAAATTCTCATATAATTTATAGTAAGGCTTGTCATAACTTCTGCTTTTACGATTCATTCCCACTAAACATATTAGATTTTCATCAACATCCGAAGTAATAAATTCTTCTTGTGCAAGTTTGTAGTTTTCCATTTGCATAAGCCTCTTATAAATTATTTCTTCCGGCAAAATTTTACCTTCTCGATATAATTTAATATCCGATATGATTTGTTTTGCACTTTCTTCATCTCTAATTAGCGGAACAAAATAAGTAAACTCGTCATAACTTAAAAACTCAAGTTCCGTCAGGCACTTTACAACCGCAATAAACGGTCTAACGATACTACCACTTACATCTATACTTGTTTTAAGAAGCTGTTTTAGATAGATAAAGCTATCTCTATTAATATTAAACACATTATTGGTTTCAAAATCCCCACTACTTGTTATTTTAAGGAGTTCTCTTCCTGCATCCGTAATCAATCTATCTTCTGTAATTAAACCAATATCAACCAATCCTGATGTTTTTTCTCTGGCATCTTTGTCTTTCCTTTTCGCCTCACCTGTTAAGAAGGCTTTATTTTTCATGAAATCATAATATTTTTCTTGTAATTCATTATTCCAATTCCATTTAGATTTTTTTATGACTTCATTATAAAACTCATCAAGAAGCAATAATTGTGCCTCTATTTTTAAATTTAATTTTGCAGTTCTAAAACTTGTAGTTCCTATAACCCAACAAAAACTTTGATAAGGAATACTTTTATTAACCATTTACTCATTCCTCCAGTCCACCGGATAATTAGTAATTAAAACTTCTTCGGATATACTATTTTTGTTTTTTCTGTGATAATTGCTATTTGAATAACTTTTATTTAGACGATTGCAGTGGTACCCCCTACTTTCAATCCAATTACATAAAATATCATTTCTTTTATTTTTACTTTCCAAAACATTAGATAAGGCAAAACTAAAACCTTTTTCATTGGCTTCATCCAAAAATTTAAGTAAAGCTTTTTCTTCTATTTCAGTCCACATGCCATTTTCATTATATGTTGCATTTGTAATCAAATAAGGTGGATCACAATAAATAAAAGTCTCCTGAGAAAAATCATCTAACGAAATTTCTCTAAAATCCTTTTTCAAAAACTGAATGTCCTTGCTTTTCAATTCCTCGGAAAATAACACAAGTTTACTTCTCATTTTGGAATTAAAATCTCTCTTACCTACCGGAAGATTAAAAAGTCCCTTTCGATTAAACCTAATCTGATTATTAAAAGAGAACACCATAAGTACATACAGCATTGGATAATCTATTTCTCCAGCAAGAACTTTAGCATTAAAATCATCTCTTAACTTGAGAAATCTTCCTTTATTGTATTCGGCTAAGCCTCTACTACTATCACAATCATAATAAGAATACCCATATAATGATGTATTGGATAAATTATACGCCTCAATAATATTGTCTATTTGTTTTAATAAAGCATCAGTATCAGTGTCTTTTATACATTCAATTAAATCTATCAATTTTTCATTCGTATCATTAAAAAAAACTTTTGAAGAAGATGAATTTATTCCAACATTTCCTCCTCCGGCAAACAAATCTAAAAATACTTCCTTTTCATGAAATAAAGGTTTCAACTGTTCTAGCAACTTAAATTTTCCACCTGTATAATTAAACGGGCAAGGTATATTAATTTTCTTTTTTTCTTCCCTAAATACTTCACATAAAAATAGTCTTTCTTTATTATCTTTTATATCTGATTTTCCAGTCGAAAAACTCTTATAGTCTGATTCAAATATAGTAACTTTCCCCTTTTTATTAAGAATTCTCATAATATCTTCATCCGATATTTTCGCATTGGATCTATCATTTCCCTTGTTTGACATATTGTTATATGAAAGCAGAATATATTTTGCATCAGCATTTTCAATAAGCTCCTCAAATGATTTTGTAGCTGAAATCATGCAATAATCACTTTTAAGAGAAGTTCTATCCATCTTTCTTGCAACACCATAAACTTTAGGTTTTTCCCATCGTGCCACATTTTCAAGTAAATGATATGCATCACAATATTGCCTTGAATTATATGGAGGATCTAAGTATAACAAATCTCCCTTAATATTTTTAATTAGTTTGTTTGCGTCTAGGTTATAACAAACATTATTGGAATTAATGGATTTTTCAGGCAACAAAACATTCAATACTAAAGTTTTTTCAAAATCGACATTCTTTCTATACGCATCGTAATGTCCAACTGTATTTGCAATCTTATCCATCGCATATAGAAGCGATGTAATCATTATTGCATATTCCTTAAAATTTATTTCTTTATTTTTATACTTTGCTTCTATATCTTCTCTTATATATCCTATCTTGCTACAATCATCAGCAGAAAAAAAAGTATCTGCGAAATTTTCTCGCATATAATTATTTTCTTTTGTTTTAACTTGATTATAGTCGTATATAAGCTCAATTATCTTTTTGCTTGAATATTTTTCATATCCAAACCATGCATAATTGGAAATATAATTACTATAAAGTAAATCATTTGTGATAAGCATTTTATCCTTAAAAGTATTCGCAACTGCACCGGTCCCACTAAATATGTCAATAACAATATTTACACCTTTGCAATTTTCATCAACTGTTTTTCTTATAAAATCAGAAAGAGAATATTTATTTCCTAAATATCTTCTATTATTTATATAGGATTGTTTTAATCCTAATTTAGATATTAAATATTCTGTATCATTCTTATCTTGTAAAACATCTATGTGCAAAAATCTTTTTATAGTTTTAACTGTGTTTTCATCCCAAAAGTACCTTCCTGTATCACTTCTCGGAATTAAAATATTTTCTTTATCTATTAATTTATATAAATATGACTTAGAAATGTCTAACTCTTTTATTACATCAGTAACATTAAGACTTGCCATCTTTATTCCTCCTTGCCACATTTTAATCTATTCAGTAGACATTATAGCATATTTTACGCAAATTTTCCAGATTTTCAGCAAAAAAATCAGATGCTAATTGCATCAAAAATGGAGAGCATCTTCTATAATACTCTCCATGTATCTCTATAACTCCATATCGTTATTTATATTATGACTATGATCAATTGTTTTATCTATTTTTCTTCTATGATTCTTAATTGTACCAATAACTGATTCCTTTTTCTTTTCAGTTTTATCCCTACCGAGATAATCATTCATATTAACTTTCAAATGCTCCAATTCATCATACTGTGCTGCTAATGAATTATGTTTCTTGATTATCACCTCTTGTTTAGCTTGTAACTCTTTAGAATGCTCATTTAATTTCCTGAAAAGATTTTTACTTGATTTTGTCTTTAACTCTCCTGCTACAACATGTCTCAAGTGCGGAAATTGCTTCAGAAAAATATCTATTTCTTCATAAGACTTCTGATAGGATTCCACATCTTTTCTGTTCATCATCATATAAATCTTGTCGTTTGGATTTTTTCGGTAGCCTTCATAATGTTCTCTTTTACTGATACAGATTTGAATATGTTTAACAACTTCCTTTATCCTTTTTTGCTCCCATGACAGCTTATCAAACTCTCGCTTCAACTCATTTTTTTCAATGGAGAGTCTGCTAATACCACGTTCTAATTCCTCCATTGAATTAAATCCTTTGTTTCTGATTTCAACAAGCGTTGAAGCCGCTGTTTGAA